>Ga0256908_1000701_pt1 | contig 12138 bp, 18 predicted proteins | sample MC6MC0761MT_FD_186331 | JGI IMG/M metagenome (GOLD analysis project Ga0256908, IMG submission 186331) | Metatranscriptome of enriched soil aggregate microbial communities from Iowa State University, Ames, United States - MC6-MC0761-MT... | ecosystem: Environmental > Terrestrial > Soil >... | reverse complement strand
GAATGTTAATGGTAAAGGACCAAACAACTTTTGTGTCGTTACCGGGTGTGCCTTACGAAATGAAATATCTGGTTACCGAAAAATTGCTTCCTTATATAAAAGAAGAATTTAAGCTAGAAGCAATCGTGCATAAAACCGTTTTAACTGTTGGAATCGGCGAAAGTTTATTAGCAGAAAAAATAGAGCGGTGGGAAGATAGCTTACAGCTTTTGAATATCCATTTGGCGTATTTACCTCAATTTGGTTTGGTGCGTTTGCGATTAAGTAAAACCGGAAGTTCTGTTGATGAAATTGAAGCCGAGATCATCAATAAGATTTCAGAATTGCAATTGTTGATTCCTGAGTTTTTTATCGGAATAACAAATGCCGATTCGCTGTTTAATGAAGTTGTTTTGCTTTTGAAACAAAGTGGTTTAACAATAGCAACTGCCGAAAGTTGTACAGGTGGAAGCATCGCTCAAAAATTAACATCGGTAGAAGGTGCTTCAGGATATTTTAAAGGAAGTGCCGTAACATACGCAACCGAATCTAAAGTGAATATTTTAGGTGTTCAGCAACAAACAATTGATACATTTGGTGTAATGAGCGAAGAAGTTGCAAGCGAAATGGCTGTTGGTGCAAAAAGAATTTATCAGGCTGATTTAGCTATTTCAACTACCGGAAATGCAGGTCCGTTAAAAGGCGATGGCGACGCAGAAGTAGGAACTGTTTGTATGGCATTTGCTTTTAACGATAAAGTAAAGTTGTTCACTTTTAATTTCGGTCAGCCAAGAAATAAGGTAATACAGGCTGCGGTAGAAAAAACATGGTTAATTCTGTATAAATATTTAAAAAATAACGAATAACATTTGTTTTAATAAATTTTAATTTGTTATTTTGCACACTGATTTTAAAAGTAAGAAATAATGTCAAGAGTTTGTCAAATTACAGGTAAAAGAGCCATGGTTGGAAACAACGTGTCTCACGCTATGAACAAAACTAAGAGAAAGTTTTCTGTGAATTTAGTAAAGAAACGTTTCTACATAGTTGAAGAAGACAGATGGGTAACTTTAAAAGTATCTACATCTGCATTAAAAACAATTAACAAAAAAGGTATTGCAGCAGTTTTGAAAGAAGCTAAAGCAAACGGATTATTAAAGTAATTCAGTTCACCATTAAAATTTCATCACAATGGCAAAGAAAGCAAAAGGAAATAGAATTCAAGTAATTTTAGAATGTACTGAGCATAAAGCAACTGGATTACCAGGTACATCACGTTATATTACTACAAAAAACAAGAAGAATACTCCAGATAGAATGGAAATCAAAAAATTCAATCCTATCTTAAAGAAAGTAACAGTTCATAAAGAAATTAAATAATTTAGTTAGTCATGGCAAAGAAAACCGTAGCAACATTACAGGGGAGTTCAAAAAAATTAACCAAAGCAATTAAAATGGTTAAGTCTCCAAAAACAGGTGCTTACACATTCGTTGAGTCAGTTATGGCTCCTGAATTAGTAGATGAATTTTTAGCAAAAAAATAATCATCCACCAAATACACATAAAAGCTATCTAAATTATTAGGTAGCTTTTTTTTATTTTAGAGGGAATGATTTTTATCAGAAATTCTAAAATTAATATCAGTATATTTGTTACTTAAAAATTGTAGATATGAGTTTTTTTAAGCGTTTATTTTCATCAGAAAAGAAAGAAACACTTGATAAAGGGCTTGAAAAGTCAAAAGAATCTTTTTTTGATAAACTGTCAAAAGCAGTTGCCGGAAAATCAAAAGTAGATGACGATGTTTTAGATAATCTGGAAGATATCCTAATCACCTCTGATGTAGGTGTAAATACCACTTTGAAGATTATCAACCGTATTGAAAAACGTGTAGCCGAAGATAAATACTTGGGAACCGACGAACTGAACAAAATTTTGCGCGAAGAAATTTCAGGATTACTTTCTGAAACAAAATCGGGCGAAGCTACAGAATTCGATGTCCCTAAAGACAAAAAACCTTACGTAATCATGGTTGTCGGCGTAAATGGTGTTGGTAAAACAACAACTATTGGTAAGTTGGCGTATCAGTTCAAAAAAGCGGGTCATAACGTAGTTTTAGGTGCGGCAGATACTTTTCGTGCAGCAGCTATCGATCAGTTACAGATTTGGGCAGATCGCGTTCAGGTGCCAATAGTGAAACAGCAAATGGGATCAGACCCGGCTTCTGTTGCGTTTGATACATTAGAATCTGCGGTTGCACAAAATGCCGATGTAGTTATTGTTGATACTGCCGGACGTTTGCACAACAAGGTAAATTTAATGAACGAGTTAACCAAAGTAAAACGCGTAATGCAGAAGGTTATTGGCGATGCACCGCATGATGTTATGTTGGTTTTAGACGGATCTACCGGACAAAATGCATTTGAACAAGCAAAACAATTCACAGCAGCAACCGAAGTTTCATCGTTAGCAGTAACAAAATTAGACGGTACGGCAAAAGGCGGCGTGGTAATCGGTATTTCAGATCAGTTCCAAATTCCCGTAAAATATATTGGAGTAGGAGAAGGGATCGAAGATTTACAGGTTTTTAATAAATACGAATTCGTAGATTCATTCTTTAAATAATGAAAAATATTTTAGGCTTATTTGCTTTTAGTTTGTTGGCAGTTTCTTGTTCCAAACCAATTTCTGCCGAAGAATTGAAGAATTTAAACGGTTACTGGGAAATCAACGAAGTGAAAACTGCAGACGGAGATACTAAAGAATTTCAATCGAACAACAACGTAGATTTTTTTGAATTGAAAGATTTAAAAGGAACACGAACTAAAGTTGTTCCGCAGTTCGATGGAAAAAATCAAACAAACGGTATAAAAGAACAATTCACGGTTTTAGATTCTGCCAATGCAACGTATCTGAAATATTCTACAGATTACGCCAAATGGACAGAAAAGGTTGATAAAATCACAAAAGACGAATTGGTAATTATTAATCAAAACGATATAAAATACACTTATAAAAGGTTTACGCCGATTGTAGTAAATGAATAATAAAAAATTTAATCCTTATAAAAGATCTCACGAGGAATCGTCTATTCAAGATGTTTTGGGTAAAATGATCACGGGCTATAATTTAGAAAAAGGTATAGATAAGTTAAATGTTCGCGAAGCCTGGATAAAACTTTTAGGTCCCGGAATTGCAGCTTACACACAACAGGTAGAATTAAGAAAAGATACGCTGTTTGTTGCGTTATCATCCAATGTGTTGCGAGAAGAATTAAGCTACGGTTTAGATAAAATCATTACCATGATAAATGAAGATTTAGGTAAGGAAGTAATAAAAAAAATAATTTTAAGATAAACTCATATTTTCTATGAGTTTTTTTTATTTTCATTTCAATTTAATTTGTATATTCGATTAAAATACAAAACATTATGAAAAGAAAAATACTTTTAGCAGCAGTTTTATTTACATCTGTAACAACATTTGCTCAAACCTTTGAAAACAGAGCAACATTTTGGGCAAAACCAGGTAAAACGCAAAATACAAAACAGGTATTTAATAAAAATGCCTCGTTGAGTCAGGGTACAAATCAATCGTTAGTAACGAATATTGGTGCAGGAAATTCAAACTTTTATATGGTGTTCAAGTCTGAAGATACAGTAGAAAAAGATTTATTGAATTTTACCTTTACATGTGCACAGCACAATGTAACAACACATAATATTAATTACCACGATGCTGCTACGGTTGATCAGAAAAGAAAAACCGGAGCTATTGTAAAATATGGTTTTGATTATCCGCATGCAAATGGCGATAAAAATTACGTGGCTGTTTCTGATGCGCAAAACGATTTAACCGATGTTTACGAAGTAATTTATGTAAATGATAAATTCACAGAATTAGATCATCAACAAATTCAAACGTATTTATCTGTAAAATATGGAATTTCGTTAATAAATCCTGCAAATTATGTAGATGTGAACGGAAAACAGATTTGGAACAACAACTTAAACGCACAGTATAATACAAACATTACAGGTGTTGGTAAAAGCGATTATTTTGGTTTGAACAAAAACGAAACAATTAATTCGGTTGATAAACGTGTTGAAATTAGTACGAACGATTTTAACAACAACGAATATTTGTTTATTGGAACAACCAATGAAAACACATCATTTGTAAAATCAAACGATTACGAAATTTTAGATTCATCTTGGTTGGTTCAAACAAATACAGCATCTAATTTAACTACGTTGCGTTTTAATTTAGGATCATTAAAATCAACCGGAACGTATGAGTTGTTGATCAATCAAAACGAAACATCATTTGCAAACAGTAACGTTTTAAAAGTTCAAGGAAAAGTAGAAGGAAACCAATTAGTTTTTGAAAATGTTATGTTTGATGCCGATGGAAATGGATTTGATACCTTTTCTGTAGGATATACAACGAAAGCAAAAGAAAATTCAAAACCTGAAATTGTATCAAACTCAAAAGTGAATGCGTATCCAAACCCCGCAAACATCAACGAAACGGTTAATGTAGCGTACAATTTTGGAAAACCAACTAATTTAAATATTCATGTTTTCACGGTTGATGGTCGATTAATCAACAAACAGGAAATGAACAATATCAATAGTCATGTGTTTGAAACTAAATTTTCAACAGCCGGAGTTTATTTAATAGTATCAACCTATAACGGTGAAATAACAACAAACAGAATTATTGTAAAATAACAGAAAAATCAACAAAAAGCACCCTTTGAAAGAAGGGTGTTTTTTATTTGTATTAATTGTGGTAAATTTGATATTTGCTTTAATAAACTATGATAACCGAAGAACAAGTAATTTTAGTTAACGAAAAAGACGAGCCAATTGGCTTAATGCCCAAGTTACAGGCACATGAAGAAGCTTTGTTACACCGGGCTTTTTCGGTTTTTATTTTAAACGATAAAAACGAAATCATGTTGCAACAGCGTGCTGCGGGTAAATATCATTCGCCTTTGTTGTGGACCAATACATGTTGCAGTCATCAGCGTAACGGTGAAAGTAACATCAGTGCAGGTAAACGACGTTTGTTTGAAGAAATGGGTTTTTCGGTTGAATTAAAAGAATTGTTTTCGTTTATTTACAAAGCTCCGTTTGATAATGGTTTAACTGAACATGAATTTGATCATGTAATGGTAGGTTATTTTAACGAAGATCCTTCGATCAATAAAGAAGAAGTTGAAAGCTGGAAATGGATGAGCATTGAAGCTGTAAAGCAAGATATGCAGCAGCGTCCGGAAGTTTATACTGAATGGTTTAAAATTATTTTCGATAAGTTTTATCATCACATCGAAGCACAGAAAGTTTAATTTATGAGAGTTACTGTTTGTAGAAAAGCGCATTTTAACGCGGCGCACCGTTTATATCGCAAAGATTGGTCTGATGAAAAAAACCAGAAGATTTTTGGTAAATGCAACAATCCTAATTTTCACGGACACAACTACGAATTAATTGTAGAAGTTACCGGAACGGTAAATCCAGAAACGGGTTATGTGATTGATATTAAAGATTTAAGCGATATTATTTACGAAGAAGTAGAAGTTCCTTTCGATCATAGAAACCTGAATTTAGATGTGCCCGAATTCCAAGAATTGAATCCAACTGCAGAACATATCGCATACGTTATCTGGCATAAATTGCGAAAACGCCTTCCTTTAAAGTTAGATTTGGAAATAACCTTGTACGAAACCCCTCGAAATTTCGTTAAGTATTGTGGTTTATGATATTTTTAGAAAAAATATTTAATAAAATTTGTACATTGCAAACTTAATTTAATCGAACGCATTTAAAATTGAATTCAATTAAACAACATATAAATAATCAGTCAAATTCAACCGCTTTCAAAAGTTACCCAATCCAATTTCAACCTATTTTAAAAGAACGAATCTGGGGCGGTAACAAACTGCAGTCGTTGGGAAAAGAACTTTCTCACGATAATATTGGCGAAAGCTGGGAAATTTCTATGATTGATACCGATGTAAATATTGTAACCAACGGTATTTATAAAGAAAAATCGTTAGCAGAATTGATTGATTTGTATCCAAACGAAATATTGGGAACAAAAGTTTATCAAAAATACGGTAAACAGTTTCCTTTGTTATTCAAGTTTTTAGATGCAAAAACAGATTTGTCTATTCAACTGCATCCTAACGACGAATTGGCAAAAAAACGTCACAATTCTTTCGGAAAAACCGAGATGTGGTACGTAATGCAAGCCGATGAAAATGCCCGAATTATTTTAGGATTTAAAGAAGACAGCTCTTCCGAAGAATATTTAGATCACCTTAAAAATAAAACACTTCCAAGCGTTTTACAGGAATATTACGTTAAAAAAGGCGACGTGTTTTTTATTGAGACCGGAACCATTCATGCCATTGGCGGCGGAATTTTATTGGCAGAAATCCAACAAACATCAGATATTACTTATCGAGTTTATGATTGGGATCGAGTAGACGATCAAGGAAACGAACGCGAACTTCATGTAGATTTAGCTTTAGAAGCTATTGATTACAACAAAAAAGATCCAAAAATAGAATACGTAAAAATTGACGATGAATCGGTAAAACTGATCGATTGTCCGTTCTTTACAACCAACATTGTGGCTTTAACGTCTTCTTATGAAATTACTAAAAACAACAATTGTTTTTTGGTGTATATTTGCACAGAAGGAAATGCGACATTGGTAACCCAAAACGAACGTTTTGATATAAAACAAGGCGATACCGTTTTAGTACCGGCACAATTAAACAATTTTGCCTTACAAGGCAATGCAACCTTATTAGAAGTATTTATTAATAAATTATAATTATTGAATTATGGCAAACGTTAGAACTTTAAAAAAAGATATCAATTTTGTATTGGGTGATATTATTGAAGCAGTTTACATTTGGGAGCTTTCTACAGCAGGAAAACCAACAGATGAATCGCAAGCAATTATAGATGAAGCAATTAATAAATTTGATACTTTAATTGAGCGTGTAAACGATAAAAAAGCAGAAAATAAAAAAGCACACTTCAAAGCAATTTATTCAGATTTAGAAGGAACTGCTAATCAATTGGTTGAAAAAATTAACGCTTTATAGTTAAAAAAAACTGACAAAAAAGTTACGGAAGCCCTTGCAAAATAAAAAAACAGCAGTATATTTGCAACCGTAAATGAGTCGCCTCTGTAGCTCAGCTGGCTAGAGCAGCTGATTTGTAATCAGCAGGTCGTGGGTTCGAGTCCCTCCAGAGGCTCAAGTTCTTAATCAAATTGAAAATAATAATTGCCTCTGTAGCTCAGCTGGCTAGAGCAGCTGATTTGTAATCAGCAGGTCGTGGGTTCGAGTCCCTCTAGAGGCTCAAAATTTTCAATTTGATTTTTTACTGAATTTACAACAATATTATTTTGCCTCTGTAGCTCAGCTGGCTAGAGCAGCTGATTTGTAATCAGCAGGTCGTGGGTTCGAGTCCCTCTAGAGGCTCAATAAAACAAAAAACTCCTAAAGAAATTTAGGAGTTTTTATATTTTACACAATTAAACTTATGAAAAAAATAATTGCTCTTATTACATCTTTTGTAATTCTTTCTTGTTCTTCTGATGATGATCAAAAACAATTGCCGTTAACAATGAATGGAAGTAATTCAGTAGAATATACTTTCAACGGAAAAAGAATGTCTTCATTTGATTCTGACGAAGATGCTAAAGAAATTATGTGTAATGTATCTAAAACAAACACATGGATTTATTTTAAATTAGGAAAAAACAATGAATATTCTACTTTGTCGCTTTCTTCTTCTACTGGTTTTGAAGAAGGAAAAACATATTCAATAAAAGGAAATCTAAATTCTAATGTTAGGGCATATAATGAATTTTATGGACCAAACATTCCTTATGTAAGTTGTTCTACAAACAATGAAATAGGAGGAACTATTACAATTGAAAAACTTGATTATACAAACAGAATTATAGCTGCTACGTTTACTTACGATTGCGTTGGTGATAGGGAAAAAATATATACTGTTCGTGATGGATGGTTCGATTTAAAATTTTAAATATGAAAAAACTACTATCAATTTTCGCGATTATTTTTATATTATCTTGTTCGTCAGATGATAACATATTTAATCCTTGTAACGAACAAGTGGTTTCTTTTTATCAGAAAGATCAACAGTTAGTCAAGAATGTAAAAAATAATGTAATAGCTATAGAATTTGATTATGGAATTTCTGATGATGTTATAAGTAATAGACTAAAGGAACTTTCGCTTTTTTATTTGCCGCTTAATTCAGAGGGAAATGTAACAACTATTTATGTTGATCCGTTTTCAACTTATACAACTAAAGTTGTTTTTGGATATTTCAAGGATGGAAATTTATCTTGCGAAAAGTTAAATGAATACATCAGTCAAATCCAAAATATTTCTGAAGTGCATAATGTTCGAAAAGTAATCGAAGGATCGAATAAGTATTCAATCATGAAAGAAATAAGTATTATTGAAGTTAAGCTTGAAAGTGAATCAGAGTTATCCAGTTTACTAAGTCAGGGAGATAAGTATGGTTATACTGTAAGTGAAAATGATCCTATGGAAATGAATGATAAGCAAGAACTTGTTTATTACTTAATTGATGAAACTGCTAAAAAATCAATAATAGAAATGGCAAAAGTACTGTCGCAAGCAATTAAATATGAATATATTTCACCTAAATTTGTAAATATTGGTTAACAAAAAACTCCTAAATTTCTTTAGGAGTTTTTTTATGGGATTAATTTTCTTCTTTCTGACCCATCATCATTAAATAAGCCTTAAGAAACGGATCAATTGCGCCGTTCATTACACTGTCAACATCGCTGGTTTCAAATTGTGTACGAACATCTTTTACTAATTTGTAAGGATGCATTACGTAATTTCTGATTTGCGACCCCCATTCAATTTTCATTTTGTTAGCTTCAATTTCATCGCGCTTTGCCTGACGTTTCTTTAACTCAATTTCGTACAACTGCGATTTAAGCAACTGCATGGCTTTGGTTTTGTTATCGAGCTGCGAACGTGTTTCAGAGTTTTCAATAATAATTCCGGTAGGGTGGTGACGTAAACGCACGGCTGTTTCAACCTTATTAACGTTTTGCCCACCTGCACCCGATGATCGCATGGTTTCCCACGAAATATCAGACGGATTGATTTCAATCTCAATGGTATCATCTGCCAAAGGATACACATAAACCGATGCAAAGGATGTGTGACGCTTCGCATTACTGTCAAACGGAGAAATTCGAACCAAACGATGCACGCCGTTTTCGCCTTTTAAATATCCGAACGAAAATTCACCTTCAAACTCTAAAGTAACCGTTTTAATTCCGGCAACATCTCCTGCCTGAAAGTTCAATTCCTTAATCTTGTAACCGCTTTTTTCGCCCCACATTAAATACATACGCATTAACATGGCAGCCCAATCGCAACTTTCTGTTCCGCCGGCACCAGCTGTAATTTGTACAACTGCGCTTAAACTGTCACCTTCGTCCGAAAGCATGTTTCTAAACTCTAAATCTTCAACAATTTCTACTGTTGCATCATATTGGTTTTGAACTTCTTCTTCCGATGCGTCTCCTTCAGCAAAAAACTCCATTAAAACCTGCAGTTCTTCTGCATTGCTTTGCGCACTTTGGTAACCTTCTACCCATTTCTTTTTAGATCGAATATTTCGTACCAAAATCTCGGCTTCTTTGGCGTTGTTCCAAAAATCGGGAGCAAACGTTTTTTCTTCTTCGTTTTGTATTTCAATTAATTTCTGATCGATGTCAAAGATACCTCCTTAACGCACCAAGGCGATCAATAAGACCCTTTATTTGATCTGTAGTAACCATTTTTGTATGATTTTTGTTAGATAACAAATGTACATTTATCTTAAAGAATAAAAAAATGAAAACGGTTAATCTATTTTTAGGAATTATGGGGTTGAGTTTTATGAGTTGTGTTGCACAGCCTAAAACTGATGCTGTTGATAAAGGAACTACTAAAATTGAAAATGGTAAAGTAACGCTATCGAACCCCGATTTGGAATACGAAGTTATTATTATGGATAATGGTTTTGAGCGATGGTTTAGCACGAACAGAAAACCGAAAGATCATTATTCTATTACTTTTTTAGAAAATAAAAACCGAAGATGGGTGCAGGAATGGAATGCGCGTGCCGGTAGAATGAACAGTGTTATTGAATACAGTATCGATTACAATTCGCAAACCCATTACGGATACGAAGTAAATTACATGCTTTATCACTATTTATTGTATTTTCAGCAAGTTAATAATTTACGATTAGATTAAATTATTTGTAAATTTGCATCGACAAAAAATGAAATATGGCTTCGTTAAAACAAAAGTGGGGAATTACATCTAATTTTCAGTTTATCGTAATTTTAGTAGTGTTTGCTATTACTGGCAGTACATCGGCATATATTACGCGTCCGGTTTTAGAATTGATCGGTATAACAAAAGAAAGTATGCATCCGTTGATTTACTGGCCATTGTCGTTAATTTTAATTTTACCTGTTTACAAAGTATTGCTGATTATTATTGGAACGATATTTTTACAACACACCTTTTTCTGGAATTTTGTTAAGAAGATGCTGATCCGTATGCGATTAGGGTTTTTATATGGAATAAAAAAATAAGCGAAACGTTGAGTTTCGCTTATTTTTTGTGTTGGATTATTATTATATTTATAGTTGTATATCAAGTAATATGATGAAATATTTTATTAGATTTTTTTGTTTTTAAATGTTTGTTATTGCAATGCACAAATTGTAACTGATTCTATTGTAACAGCAGGACGTGATTTTTCTATTACAAAATCAAATGCTAAAGCTCTGATAAATTTTGATTCAAAAATGCCTGTTAAAGCTGATGACCAAATAATTCTCTACAATAAATATCAATTAGAATTACCGTTAATTGAAATTAAATGGTGGATGCAACTTGATAAAAATCTTACAATTCTTTACGAAAATGATCAATTAATTAGTATTGATGCTGGAGGAAAAAGTGATATTGAGAATGCAAAGCTTACAAAATGGAAATTAAAAAAATATAAAAGAAATAAAAGATATACAATTGATAATGATCCTTTTGATATACTTGATGTAGGATTAATACAAATATTTAAAGACGATTTGGAGCTTATATTTACAAATAGTGTTTATGTAGAATCTTTGAACAAGGAAATAAATGTAAATTAAGTTTATCATTACTACAATGGAGTGGTAGATATTTTAGTTATAAATAAAGGAGAATTAAATGATTTTATAAAGAAAAATATTAACAGCTTTAGATTTGTAAACTAATAGAAAAATCCCAGCCGTTTAGTTGGGATTTATTTTTGATGAATAATAAAGATACACGGACGTTTGTGTAAATCTATTTTATGTTTTTTCCAGAAACTTATGGGTTTTGTCAGCATAATTTCGGTTGGTAAGGTTAAATCGCAGGCAACGCACAACAACGTGTTTGGATTTAAAACCTGAACCATTTCTTCAATCAGTTGATTATTTCTGTAAGGTGTTTCGATAAAAATTTGAGATTGGTTGCGTTCAAAAGACCATTTTTCCAAATCTTTCAACATCGCCTTTTTTTCTGATTTATCAATTGGAAGGTATCCGTTAAAAGTAAACGATTGTCCGTTCATACCAGATCCCATCAACGAAAGTAAAATCGACGACGGACCTGTAAGTGGAACTACTTTAATGCCTTTTTCGTGCGCCATTGCTACAATTACTGCGCCAGGATCTGCAACGCCTGGGCAACCTGCATCGCTCATTAAACCCATATTTCTTCCTTCTAACAAAGGTTGAATAAACGTTTTTAATTCTTTAGCATCGGTATGTTTGTTCAGCTCGAATAAATTTAAAGTAGCCTGAACTTTATTTGGATCAATTGCTTTGATAAACTTGCGGGCAACTTTGCTGTTTTCCACAACATAATCGTTAATCAGCGAAACCGTGCGCATTACACTTGCGGGTAAAACATCTGTAGCAGGAGTTTCATCTCCTAACATTACCGGAATTAAATATAAGGTGCCTAATGTTGTCATATCTGTAAATATAAAAAAACGCCTTTAAGCGTTTTCTAATTTTATCTTT
>Ga0256908_1000698_pt1 | contig 12183 bp, 9 predicted proteins | sample MC6MC0761MT_FD_186331 | JGI IMG/M metagenome (GOLD analysis project Ga0256908, IMG submission 186331) | Metatranscriptome of enriched soil aggregate microbial communities from Iowa State University, Ames, United States - MC6-MC0761-MT... | ecosystem: Environmental > Terrestrial > Soil >... | reverse complement strand
GGGACTCTCACGGGACTCGGGCAGGATTCCTGCAAGACAAGCGTTATACCCAGATACAACCCCTTCGTGCGACGTTCGGATGCGTCGCCATTTGCTCCAGGAGCGCGCTATGGCACCCGCCGCGGCAGGCTACTTTCGCAGGCTGACTCGCCGACTCACCGAGGATCTCGAGCAGCTCGACGCCGAGGAGATGGTCGAGACCGCCCAGGCATCCGGCGCCACCCGCGCGTGCGATTGCACGAGGGGCGAGGAAGTCACCATGTTCGGCAGGCTCCGCAGCGTCGAGGCGTGTCCCAAGTCGGCCAATGCCAGCGTCCGCGCCGAGTTCTTCGACGGAACCGATCCGGTCACGCTGGTATGGATCGGACGCCGCCGGATCCCCGGCATCGAGCCGGGTAAAACTCTCATGGTTCGCGGCCGGGTCGGCGACCGTGACGGTCAGAAGGTGATCTTCAATCCGTACTACGAGCTTCGTGGCGATTCCTGACGGACGTCCCGTCCAGGGCGCCGTTCTCCGTGCCGACGGCAGCTCGTCGTCCCGATGTGGCACCCTCGTCGCGTGACCGAAACGAAGCAGCAGACGATCCTCGAGCAGCTCGGTGGACTCAGCGGGCTGATCTACTCGTCGTTGCCCATCGTCGTCTTCGTCCCCGCGAACAGCCTCTTCGGTCTTGCGCCGGCGGTGTGGACCGCCCTCGGCGTCGCTGCCGCGATCCTCGTCTGGCGAGTGGTGCGGCGTGGCGCGATCCAGCCCGCGATCTCCGGATTCCTCGGGGTCGGCGTGTGCGCGTTCATCGCCTATCGGACCGGCGACGCCAAGGGGTACTTCCTTTTCGGCATCTACACGAGCCTTCTCTACGCGGCCGTGTTCCTGGTCTCGATCCTGGTGCGATGGCCCCTCGTGGGTGTCGTGTGGGGCTATCTGAACGGTCACCGCAACACCTGGAAGGCCCACAAGGGCGCCGTGCATGCCTACGACATCGCCACGGCGGCATGGGCGCTCGTGTTCGGGGCCCGGTATCTGGTGCAGTCCGAGTTGTACGACGCAGACCAGACGGGGTGGCTCGCGGCGGCGCGAATCGGTATGGGTTGGCCACTCACGGGTCTGGTGCTTCTCGTGACGATCTGGGCGGTGCGCCGGGCGGACCGGCTGGTCGAGCCCGGGCCCGAGCCGACTCCGGCCCCGGTGGAGCAGGACGAGAAGCCCGCCTCGACCGGTGAGACGGGCCCGTCGGCCGAATCAGATATCGATCGCGGCGCGTAGCTCGTCCTCGACCTCCACCGCGGCGACGAACAGCAGTTCGTCTCCGCCCTCGACCGGATCGTCCGGCTGCGGGACGATGACCCGGCCGCCCCGCAGGATCGTCACGAGCGCCACGTCACGCGGAAGTTTGATCTTGCGTACCGGCTTGCCGGCCAGTGGGGTGTCGTCCGGCAGCGTGATCTCGACCAGGTTCGCCTGACCCTGACGGAACGTCATGAGGCGCACCAGATCGCCGACCGTGACCGCCTCCTCGACGAGCGAGGCCAGCATGCGAGGGGTCGACACCGCGACGTCCACGCCCCAGGACTCGTCGAAGAGCCACTCGTTGCGGGGATCGTTGACGCGGGCGACCACCCGGGGGACGCCGAACTCGGTCTTCGCGAGCAGACTCACGACGATGTTGGCCTTGTCGTCGCCGGTGGCGGCGATCACGACGTCGTAGGTCTCCAGCTGGGCGGCCTCGAGGAGGCTCAGTTCGCACGCGTCCGCGTGCACCCACTCCGCCTGGGGGATCACGTCGGGTTCGACGTGTTCGAGCTTGCGTTCGAGCAGCATCACGTGGTGCTCGCTGCGGACGAGTTCACGGGCGATGGAGCGGCCGACGGCGCCGGCTCCTGCGATGGCGACTCTCATCGGGAACATCCAATCGGGTCGAACGAGTATGGGGCATGACCGGACTCAGTCGTCCGCCGGCGGTGGGTTACCGGCCAGCGCGACCGCCTCGGCGACCGTCCCGGACACGGCGGCCACGTAGACCTGGTCCTGGGCCTGGATGACGGTCTTGCGGTCCGGGAGGATCCCCGAGCCGAAGCGGATGACGAACGAGACACGGGAGCTCGTCGCGGCCTCGAGATCGGTGATGCTGCGGCCGACCCAGTCCTCGTGCAGGGGCAGTTCGGTGACCACGACGGTGCCCGAGGGATCTCGCCACTTCGAGATCTGGTCGTCCTGCGCGAGCGCGAGCATGAAGCGATCGGTGGTCCAGGGGACCGTCGCGATGGTCGGGATACCGAGGCGCTCGTACACCGCGGCACGCTTGGCGTCGTAGATGCGCGCGACGACGCGCTCGACACCGAAGTTCTCGCGCGCGACCCGCGCGGAGATGATGTTCGAATTGTCGCCGGAGGACACCGCGGCGAACGCTTCGGCGCGTTCGATCCCGGCGCGGATCAGCACGTCGCGGTCGAATCCCATCCCGACCACCGTGTGGCCGGTGAAATCGGATCCGAGCCGGAGGAAGGCGCTCGCGTCGCGGTCGATGACCGCCACCTCGTGTCCGATCCGGCTCAGTGCTGTAGCGAGGGACGAGCCGACTCGGCCGCATCCCATGACGACTACGTACACCCGTCCACTCCGTTCATCTCACGTCAGACCCGACGGGTTGCCGTCGGCGTCGAATCGAACCGTACAGCGCGCCTGGGTAAGAGCAAGTATCCGCCGACTGCGCTGTGAGGGAGGCCGCTCGTCGTCGCAGTCGGGGCGCGGAGTAAAGTCGATGAAACGCCCACAGCGCCGCCCCCGTGTCACGGAACTCTTCGGACGGCTTACGCTTTGGCGGTGTCGAAGGTTTCCACAGCCGCAAAACGGCTGATCCTGGGGCGGCCGTTCCGTAGCGACAAGCTCGGGCACACGCTTCTGCCCAAGCGCATCGCGCTACCGGTTTTCGCCTCGGATGCAATGTCTTCGGTCGCCTACGCGCCCGAGGAGATCTTCCTGGTTCTGTCCGTCGCGGGTATTTCCGCGTACGCGTACACCCCCTGGATCGGTCTGGCCGTCGCCGTGGTCATGGCCGTCGTGGTGGCCAGCTACCGGCAGAACGTGCACGCCTACCCGTCCGGTGGCGGCGACTACGAGGTGGCGACCGTGAACCTCGGGCCCAACGCCGGTCTCACGGTCGGCAGCGCGCTCATGGTCGACTACGTGCTCACGGTCGCGGTGTCGATCTCGTCCGCGGCGTCGAACATCGGATCGGCCGTGCCGTTCGTCGCCCAACACAAGGTGCTCTTCGCGATCGCGGCGATTGCGCTGCTCACCGCGGTCAACCTACGCGGTATCCGCGAGTCGGGCTCGGCCTTCGCGCTCCCGACGTACGCCTTCATCGTCGGCATGCTGATCATGCTCGGCTGGGGATTCGCGCGGATCTACATCTTCGGCGACGACGTCCACGCCGAGTCGTCGGCGTTCGACCTGCAGGCCGAGGACTCCCACCTGTACGGCATCGCGTTCGCCTTCCTCATCGCGCGTGCCTTCTCGTCGGGCTGTGCCGCTCTGACGGGCGTCGAGGCCATCAGCAACGGTGTGCCCGCTTTCCAGAAGCCGAAGTCGCGCAACGCTGCGACCACGCTGCTGTTGCTGGGCACCTTCGCGATCGTGCTGCTGATGGGCATCATCATGCTGGCGCAGAAGATCGGGATCGTCTACGCGCACGACCCGGCGACACAACTCGTCGGAGCGCCGGAGGGCTACCACCAGAAAACGCTGATCGCGCAGCTCGCCGAGGCGGTGTTCTCCGGATTCCCGGTCGGATTCTTCTTCATGGCGATCGTGACGGCGTTGATCCTCGTGCTCGCCGCCAACACGGCGTTCAACGGCTTCCCCGTCCTCGCCTCGGTGCTCGCCCAGGACCGCTACCTGCCGCGTCAGCTGCACACGCGCGGCGACCGGCTCGCCTTCAGCAACGGCATCCTGTTCCTCTCGGGTGCGGCGATCGCGTTCGTCGTGGTCTTCGGCGCCGAGGTGACGAAGCTGATCCAGCTCTACATCGTCGGGGTGTTCGTCTCGTTCGTGCTCAGCCAGACCGGCATGATCCGGCACTGGACCCGGCATCTGCGGGCCGAGACGGATCCGGCGCAGCGTCGGCGCATGCAGCGCTCTCGGGTCATCAACTCGATCGGCCTGGGGATGACCGGTGCGGTCCTGATCATCGTGCTGCTGACGAAGTTCGCTGCCGGTGCCTGGATCGCCATCGTCGCCATGATCGTGATCTTCATCGTGATGAAGTCGATCCGACGCCACTACGACAGCGTCGCCGCGGAACTCGAGGAGCAGGAATGGGACGGCGTGCTGCCCAGCCGCACGCACTCGATCGTCCTGGTGTCGAAGATGCACATGCCGACCATGCGGGCGCTGGCGTACGCGCGCGCCACCCGACCGGACACCATCGAGGCGGTCACCGTCAACGTCGACGAGCCGGACACCCGCGCGCTCGTGCGCGAGTGGGAGAAGAGCGACATCACGGTGCCGCTCAAGGTGATCGAGTCGCCGTACCGTGAGATCACCAAGCCGGTGCTCGACTACGTCCGCAGGGTTCGGCGGGACTCGCCCCGCGACGTCGTCACCGTGTTCATCCCCGAGTACGTGGTCGGCCACTGGTGGGAGCAGATCCTGCACAACCAGAGCGCGCTGCGTCTGAAGAGCCGGTTGCTGTTCCAGCCCGGCGTGATGGTCACGAGTGTGCCGTGGCAGTTGAACTCGTCGGAGAAGGTCAAGCGCGAACGGGTGGACAATGCTCCCGGCGCGATTCGGCGCGGATTCGAGGCAGAAGACAAGTGATCGAGTGATGGGCGGTTCGTGGTGAGTGAGGACTGGACGGGGCGTCGGCTCGAGGTCGAGTTGGGCAATCCCGGCCACGGCGGCTTCTGTGTCGCCCGGCACGAGGGTCGTGTGCTCTTCGTCAGGCACGGACTACCGGGCGAGAAGGTGGTCGCGCTCGTCACCGAGGACCGCGGTGGTTCGTTCTGTCGCGCGGACGCCGTCGAGATCCTCGCGCCGTCGCGCGACCGGGTCGAGTCGGTGTGCCCCATCGCGGGCCCGGGCGGCGCCGGGTGTTGTGACTATTCGCACGCCACCCTCGACGCGGGCCGCGAGATGAAGTCGTTCGTCGTCGCCGAGCAGTTGCGGCGGATCGTCGGCATCGAGCAGGACGTCGTCGTCGAGGAACTGCCCGGAACCGGGAAGGGAACCGGCTGGCGGTCCCGCGTCCGGCTGGCGGTCGACCCGGCCGGGCGGCCGGGCTTCCATCGCTACCGCAGCCTCGACATCGAGACGTTCCTGGCGTGCCCGCAGATCGACCCGTCTGCGTACATCGGGCTCTCCGAGCGGTCGTGGCAGCCCGGCGCCGAGGTCCAGATCGTGCTGGACGCGGACGGCAACCGTCACGTGGTGGAGATCGCCCCCGCCAAGGTGTCGCGCACCGGTCGCCGCAGCCCAGGTCGGCGGGGCGCGACGGCGCGCCGGGCGGCGTCGTCCGGTACCCGGGCGGAGCGGGTCGTCATCGGGTCCGGCCGGCCCGTCGAGCGGGTCGGTGATCGGGAGTGGCAGCTGGCCGCGACCGGCTTCTGGCAGGCGCATCGCGGTGCCGCGGGCACGTACGCGAGCGTCGTGGGGGAGTGGGCGCAGCCGTCCGCGGGCGACAACGTGTGGGATCTCTACGGCGGTGTCGGAGTGTTCGCTGCCACGCTCGCCGACCAGGTCGGGGTGACCGGGCGGGTCGATTCGGTCGAGTTCTCGAAGCAGGCGGTGGCCGACGGCACCGCCGCACTGGCCGACGTACCGCAGGTGCATCTGCACGCCGCCCGGGTCGAACGGGCTCTGCACGATCTGCCCACTCCGGATGTGGTGGTGCTGGACCCGCCGCGGACCGGCGCCGGCCGCGAGGTCGTCGACACCATCGTCGCGGCGGGGCCGCAGCGGATCGTTCACATCGGGTGTGACCCGGCGTCCTTCGCGCGGGACGTCTCGCTTTTCCGGGCGGGTGGGTACCGGCTCGAACAGGTTCGCGCATTCGACGCATTCCCCCTCACACATCACGTCGAAAGTCTCGCGCTTCTGACTCGCTGACGTGGTTCCTGACACGTACCTGACGGTCTGTTGTCTCTAGAAGCGCTGGTCAGGGCATCGAAATGCGGTATGTCGCATTTGAGAAGTAATTGCTTGACACACGCAACTATGCATATAGTTGCGCTCTGCAAGTAATTACGAGGGATGCGGAGTGCGCGGATGGCTGTGCAAGCAGACACAGCACAGGCCCTGGTCGACGCGATCTTTCTGTTCGGTCGTTCACTGAAGAACGCGATCGCGAGTGCGACGGACGATCCGATCGCGCCCGCGCTGGTCGCGGTCCTGGTCGCGCTGTCGGCCCGAGGCCCGTGCCGGCAGAACGAACTCGCGTCGGTGCTGTGCCTGAGTCAATCGGGGCTGAGTCGGCAGATGACGGAATTGGTCGATGCCGGTCTCGTCGAGCGTCGACCGGACCCCGACGACAGGCGGGCTTTCCGCGTGCAGGTCTCCGAAAAGGGGGACGAGGTGTTGCAGACCGTCAAGGAACGAAGGTCCGCGCGACTGCGCACCCTGCTCGGCGAGTGGAGTCAAGAGGAGGCGGCGGCGGCGTTGTCCGCCGTCGAACGACTCACCGACTCGCTCACCGCGCGTCCGGATCCCTCGCTTCTAGTAGCCGATCAATGTGGGAGAGCACTTCGATGACGACACCAGTGGGGGAGAGCCGGGCAGGCACCGGCGAGGAGGCGATGACCCATCGCCAGATTCTCGAGGTCCTGGCGGGCCTCATCGCGGCGCTGTTCACGGCACTGCTGAGTTCGACCATCGTCTCGACGGCGTTGCCGACGATCATCGGTGAGCTGAAGGGCAACCAGACCCAGTACGCGTGGGTCATCACCACCGCGCTGCTGGCCAACGCGGCATCGACCCCGATCTGGGGCAAGCTCGCCGACCTGTTCAACAAGAAGATCCTGGTCCAGACGTCGATCGTGATCTTCGTGATCGGCTCGATCATTGCCGGCTTCGCGCACAACGTGCCGGTGCTGCTGGCCGCGCGCGTCGTGCAGGGCATCGGCATGGGTGGCCTGACCGCCCTCGTCGTCGCGATCATCGGCAGCATCATCCCGCCGCGCGACCGCGGTCGCTACTCCGGCTACATGGGTGCCGCGATGGCGGTGTCGATGTCGGGTGGCCCCATCCTCGGCGGCGTGATCGTCGACAGCCCGCTCGGCTGGCGCTGGTGCTTCTTCGTGTGCGTGCCGATCGCCGTGATCGCCCTGTTCCTGCTGCAGCGCACGCTGCACATCGCCACCGAGCGCAAGAGCGATGTCTCCATCGACTGGCTGGGCGCGACGTTGCTCACCGCGGGCGTCAGCATCCTCCTGATCTGGGTGTCGTTCGCGGGCAAGGCGGACTACTACGCCTGGATCTCGAAGGAGTCGGCGCTCTACGTCGGCGTCGGTGTCCTGTTGCTGATCGCGACCGTGATCGTGGAGTCGAAGGTGAAGTCGCCGATCATTCCGCTCGCCATCATCACCGAGAAGACGACCGGTCTGGCGATCATCGCCTCCATCGCGGTCGGTGTCGGCATGTTCGGTGCCACGACGTTCCTCGGCCAGTACTTCCAGACGGCGCGCGGACACTCCCCGACGATCGCCGGTGTCCTGACCATTCCGATGGTGATGGGCATGCTGGTCTCGTCGGTGGTCTCGGGCCAGCTGATCACCCGATTCGGTAAGTGGAAGCCGTTCATCGTCGGTGGCGCGGTGCTGCTGGTCGTCGGCTTCGGACTGCTCGGCACGATCGACCACGAGACCAGCCTGTGGCTGATCGGCGTGTACATCGCGATCGTCGGCGTCGGTGTCGGCAGCCTGATGCAGAACCTGGTGCTCGCCGTCCAGAACACCGTCAGCGTGCAGAACATCGGCTCGGCGAGTAGCTCGGTCGCGTTCTTCCGGACCTTCGGTGGCGCGATCGGTGTGTCGGTCCTCGGTTCGGTGCTCGCCACCCGGGTGACGACGCTGTCGGCCGACGGCTTCGAGAAGCTCGGCATCGACACGCACTCGCCGGGCAGCGGGGGCAACCTCGACCTCAACGCGCTGCCGGGGCCGATCGCGGACATCATCCGCGGCGCCTACGGTGACGCCACGGGCCTGCTGTTCCTGATCGCGGCCGCGGTCGCGCTGATCACGCTCGTCTGCGTGATCTTCATCCCGAACACCCCGCTCCGGAAGACCATCGACATCCAGAAGCCGGCGGATTCCGACGAGGCGGCGGAGACCGCCGACGTCAACGCCTGACGTTCCGCAACACAGTCACGAAGACGGCCCGCAACCGAGACAGGTTGCGGGCCGTACTCGTCGGGGGATCCCGGTCTACGTCTTGCGGTTGTACAGCCGCATCGTCAACGGACCGAAGACGACGATGAAACCGGCGCACCAGATCAGCACGCCCGACATCTGGCCGAACTCGAAGGAGCCTTCGCAGAGCGCCCGCAGAGTGGTGACGAGGTGGCTGATCGGGTTGACCTCGACGAACGCCTGCAGCCAGCCGGGCATCGTCGAGGGGTCGACGAAGATGTTGCTGGCGAACGTGAGCGGGAACAGGATGAACATCGACACGCCCATGACGGCCTGTTCGGTCCGCATCAGCATCGCGAACATCGTCCACACCCACGACAGACTGAACGAGAACAACAGCAAGAGCAGGACCGACAGCACCACTCCGACCACGCCGCCCGCCGGTCGGAAACCGAGGATCAGGCCGAGGATGAGGACGATCACCGATGCGATCGTGTAGCGGACGATGTCGCCGAACAGTGCGCCGACAAGCGGGGACGGCCGCCAGATCGGGAGTGACCGGAACCGGTCGAACACGCCCTTCTCGATGTCCTTGTTCAGTGTCAGCCCGGTGTACATCGTGATCATGACGACGGTCTGCACGAGGATGCCCGGGATGAGGAACTGGACGTAGGCGTCCGTCGAGCCGGCGAGCGCGCCGCCGAAGAGGAACGTGAACATCAGCGTGAACATGACCGGGAACATGGTCACGTCGAACAACTGCTCCGGAACATGCTTGATCTTGAGCAGTGCGCGCCACCCGAACGACATCGACGTCGACAGCGCGTTCGGCCGCGGCGGCCGAGGCCCCGGCATCTGCAGGACGTTGCCGACCGCCTGCGCAGAGGTGGTGATGGTGTCGGTCATGACGCGGTCCCCTCGAAGGTGCCGGTGGCGGCAGTGGTCTCGGCGTTCTCGGCGCCGTGCCCGGTCAGGGCGAGGAACACCTCGTCGAGGCTGGGCTGGCCGAGAGCGAAGGTCGTGACGGCGATGTTCTCGTCGTCGAGGGTGGCGAGCGCCCGCGCGACCCGCTGCGGATCGTCGATGCGTGCCGTGAGCGCCGCCGGATCGGATTCGAGCGAGACGGGGACGCCGAGCGTGCGTTCGAGCGTGACGGCCGCGTCGGCGCGCCGGGAGGGCTCGGCGACGCGGACGTGCAGCGCTCCGGACCCGACCGACGCCTTGAGCTGGCCGGTGGTGCCTTCGGCGATGACCTTGCCGTGGTCGATCACGGCGATCCGGTCGGCGAGCTGGTCCGCCTCGTCGAGGTACTGCGTGGTGAGCAGGACGGTGGTTCCCCCCGCCACCAGAGCGCGGACGATCTCCCACACCTGGTTGCGGCTGCGCGGATCGAGCCCGGTGGTCGGCTCGTCCAGGAAGATCAGTTCGGGGGTGACGATGATGCTCGCGGCGATGTCGATTCGTCGGCGCATACCTCCCGAGTAGGTCTTGACCTGGCGGCCGCCGGCCTCCTGGAGACCGAACGCCTCGAGGAGCTGGTCGCACCGGGAGCGTGCCGCGGCTCGCGAGTACCCGTAGAGCCGACCGAGCAGCATGAGGTTCTCGGTGCCCGTCAGATCCTCGTCGAGTGACGCGAACTGGCCGGTCAGGGAGACCTTGCCGCGGACCGTCTCGGCCTCCTTGGTGACGTCGTGCCCCAGCACCCGCGCCGAACCGCCGTCGATCGGCAGCAGCGTCGCGAGCATGCGGATCGTGGTCGTCTTCCCGGCGCCGTTGGGCCCGAGCACGCCGTACACGCCGCCCGTCGGAACGGCCAGGTCGACGCCGTCGACGGCGGTGTTGGAGCCGAAGCGTTTGACCAGTCCAGTGGTCTCGATGGCCAGTGCGGTGCCAGATCTCATGTGGTCCCCGTGGTCTCGTGTGGGCAATGTCGCAACTCGGTCGTCGTTCCAGCCTGTCGGATCCCGAGGGGCGGCGCAATCGATTTCCGGAGCATCGGACCGTCCCGTGTCCTCGGCGGTGGCCACGGGTCGCCGTCAGATCCGCCCGTGCTGCTCGAAGGTCCGCACCAGCACCTCGAGCTGTCCGTACGCGACCGCCGCCAGGCGTTCGAGAAGCGCGGACTTGACCTCCGGCGCCGCGGTCAGCCGGGCGAACCCGTCGGGCGGCAGGACGGCGAGGGTGAGTGTGGTGTCGGCGCGGACGTCGTTGAGATACGTCGAATCGAGCAGGGTCGGCATCTCCCCGAACGACATGCCGGCCGACAGCGTCGTGATCCGGTGAACCGAGCCGTCCTCGGACGTCACGGCGGTACTCGCGCGCCCCGAGAGAATGAGGTGGATGCCCGACGCGGGTGCGCCGCGCCGAGCGACCACCTCGCCGCGGGCGACGGTCCGCAGTTCCAGTTCGTCGGTGAAACGCTCGAACTGGTCGGTGGTGAGGTCGGCCAGGAGTGGATGCTGCTCGAGCTCGATCGTCTCCGGTTGCCGGCCGACGCCGCAGTGTCTGTCGAGCAGGACGTCCTCGCACCAGCGCGCCGCCGCGTCGGGGTCCGCGAACACGCGTCCGTGCGGATCGTCGGGGGACAGGCTCGACGTGGCGTGCCCGAACAGGGCGTCGGGGTCGACGAGGGCCGTGCGGCAGCCGGCGGCGGCGAGGTCGGCCCGCAGCAGTTCGATCATGCGGCGGGCGATGCCGCTGACGTCGTCGACCCGGCGTACGTCGACCACGACCACCTCGAGGTCCGCTCGTTCGGCATCGATCTCACGCACCGCCGTCTCGGCTCCGGCGAACAGCAGGTCGCCGTGCAGTTCGTAGATTCGTCCACGATCGCCGAAGGCCTCCAGGGACAGTTGCTCGGACTCGGTGCGCCGCGTGCGCGAGGGGGCCTCGACGATGCTGTAGCGCGCCCTGATCGACGAGCGGGCCGCCCGGGTGACGTGCAGGAAGTGCAGTTCCAGGTCCCGGGAGAGTTCGCGGCAGGCCTGCACGCCGCGGACGCTGTTGCCGTGCCGATCCAGGCGGGGCGAGTAGACCGCGATTCCCAATTGCCCCGGTAGGACAGCGAGGACGCCGCCGCCGACCCCGCTCTTGGCGGGCATACCGACCTCGGTCACCCATTCACCGGCGGCGTCGTACATCCCGCACGTCGTCATGACGCTGAGCACCCGCTCGACCAGCGCCGGGTTGAGGACCCGGTCACGAGTCGACGGGTTGACGCCGTTGTTGGCGAGGGTGGCGGCCATGAGGGCCAGATCGCGGCACGTGACCTCGATCGAGCACTGCCGGAAGTACACGTCGACGGCGTCGTCCGGATCGTCGGTGATGACGCCGAAGGACCGCAGCATGTAGCCGATCGCGCGATTGCGGTGTCCGGTGCGGGCCTCGGAGCGGTAGACGGCCTCGTCGAGGCCGAGGTTGCGTCCTGCGCACCGCGAATAGAGTGCGCGGATTCGTTCGAACTGCTCGGCCGGATTCGCGCCCTGCACGAGCGATGCCGCGGTGATCGCGCCGGCGTTGATCATCGGATTGCGCGGACGTTCGGTGTCCGGGTCGAGACTGATCTCGTTGAACGGCTCACCGGACGGTTCGACGTCGATCTTCTCGGCGACGGCGTCGACGCCGTGGTCGGCGAGGGCGAGCGCGTAGGTGAACGGCTTCGAGATGGACTGGATCGTGAACGGCACCGACGTGTCGCCGACCTCGTAGACGTGGCCGTCGCCCGTGGCCACGGCGATACCGAAGCCGTCGGGGGCGACCGCGGCCAACTCCGGGATGTAGTCGGCGACCTCCCCGCTCGGGTTGGTTCGGACGACGTCGTACACGCGGGTGATGAACTCGTCC
>Ga0256908_1000695_pt1 | contig 12205 bp, 9 predicted proteins | sample MC6MC0761MT_FD_186331 | JGI IMG/M metagenome (GOLD analysis project Ga0256908, IMG submission 186331) | Metatranscriptome of enriched soil aggregate microbial communities from Iowa State University, Ames, United States - MC6-MC0761-MT... | ecosystem: Environmental > Terrestrial > Soil >... | reverse complement strand
CACATCCTGTTCATCGCGAGCGGCGCCTTCCACCTGAGCAAGCCGAGCGACCTGATCCCCGAGCTGCAGGGGCGTTTTCCGATCCGCGTCGAGCTGCAATCGCTCTCGATCGCCGATTTCGAAAGCATCCTCACGCAGACCCGCGCCTCGCTCGTGAAGCAGTACCAGGCGCTGCTGGCCACCGAAGGCGTGACGCTCGACTTCGCGCCCGACGGCATCACGCGGCTGGCGGCCATCGCCTTCGAGGTGAACGAGCGCACCGAGAACATCGGCGCGCGCCGTTTGTCGACCGTGATGGAGCGCCTGCTCGATGAGGTAAGCTTCGATGCCACCCGCATCGAGGGCCAGACGGTCCGCATCGATGCCGCTTATGTCGACGAGCGCCTCGCGGCACTAAGTCACGACGAAGACCTTTCGCGCTTCATCCTCTGAAGCCGCCTCCCTCGGCCCCTGTAACGGGGTCGTCCTTCACGCATCACTTTCACTGCGTGAGCTAAGTACTTCATTTTCAACACAATTCGCCGATTTCCAGGTTTGGAAATCGGCGCTAAGTCGTTGATTCCATTACAAAAAATACCCCCGAGCCCCAGTTGCGTCGCAAGTGTTTCCTGCTACAGTGGAAAAAAGTGCAGTTAAGTGGGAAAAAGTGCGGGCAACGCCCCTTCCGGGTGTCGCGGCACCTCCCACCACAGGGGTTTCGTGGTCGTGTTTCAAGGCGCTTCATCGCTCAGTCTGGATGCCAAGGGGCGGCTCTCCGTGCCGACCCGGCATCGCGACGTCCTGAGCGCCACGGCAGGCGGCCAGCTCACGATCACCAAGCATCCGCACGGATGCCTGATGGTGTTCCCCCGTCCCGAATGGGAAAAATTCCGCGAACGCATTGCTGCGCTGCCGATGTCGGCGCAGTGGTGGAAGCGCGTCTTCCTCGGTAACGCGATGGACGTCGAGATGGACGGCACCGGCCGCGTGCTGGTGTCGCCCGAGCTGCGCGCCGCCACCGGCATCAACCGCGAGACGCTGTTGCTGGGCATGGGCAACCACTTCGAACTCTGGGACAAGGCCACCTACGAGGCCAAGGAGGCCGAGGCCACCCAGGGCGAGATGCCGGATGTGTTTCAGGACTTCGCGTTCTGAGGAGCCCCGTGAACACCCCCCTGACCCACACGACCGTCTTGTTGAACGAGGCGGTGGAAGCCCTTCTTTCCGGCAGCGCGGCAGCCACGGGCACGTACGTGGACGCCACCTTCGGCCGCGGAGGACATGCGCGCGCCATCCTCGCGCGGCTGGCGCCGGAAGGCAGGCTCATCGCATTCGACAAGGATGCAGAAGCGGTGGCCGAAGCAGCGCGCATCTCGGATGCGCGTTTTTCTATCCGCCACCAGGGATTCCGCTCGCTGGGCGAATTGCCCGACGCCAGCGTCAACGGCTTGCTGATGGACCTGGGCGTGAGTTCGCCGCAGATCGACGACCCGGTGCGCGGTTTCAGTTTCCGTTTCGACGGTCCGCTCGACATGCGCATGGACACCACGCGCGGCGAGAGCGTGGCCGAGTGGCTGGCAACGGCCGAACTTCAACAAATTGCAGAGGTGATCCGTGACTATGGCGAAGAACGGTTTGCTGTTCAGATTGCAAAGGCGATTGTTGCTCGCAGACAAGAACGGGGCGCAATTTCAACCACCACCGAACTGGCCGAGCTCGTGGCTGGCACGGTCAAAACCCGCGAGCAGGGCCAGAACCCTGCAACGCGCACATTTCAGGCTTTTCGGATTTTCATCAACGCCGAGCTTGAGGAGCTGCAACAAGCGCTAGAAGCCAGCCTGTCGGTGCTCGCGCCCGGCGGCCGGCTCGCGGTGATCAGCTTCCATTCGCTCGAAGACCGCATCGTCAAGCAGTTCATCGCCAAGCACTCGAAGGAGGTCTACGACCGCCGCGCGCCCTTCGCTGCGCCCAAGGTGATGAAGCTGCACGCGCTCGAGCGCATCAAGCCGTCCGAAGAAGAAGTGCGCGGCAACCCGCGCTCGCGCAGCGCCATCCTCCGGGTGGCCGAACGCACGGAGGCCGGGTAGCCATGGCGCGCATCAACCTGCTTCTTCTGCTGGCCGTCATTGCGACGGCTTTGTACCTTGTGCACACCCAGTACCAGTCGCGCCAGCTCTACACGGAGTTCGACCGCGCGCTGCAGGAGACGCGCAAGCTCGAAACCGAGCATGACCGCCTGCAGGTCGAGAAGCGCGCCCAGGCCACGCCGCTGCGCGTGGAGAAGCTGGCCAAGGAGCAGCTGCAGATGCGCACGGCCTCGCCGGCCATCACGCAGTACGTGCGCCCCGACGGCTCGGTGATCCCGGCCGTCGCGCCGCTGCCGCCGACCACGCCGGCCAAGCCCGGCACCGCCACCGCGAGGCCCGCCCGATGAGCCGCGGCAACCGCAGCGTGCGCTACACCACCAGCCCCTTGCTCGCGAGCAAGACGCCGGTGTGGCGCAGCAAGTTCATCGTCGCCGGCATCGCCTTCGGCTTCGTCATGCTGGCGGGGCGGGCTGCGTACGTGCAGGTCTTCAACAACAGCTTCTTCCAGCGCCAGGGCGAGGTGCGCTTCGCGCGCACGCTGGAGCTGCCGGCCAACCGCGGCCGCATCCTCGACCGCAACGGGCTCATCCTGGCGTCCAGCGTGGTGGCGCCCAGCATCTGGGCCATTCCCGAAGACGTGGAGCGCGACGACCCCGAAGTGCGCGCCAAGCTCAAGCAGGTGGCCAAGCTGCTCGGCATGCCGCAGAAGGACTTCGACAAGAAGCTGGAAGACGAAGACAAGACCTTCGTCTGGATCAAGCGCCAGGTCGACGAGCCCATCGCCAAGCAGATCGCCGCGCTCAACCTCAAGGGCATCTACCAGCGCAAGGAATACAAGCGCCAGTACCCCGAGGGCGAAGCGGCGGCGCATGTGGTGGGCTTCACCAACGTGGAAGACAACGGCCAGGAAGGCATCGAGCTGGCGTTCAACAAGGAACTGGCCGGCAAGGCCGGCTCGCGCCGTGTCATCAAGGACCGGCTGGGCCGTGTGGTCGAGGGCGTGGGCGAGCAGGTGCCGCCGGTCGAGGGCCGCGACATCCAGCTCAGCGTCGACAGCAAGGTGCAGTTCTTCGCCTACCAGAAGCTGCGCGACGCCGTCACCGCGCGCCGTGCCAAGGCCGGCAGCGTGGTGGTGCTCGACAGCACCACTGGCGAGGTGCTGGCGCTGGCCAACTACCCGAGCTACGTGCCCGACAAGCGCCAGAACCTCACCGGCGAGCAGCTGCGCAACCGCGCGCTCACCGACACCTTCGAGCCCGGCTCGACCATGAAGCCCATCACCGTGGCGATGGCGCTGGAGGCCGGCCGCGTGAAACCCTCCACCATCATCGACACCGCGCCCGGGCGCTACCAGCTGGGCGGCTTCACCATCAGCGACACCCACAACTACGGCTCGCTGACGGTGGAGGGCGTGATCCAGAAGTCGAGCAACGTGGGCGCGCTCAAGATCGCCCAGAAGATGACGCCCCACGAGATGTGGGACACCTACACCGCGCTGGGCTACGGCCAGAAGCCGCAGATCCAGTTCCCCGGCGCCGTGACGGGCCGGCTGCGTCCGTGGAAGACCTGGAAGCCGGTCGAGCAGGCCACCATGGCCTACGGCTACGGCCTGTCGGCCTCGCTGTTCCAGATGGCGCATTCGTACACCTCGTTCGCGCACGACGGCTCCATCATTCCGGTCACCATCCTGAAGAACACCGAGCCGCCGGTCGGCGTGCGGGTGTTCTCGCCGTCCAACGCGCTCGCCGTGCGCAAGATGCTGCAGATGGCCGCCGGCCCGGGCGGCACCGGCACGCGCGCGCAGACGGTGGGCTACTCGGTCGGCGGCAAGTCGGGCACGGCCCACAAGCAGGTCGGCAAGGGCTACGCCAGCAACAAGTACCGCGCCTGGTTCACCGGCATGGCGCCCATCGAGAAGCCGCGCATCATCGTCGCGGTGATGATCGACGAGCCGACCGACGGCCAGTACTTCGGCGGCCTCGCCGCGGCGCCGGTGTTCAGCGAAGTCGTGCAGCAGACCCTGCGCATGATGAACGTCCCGCCCGATCTGGCGGTCAAACCCCTCGTGCAGACGCAAGACGTCCCCGAGAGCTTCTGACATGCTGACACTCACTTCCCCCACCACCGCCGCGTTCTGGCTCAAAGAGCGCGTGCAGGGCGCACTGCAGGCCGACAGCCGCGCGGTCGTCCCGGGCGATGCCTTCATCGCCTGGCCCGGCGCCGCCACCGACGGCCGCCAGCACGTGGCGGCCGCACTGGCGCAGGGCGCCGTGGCCTGCCTGGTCGAGCACGAGGGCGTGGACGCCTTCGGTTTCGACGGCGACGAGCGCATCGTGAGCTACCCCGGCCTCAAGGCCGCCACCGGCCCGATCGCCGCCGCCTTCTACGACAACCCCTCGGCCCAGCTCGACCTGCTGGCCGTGACCGGCACCAACGGCAAGACCTCCACCGCGTGGTGGCTGGCCGAATCGCTGTCCACGCTGCGCGCGGCCGGTGGCGTGCGCGCCATGCGTCCCGACGGCACCACCGAGCGCGGCGCTCCGTCGCCCTGCGCCGTGGTGGGGACGCTGGGCATCGGCGTGCCGCCCGAACTCACCTACACCGGTCTGACCACGCCCGATCCCGTGATGCTGCAGCGCGCGCTGCGCGACTTCGTCACCGAAGGCTTCGGCGCCTGCGCCATCGAGGCCTCGTCCATTGGCATCGCCGAGCGCCGGCTCGACGGCTGCCGCATCGCGGTCGCCGTGTTCACCAATTTCACGCAGGACCACCTCGACTACCACGGCAGCATGGACGCCTACTGGCAGGCCAAGGCCGAGCTGTTCCGCTGGCCCGGCCTGCGCGCCGCGGTGATCAACATCGACGACATGCATGGCGCCAGCCTGTGCGCCAACCTGCTGGACGCCGGCATCGGCGCCCTCGACGTCTGGACCGTCTCGGCCGGCGGCAAGCCCGCGCGGCTGGTGGCGCGCGACATCGGCTACGACGCGCAGGGCCTGCAGTTCACCGTGGCCGAGCACGGCAGCACGGCGCCGGCCGAGCGGCTCGCGACTGGGCTGATCGGCCAGTACAACGTCGCCAACCTGCTCGGCGTGCTCGGCACCCTGCGCGCGCTGGGCCTCACGCTCGCCCAGGCCGTGGCGGCCTGCGCTCACCTCAGCAGCGTGCCGGGCCGCATGGACCGCGTGCAGCCGACCGAGGGCGCGCCGCTGGCCGTGGTCGACTACGCCCACACGCCCGACGCCCTCGACAAGGCCCTCGCCGGCCTGCGCCCGCTGGCCAAGCAACGCGGCGGTGCGCTCTGGTGCGTGTTCGGCTGCGGCGGCAACCGCGACCCGATCAAGCGCCCGTTGATGGCGGCCGTCGCCGAGCGGCAGGCCGACCACGTCGTGCTCACCAGCGACAACCCGCGCAACGAGAACCCCGACGCGATCATCAGCCAGGCGCTGCGCGGCTTCACGCGCGTCGAGGCGGCCCGCGTGCAGGTCGACCGCGCGCGCGCCATCGCCGAAACCATCGCCCAGGCGGCCCCACAAGACGTGGTGCTGATCGCCGGCAAGGGCCACGAAGAGTGGCAGGAGATCGCCGGCCAGCGCCTGCCGTTCTCCGACAAGACCCACGCGCTCGACGCGCTCGCGAAGCGGGGTGCCGCATGACCGCCATGGCCACGCCCATCTCCACGCCGCTCAACCTCACGCTGGCACAGGCGCAGCAATGGGTGCCGGGGTCGCGCCTCGTGGGCGACCCGTCCACCGTGATCGCCCGCGTCCACACCGACACCCGCACCCTGGCCGCCGGCGACCTGTTCGTCGCGCTCAAGGGCGAGCGCTTCGACGCCAACGACTTCCTGGCCGACGCGAAGAAGCAGGGCGCCGTGGCCGCCATCGCGCACGGCGGCCTCGAAGCCGCAGGGCTCGCCGGCCTCGAGGTGTCCGATTCGCTCATCGCGCTCGGTGCGCTGGGCGCCGGCTGGCGCGCGCAGTTCCAGCTGCCGCTGATCGCCGTCACCGGCAGCAACGGCAAGACCACGGTCACGCAGATGATCGCGGCCGTGCTCGCCGCCTTCCGCGCCGACCGCACGCTGGCCACGGCCGGCAACTTCAACAACGAGATCGGCGTGCCGCTCACGCTGATGCGCCTGCGCGCGCAGCACCAGCTGGCGGTGCTCGAACTGGGCATGAACCACCCGGGCGAGATCGCGCGGCTGGCTGTCATGTCGCAACCGACCATCGCGCTGGTCAACAACGCGCAGCGCGAGCACCAGGAGTTCATGGCCAGCGTCGAGGCGGTCGCCATCGAGAACGCCGCCGTGTTCGCCGAACTGCCCGACGACGGCACGGCCGTGTTCCCCTACGGCGACACCTTCACCTCGCTGTGGACCGACCTGGCGCGCCAGAGCGGTTCGCGCCGCTGCCTGACTTTCGGCGAGCACGCCGACGCCGACATCTCGCTCGACAGCGCCGAATGGCAGCAGGGCGCCTGGACCGTGCGCGTGCGCACGCCGCTGGGCGCCTTCGACGCGCGCCTGCACATCGCAGGCCGCCACAACGTGGGCAACGCGCTCGCCGCCACCGCCTGCGCGCTGGCCGCTGGCGTGTCGCTCGACACCATCGCCGCGGGCCTGTCGGCCTTCGAACCGGTCAAGGGCCGTTCGCGCGCCAGCGAGGTCGTGCTGCCCGGCGGGCACGCGCTCACGCTGGTCGACGACAGCTACAACGCCAACCCCGACTCGGTGATTGCCGCCATCGACGTGCTCACCGGCCTGCCCGCCCCGCGCCTGCTGGTGCTCGGCGAGATGGGCGAGGTCGGCGACCGCTCGCCGGAATTCCACGCCGAGGTCGGCGCCTGGGCGCGCGAGCGCGGTCTCGACGCCGTCTACACGCTGGGCGGCGAGACCGTGCATGCGGCGACGGCTTTCAACAACAACGATGGTGTCGATGGACGCCATTTCGACGATTTCGACACGCTCCGCGCGGCCGTGCTCGCCCGCCTGCCGCAGCTGGGCAGCGTGCTGGTCAAGGGGTCGCGCTTCATGAAGATGGAGCGCGTGGTGCATGCGATCGAAGCACAACAACAAAAGGAGGCCGGTCATGACGCATGAGCCGCGCAACACACCATGCTGATGTCCCTGGCCCAATGGCTGCAGACGCTGTCGCCCGAGTTCGGGTTCTTGCGCGTTTTCAACTACCTCACGTTCCGCGCCCTGATGGCCGCGCTGACCGCGCTCGTGGTCGGCCTGGTGGCCGGCCCGTACGTCATTCGTCGCCTTGCCGCGCTCAAGATCGGCCAGCCGATCCGCGGCTACGGCATGGAAACGCACCTGACCAAGAGCGGCACGCCCACCATGGGCGGCGTGCTGGTGCTGTTCGCCATCGCCTTCGCCACCTTGCTGTGGTTCGACCTCTCGAACCGCTTCGTGTGGATCGTGCTGTGGGTCACGATGGGCTTCGGCGCCATCGGTTGGGTGGACGACTGGCGCAAGGTGGTGCGCAAGGACCCCGAGGGCATGCGCTCGCGCGAGAAGTATTTCTGGCAATCGCTGGTCGGCCTGCTCGCCGGCTTCTACCTGCTGTTCAGCATTTCCGAGAGCTCCAACTGGCGCGTGCTCGAGCTGTTCTACGCCTGGGTGCGCTCGGGCTTCGACCTCGACTTTCCGCCCAAGATCAACCTGCTGGTGCCTTTCTTCAAGGAAGTCAGCTACCCGCTGGGCGGCATCGGCTTCGTGATCCTCACCTACCTCGTGATCGTGGGCGCGAGCAACGCCGTGAACCTCACCGACGGCCTCGACGGCCTGGCGATCATGCCGGTGGTGATGGTGGGCTCGGCGCTGGGCGTGTTCGCCTACGTCACGGGCAGCGCGGTGTACTCCAAGTACCTGCTGTTCCCCAACATCCCGGGCTCGGGCGAGCTGCTGGTGTTCTGCTCGGCCATGGCCGGCGCGGGGCTCGCGTTCCTCTGGTTCAACACCCATCCGGCGCAGGTCTTCATGGGCGACGTGGGCGCGCTGGCGCTGGGCGGCGCGCTGGGCACCATCGCGGTCATCGTGCGCCAGGAGATCGTGTTCTTCATCATGGGCGGCATCTTCGTGGTCGAGGCGATCTCGGTGATGGCCCAGGTCACGTACTTCAAGTACACGAAGAAGCGCTTCGGCGAAGGCCGGCGCGTGCTCAAGATGGCGCCGCTGCACCACCACTTCGAGAAGAGCGGCTGGCGCGAGACGCAGGTTGTCGTGCGCTTCTGGATCATCACGATGCTGCTGTGCCTCATCGGCCTGTCGACGCTGAAGCTGCGGTAACAACACAACCATGCGGCACCTGAAAGACCTCCCCGTTCTCATCCTCGGCCTCGGCGCGTCCGGGCTGGCGATGGCGCGCTGGTGCGCGCGCCACGGCGCGGTCGTGACCGTGGCCGACACGCGCGAGGCACCGGCTTCGCTGGCGACGCTGCAGGCCGAGCTGCCCGATGCCACTTTCATCGGCGGGCCGTTCACGGCCGCGCTGGTCGAAGGCACGCCGATCCGCGCCGTGTACCGCTCGCCGGGCCTGTCGCCCGCGACGCTGGCGCCGGTCGTCGACGCCGCCAAGGCCGTGGGCCTCGTGGTCGGCGGCGAGCTGGACCTGTTCGCACGCGCGCTGCTCGATCTGCAGACGGTCGAGGTGCCGGCGGTGGAAGCCGAAGCTGAAGTGCAGGTCGAAACCGCCGTGGTCGAGCCTGTCGTTGAAACGCCGGCCCAGGCCGAGCTGGCCTTGAGCGAAGAAGCCCCTGTGGCGGAGGCTGCGGTGGTCGAGACGCCGGAAGTGCCTGCGCCAGAGGCTGCTGCGGTTGTCGAAGGCGAGCCCGAAGCGGCCGCGCCCGTCGAAGCTGTTGAGACGACCGAGGCGGTTGCACCTACGGAGGCCGTGGCCGCTGAGCCGACCGAAGCCGCACTGTCAGTCGATGCGACTGCCGCAGAAGCCGAACCCGCCGCTCCCGTCGAACCGACCGAAGCCGCTGAACCCACACCGCCCGCCATGGCCGAAGCCATGCCGCGCGATGCATCGCTGAGTGTGCCGGTGACGCCGCCCACCGAAGACGTCGTCGCCGACGGCGCCACCACGGAAGACGCCACCACGGAAGACGCCACCACGGAAGACGCCACCACGGAAGACGGCGCAGCGCCGGCCACTGCTGATACGCCTGCCGTGTCGCCCGCCCCCGCCGCCACCGTCTCCCGGCTCCCGACCCCCGGCAAGCCCTACGTGCCCACCGCGGCGCGCGAGGCCGCCGAGTTCGTCGCCAAGATCGCCGAGTTGTCCGCCACCAACCCGGCGTCGGCCGCGGTCGAGGAAGAGGCCACGCCGCAGCTCGAACTCGTGCCCGAACCCGAGCCCGAAGCGCCCAAGGGCTACACGCCCGCCGTGCTCGCCATCACCGGCACCAACGGCAAGACCACCGTCACCTCGCTCACCGGCCAGCTGGTCGAACGCGCGGGCAAGACCGTGGCCGTGGCCGGCAACATCGGCCCGACGCTGCTCGACACGCTGGCCGGGCACCTCGACGCCGGCACGCTGCCCGACGTGTGGGTGCTCGAACTCTCGAGCTTCCAGCTCGACGGCGTGCAGGGCTTCGAGCCCACGGCCGCGACCGTGCTCAACCTCACGCAGGACCACCTCGACTGGCATGGCGACATGCCGGCCTACGCGGCCGCCAAGGCGCGCATCTTCGGCGCCAAGGGCCTGATGATCCTGAACCGCGACGACGCCGGCGTGATGGCCATGCTGCCGCCGCCGGTCAAGGTGCGGCTGCAGCGCCCTCAGATCCGCACCCACGTCACCTTCGGCGGCGCGATGCCGCTGCGCCCCGGCGACTACGGCATCGAGCGCATCAACGGCGTGGCCTGGCTGGTGCGCGCGCTGGAAGCCGACGAAACACAGAAGCGCAAGCGCGGCGCGGTGGTGGAAGAAGAGCTCTTCTTCCAGCGCCTCATGCCCGCCGACGCGCTGCGCATCCGCGGCCGTCACAACGCCATGAACGCGCTGGCGGCGCTTGCGCTCGCCAGCGCCGCCGACTGCCCGCTGGGCCCGATGCTCTACGGCCTGCGCGAGTACCGCGGCGAGCCGCACCGCGTCGAGCCCATCGCCATCGTGGACGAGGTCGAGTTCTTCGACGACAGCAAGGGCACCAACGTCGGCGCCACCGTGGCCGCACTGAGCGGCCTCGGTGAAGAACGCCGCGTGGTCGTGATCCTCGGCGGCGAAGGCAAGGGCCAGGACTTCGAGCCGCTGGCCGACCCCGTGCGCCAGTACGCGCGCGCCGTCGTGCTCATCGGCCGCGACGCCCCGCTGATCGAGGCCGCGCTGGCCTCCACCGGCGTCTCGCTGAAGCACGCGGGCTCGATGGAAGAGGCCGTGAAGCTCGCCGCCGCGCGCGCCCACCCCGGCGATGCCGTGCTGCTGTCACCGGCCTGTGCGAGCTTCGACATGTTCAAGGACTACGCGCACCGCGCCGAAGTGTTCTGCGAGGCCGTGGAGGCCTATGCCGACAGCCCGCGCGAGGCCGTGGGTGGCGACGACGCGGTGGTGTCGTACGTGCCCAGCGCGTCGCTGTCCACCGCCGGATCGATGGAGGACCCGATTTGAACTCCGCAGCCGCAGGCCAGGAAACCAGCACCGGCAGCCGTTTCGGCGGCTGGTTCCGGCGCGCCCGCAGCGGCATGGATTCGCTGCCCGTGCACCTGCCCGTGCGGCTGGGCGGCGCCGGCGTCGCGCAGACCAAGGCCACGCCGATGCGCGTGCTGGGCTTCGACCAGGCGCTGGTCTGGGTCACGGTCGCGCTGATGACCTGGGGCCTGATCATGGTGTATTCGGCCTCGATCGCGCTGCCCGACAACCCGCGCTTCGCACGCGCCGGCTACAGCGCCTCGTACTTCCTCACGCGGCACGCGGCCTCACTGGTCATCGCCTTCATCGCCGCGCTGCTGACCTTCCAGGTCCCGATGAAGACCTGGGAGCGCGCCGCGCCCTGGCTCTTCGTGGCCTCGCTGCTGCTGCTGGTGGCGGTGCTCATTCCGCACATCGGCATCAACGTGAACGGCGCGCGCCGCTGGCTGCCGATGGGCTTCATGCGCTTCCAGCCGTCGGAGCTGGCCAAGTTCGCGATGGTGCTCTACGCCGCCAGCTACATGGTGCGCAAGATGGAGATCAAGGAGCGGTTCTTCCGCGCCGTGCTGCCGATGGGCATCGCGGTGGTGGTGGTCGGCATGCTGGTGATGGCCGAGCCCGACATGGGCGCCTTCATGGTGATCGCCGTGATCGCCATGGGCATCCTGTTTTTGGGCGGCGTGAACGCGCGCATGTTCTTCGTGATCGCGACGCTGGTGGTGGTGGCCTTCGGCTCCATCGTGGCGAGCAGCCCGTGGCGCCGCGAGCGCATCTTTGCGTACCTCGATCCGTGGAGCGAAGAGCACGCGCTGGGCAAGGGCTACCAGCTGTCGCACTCGCTGATCGCCATCGGGCGCGGCGAGGTCTTCGGCGTGGGCCTGGGTGGCAGCGTCGAGAAGCTGCACTGGCTGCCCGAGGCGCACACCGACTTCCTGCTGGCCGTGATCGGCGAAGAGTTCGGCCTCATCGGCGTGCTGCTGATCATCGGCCTGTTCCTGTGGCTCACGCGCCGCATCATGCACATCGGCCGCCAGGCGATCGCGCTGGACCGCGTGTTCTCGGGCCTCGTGGCCCAGGGCGTGGGCGTGTGGATCGGCTTCCAGGCCTTCATCAACATGGGCGTGAACCTGGGCGCACTGCCGACCAAGGGCCTGACCTTGCCGCTGATGAGCTTCGGTGGCTCGGCGATCCTGATGAACCTCGTGGCGTTGGCGGTGGTGCTGCGCATCGACTACGAGAACCGCGTGCTCATGCGGGGAGGTCGCGTATGACCGGCCGTACGGCACTCGTCATGGCCGGCGGTACGGGCGGCCACATCTTCCCGGGCCTGGCAGTGGCCGAGGCCCTGCGCGAGCGCGGCTGGCGCGTGCACTGGCTGGGCGCGCCCGGCAGCATGGAAGAAAAGCTCGTACCCCCGCGCGGCTTCGCCTTCGAGCCGGTGCAGTTCGGCGGCGTGCGCGGCAAGGGTCCGCTCACGCTGTTCCTGCTGCCGCTGAAGCT
>Ga0256908_1000681_pt1 | contig 12458 bp, 9 predicted proteins | sample MC6MC0761MT_FD_186331 | JGI IMG/M metagenome (GOLD analysis project Ga0256908, IMG submission 186331) | Metatranscriptome of enriched soil aggregate microbial communities from Iowa State University, Ames, United States - MC6-MC0761-MT... | ecosystem: Environmental > Terrestrial > Soil >... | reverse complement strand
TTTCATTTAAAATTCACTAATTTTAAATCCCCAAAAATTAAAACAGATATTCATTTTATAATTAAAATAAACTATGCTAAATAAACTTGCAGCTTCAGAATTGGTTCTGAACGATGACGGAAGCGTCTATCACCTTAATCTTTTACCTGAAGATATTGCCGATAAAATTATTCTGGTTGGTGATCCCGACAGAGTTCCTAAAGTTTCCAAATATTTTGATAAAGTAGAAATCAAAAAAAACAAAAGAGAATTTTATACCCACACCGGAACTTTGCGTGGCGAAAGAATTTCTGTAATGTCTACCGGAATTGGTACGGAGAACATCGATATTGTGATGAATGAGCTTGATGCTTTAGTAAATATAGATTTGAAGCAGAAAGAATTTAAAACTGAACACAAATCCCTGGAATTGTTCAGAATGGGAACTTGCGGAAGCGTAAACCCTGATGTTCAGGTTGATAATATGCTTGTTACCCAGAATGTGGTTGGTTTAGATGGTTTAATGCACTTTTATCAGGATTATCATTTTGAAAATGAATTTTCGAAACAGTTTTTAGAGAAATTTCCGTATCAGAAGATTAAGCCAATGCTTTATTTCTCTGATTGGTCTGAAGAATTGGACGAATTGTATAAAGATGCAAAATACCACGGAAATACAGCTACTTTCCCGGGATTTTATGCTCCACAGGGAAGACAGCTCCGTCTGAAAGCTCTGGATGACAAATTTCTTGAAACTTTGAATGATTTGGGAATTACCAATTTTGAAATGGAAACTTCTGCCATTTATGCGTTCTCAAAATTGTTAGGGCATAAAGCTATTACCGTAAATAATGTCATCGCCAACAGAAGACGAGGTGAGTTTTCTTCTGATCACCACGCTTCGGAAAAGAATCTCATCGAATGGGTTCTTGAAAGAATTATCAAATAAAAGTAAACAGGATTTCAAATTTTGGAATCCTGTTTTATTTTTCATTAATCAGTGTTTGTCTCCGTAATAAAGCATCAACAGATCTCCAGCATAAGATTATGAAAAATTTAACAGTCGATATTTTTGTTAGGAACAGTTCTTGTTTAAACACTATTATAACACACTTAAATTATCATTATTATGGAAAACCAGGATTATAACAAAGCCGAAAGAGCTGTAGACAACACAGAAAATTCTTTAAGAAATGCAGCCAACGATGCGAAATGGAAAATCAGTGATCTTGCAGACAGAGCAAGAGATTATATCAATGAAAAAAGGAACAATGATGAAGAGGCAAGCCAGGAAGACTGGTTCGACAGGGTAAAAGCTAACGCAGCCGAAACTTGGGAAGATATTAAAGACGGAGCCAACGAAGCTTGGGAAAAAACAAAGGATGCAGCAGAAGATGTAAAGGCGGAATGGAATAAAAAAACAAATTAGTTTATTAGTCTTTTATATATTATCAAAGAAAACGGAGTCTTTTTAGTGAAGGCTTCGTTTTTTATTATGCTCTAAACACAAATTATTGCTACATTTGTACATCAATAAACATTAAAAAATTATGTCATACGGTTTACTTAAAGGCAAGAAGGGAATTATTTTTGGAGCCCTTAATGAACAATCTATCGCATGGAAAGTTGCTGAAAGATGCCACGAAGAAGGCGCAGAATTCATCCTGTCAAACGCTCCTATCGCTCTTAGAATGGGAGAACTTAATGGTTTAGCAGAAAAAACAGGTTCTGAGGTAATCGGTGCAGATGCAACTTCTATTGAAGATCTTGAAAAACTTTTTGATGCCGCTGTTGCAAAATTTGGTAAAATAGACTTCATCCTTCACTCTATCGGTATGTCTATCAACGTTAGAAAAGGAAAACATTATACAGAAATGAACTACGACTGGTTGGAAAAAGGTTGGGATATCTCTGCTGTTTCTTTCCACAAAGTAATGAGAGTGGCTTACGAAAAAGACTGTATGAATGAATGGGGAAGCATTTTGGCGCTCACGTACATTGCAGCACAAAGAACATTCCCTGATTATAATGATATGTCTGACAACAAAGCGTATCTTGAAAGTATTGCAAGAACTTTCGGAAATTATTGGGGTGAAAGAAAAGTACGTGTAAACACTGTTTCACAATCTCCTACTCCTACAACTGCAGGAAGCGGTGTGAAAGGTTTCGGAGGCTTCTTGGGATATGCTGAAGATATGTCTCCACTAGGAAACGCTACAGCGCTTGAATGTGCAGACTATTGTGTAACTCTTTTCTCTGATTTGACTAAAAAAGTGACGATGCAGAATCTTTTCCACGATGGTGGCTTCAGCAGCTCTGGTGTTACTCAGAAAGTGATCAGTAAGTATGATGTTGAAAATTAATTTATTTTAAGTACATAATATAAAAACCCATGCATTGACATGGGTTTTTGTTTTTAGTATTTATATTTATGATTATTGATTCCAACCGGGAAATTCACCTTCTACATATCCTCCGCTCACATATCTGGAAGTGTCGTTTGTATGCCATGCGTATACTCCGGCAATCATAACTCCAAGATCCTGTATGTAATTGTAGACATTGTTTTGATGCTCTCCGAATGGTGGAAGATGCTCCTGTAAGATTAAAAATTCTTTCAAATATTCGTCATGAATTTCCATAGATTTTTTATAAGCATCAAATAAAGATAAATTATTCTCTTTCTGCAAAACTTTTACAATATTCATCGTATCACCTTCTCTCTGAAGTTCTTTTGGCAATGAAATAATATCATTATGTATTCCTATCATTAATGAGCAGAGACTGTAAATGCGTTTTATATGAGGATGATCAAAAATTTCTTCAGGAAGATTTCGGTATTCTTTCTGTAATAGCACATAATCGCAATATGGCTGAACTCCGCTTGTCGCTTCCCTGATAAGAAGATAAACTGGTAACGGCGGAACTGTATTGGTTCGATAGTATACTTTTTCTTCAGAATAACCAATTAAAACATCCTTGATTGACTTTACAAATTTTTTATATATTTTTTCAGGAATTTCGCATTTTATGGCATCCTGTCTCAAAATCCAGAACAAATGAAATATTCCGTTTTCTTTGGGTTCCTGAGTATCTTCACCTGATAATAAAGCAATAATCTTGTTCATTATCTGATACATTTCATCACGCGAACAACGATCAAAATAATCATCCATCATCGCGCCGTTTGCTGTATAATTCGCTAAAGGCCGCAGTTCGGTGATGTCTTTTAAAAATGGGCATCCTCTTGCTGCGATATCCGTAAGGTGATGTTTTTTATGCTTCTCTTTAGCCTCTGTGCTTTGGAAAGCATATTCTTTGTCGATCCACTCGTAATATTCTTCCCTCTGTTTTTGCATATCGGGATGAGTAAAATCGGGAAATGGGTAATGCGGTTTGGGAAGATGCTGTAAACCAGCAATAAACTCGTCGTTTGTGCTTACTGTTTTCATAATTATTTTGTGTTAATTTAAGGTCTGTTAAAAATAATACAAAATTACATACCACGCGATTTTTTTTACATCATTATAAATTTTATCTAAAACATAGTATTTATGATCATTTGAATCCTATATAAAAAAGTTTCGGCGGAGCCTTTGGCTCCGCCGAAACATAATAAAAATGTTAATATGAAGTAAAATTTATAAAATTACAGTCTGTATAGAATGTGCAGGTGCATTTAATTTTGCCGACATTCCTTCAATCCAAAGATTCGTGTCGATATCATTGTCTGTATCATTCATGATCACGGTTACCAGCTGTCCGTTCTCGTTCATGAAAGTGGTTGAAGTCAGAGCAGCTCTATTAGATGAATTCCCGATTCTCTGTGCATTTGGCTTTATGAATTTTGAAACGTGACCTACGTAATAATATTCATAAGTATAATGAACTTCTCCTGTTTTTGTATCGGCAATAATGGGTGCAAAACAGAAGTTTCCGACATGATTTGGCCCGCCAGTTTCGTCAAGAAGAACATTCCAGTCAGTCCATAAAGCGGTTCCCTTATTGAAATCGTTGATCATGTTTCTTCCATACAATTCACCTAAACTTACATCGTAAATTTTCGACATATCAAATTGCTCTTTGCAACCTTCCGTAAACGCTAAAAACTTATCCGGGAAAGCTCTTTGCGTTTCTAATAAATTGTCGAACAACTGAGTTTTGTTATTCCATGTTTCATACCAGTGATAGCCAATTCCATGTGCATATTTTAAAGTTTCAGGATCGCTTAAAGTTGTTGTCGCTCTTTGGTAGATCAAGTCTCTGTTGTGATCCCAGATCATCACTTTTTTATCTTTAAAACCATTTTTCCAAAGGGTTGGCCCTAAATTATTTTTAAGGAACTTCCCTTCTTCTTCAGCAGTATAAATACAGGATTCCCAAGTCTGCGTTGCCATCGGCTCATTCTGAACCGTCAATCCCCAAACATTGATTCCTCTTTTTTCGTATTCTTTGATGAATTTCACATAATAATCTGCCCAGGTTTGGTAGAAAGCATTTTCCAGTCTGCCTCCTTTCAACATACTTTTGTTAGATTTCATCCAAGCCGGTGGGCTCCAGGGCGAAAAGTAGAAGGTAAAATCCTTTCCAATTGCTTTTTGAGCTTCTTTAATTAATGGAATTTTATACTTTTCATCATGCGCAACGTTGAATGATTTTAATGATTGATCATTTTCAGTTACATAAGTATAAGAATCGCTTGAGAAGTCACACGAGTTCATATTGGTACGAACAACCGTGTATCCCAGGCCGTTTTTACCATAATAAGCATCAATAATTTCTTTCTGCTTATTCTTTGGAAGTTTATAAAAAGTTTCTGCAGATGCATCGGTAATTGCCCCACCGATTCCGATTAATTTCTGATATTTAAAATCCGGATCTACAAAAACACAGGCATCCGTTTCTTTGGGCTGTCCAAATTTTTCGAACTTTACGGTTCCTTTGTCAACCATTTTCTCGTTGGTTTTAGAACTGGTCAGAAAAACTTTTGCGGTTGTTTTTCCAGTATTCTTTTTCCAATAATTTTGTGCATTTGCATTAAAAGCCATTCCGGCTACAAAGCAACTTACAATTAATCTCTTCATTATATCTTTTCTGATTTTTAATATTTAAACCACCCATCTAAATTTTCTCTGAAAATTTATCCACTGGCGCCTCATTATTTTTTATTTAATTTTTGTTTCGGCGAATCTCGTTCCTCGATTTCCAAAGGAGGGAAATTTCTCGATGTGTATTATTTATTTTGATAAATTCTCACATAGTCTATGTAATATTTCTGCGGGAAAATCGTGTCATCAATTCCTTCTTTACCTCCCCAGAATCCACCGACGGCGAGATTTAAAATGATAAAATACGGCTGATCAAAAGGCCACGCTTCATACGTTTTTTCTTTATTTTCATAGGTGAAAAACTTTTGATCATCAATATAAACATCAATTTTTTCAGGCGTCCAATCTGCTTTATAGACATGAAATTTTTCGCTTGCATCTTTCACGATCAACGTATCGGTTTTTTGCGTTCCGATAATATGATTGTACTTTTTCGTATGAACCGATGCATGAACGTAACCTTGATTAAAACCAACATGTTCCATAATATCAAGCTCGCCGTCATCAGGCCATTCTTTCATATTTTCGCTCATCATCCAGATGGCAGGCCAAGTTCCCCGACCTTTTGGAAGCTTTGCACGAACTTCAACCGTTCCGTATTGAAAAGAAAATTTTCCTTTCGTTAAAAGTCTTGCGGAAGTATATTTATTCTTTTGCCAGTTTTCTTTTTTGGCTTCAATGACAAGATTTCCGTTTTCCATTCTTGCATTTTCCAGACGGTTTTTGGTATAAAACTGAGCTTCATTATTTCCGTAGCCATCACCTCCGACATCATAATTCCATTTGGAAGAATCGGGTAAACCTTTCCCGTTGAATTCATCATTCCAGATTAATTTTCTACTTGAATCAGGTTTGTTTGAAGCACAATTCGAAACAGAAATAAGGAATGTTCCTCCGATTAAAAGGTGAATGATATGTTGGAATTTTATTTTCAAAGCTTTATTATATTTATTTCCAAAGTCTGTCATTCTGACGAAGGAAGAATCTCTATTATAATTGAATGGATTCCACGCTCCACTCCGTTTCGCTCTGAATGACAAACTTGCGTTTATTTTCAAAGTTTGTCATGCTGGAAGCATCTCTACAAAGATTATCTAAATTCTTTTCAGAATGACAAAGATTACGTTTACTTAAAAACTCACGTCTTTTACCACCAAAAGCGGGTTTTATCCCGCTCTTAGTAATGAAAACTTGTGTTTATTTTAACCAGTTTATTCTTTTGGTCTGAACATTCTGAGAATCGGTTCCGACCATGATATCGAAGTCTCCGCCTTCCCAATCGAAATTCAGTTCGTCATCATAAAATTTCAAATTTTCCGGCCTTAAAGTGAAATTGATGGTTTTCGTTTCCCCTTTTTTGATGAACACTTTTTGAAAACCTTTCAATTCTTTTATGGGTCTTACCACTTTTCCGAACAAATCTCTGATGTATAACTGTACTACCTCTTCCCCATCATAATTTCCGGTATTGGTAACATTTACACTGATATTTAAGGTCTGATTTCCTTTAAGATTTGTTGAGCTTAAATTCATATCAGAATATTTAAACTGAGTATAACTTAAACCAAAACCAAATGGAAATTTAGGATCATTATCCAAATCGATGTAAGCCGAAACGTAGTTTCTGTCTGTATTGTTTTTCGCTGGTCTTCCTGTATTATAATGATTGTAATACACAGGAATTTGCCCTTCTGTTCTTGGGAAAGTCATTGGTAATTTTCCGCCAGGATTTACGGTTCCGAAAAGAATGTCTGCGATAGAATTTCCTGCTTCCGTTCCCAGCCACCAAGTGTAAACAATCGCTGGAATATTATCTGCAGCCCAGTCAAAAACCAAAGGTCTTCCTGCGTTGATCATTAAAACAATCGGTTTTCCTGTCTTAGCAATTTCTTTTAATAAATCTTCCTGAACTCCCGTGAAATGCAGATTACTTCTGCTTTTCGCCTCACCGCTCATGGCGTGACCCTCGCCTAAAGTCATGATCACCACATCTGCCTTTTTTGCAGTTTCCACCGCTTCAGCAAACATTGATTTATCCTGATCATCAACGTTAGCACCTTTTGCGTACAATAAAGTTGAGTTTTTGTCTAACTGATTTTTAATTCCGTCAAACTGAGTAATGATTCTTTGATTGTCATCTTTAAAAGCAACCGACCAGAAGCCGTGATTTGCAGAAGTTTCTTTTCCGAAAGGTCCGATCAATGCAATCTTTTTCGTAGATTTTGAAAGCGGAAGAATATTCTTTTGATTCTTTAATAAAACAATACTTTTTGAACCAAATTCTCTTCCGAATTTTCTGTTTTCCTGATTGTTTAACTGTTCTTTCTGCCTTTTTTCGTTACTGAATCTGTAAGGATCATCAAATAATCCCATCTCAAATTTTTTAACTAAAATTCTTCTTGCCGCATCATCAATTAATTTAGGATCAACTTTACCTTCCTGAACCAACTTTGGAAGTTCAGCCATGTAAGCACGGCTTTCCATATCCATATCGCTTCCTGCATTGATGGCTTTTTCCGCAGCATCTTTATTATCTTTAGCATATCCGTGAGGAACCATTTCGCCGATACTTCCCCAGTCTGAAACCACAAAACCCTGATAGTTCCATTTTCCTTTTAACAGGTCTCTTAAAATATATTTGTTTGCCGTTGCCGGAATTCCGTTGATATCATTAAAAGAATTCATAAACGTGGCAACACCCGCTTCTGCAGCAGCTTTGAAAGGTGGAAGATAAGTTTCGTTCAATTGTCTTAAACTCATGTCAACAGAATTGTAATCTCTTCCGCCAACTGCCGCTCCATATGCTGCAAAATGCTTTGCACAAGCCATAATAGCATCAATATTTCCAAGTCCCTTCCCCTGAAAACCTTTAATTCTCGCCAAACCAATTTGTGTTCCCAAATAAGTATCTTCACCCGAACCTTCCATTACTCTTCCCCATCTCGGATCTCTGGCAACGTCAACCATTGGAGCAAAAGTCCAGTGAATTCCATAAGCAGACGCTTCAGTGGCTGCAATTCTTTCTGATTTTTCGATTAAATTTAAATCCCAACTTGCAGCCTGACCCAGATTCACGGGAAAAGTTGTTCTGTACCCATGAATCACGTCCTGACCGAATAACATTGGAATTTTCAGTCTTGATTTTAAAGCTAATTCCTGAAATTTTCTGGTTTCTTCCGCTCCTGCAACATTTAGCATGGAACCGACTTTACCTTGTTTTATTTCATTTAAAACAGTTGCAGAATTGGAATTTTGAGGACCTGTCGCATATTCAAACCCGCTGTATTGAACCAACTGCCCTACTTTTTCTTCTAAAGTCATTTTAGATAGAAGCTCAGAAACTTTTTGGTCGATAGTTTTTTGTCCGAAGGCATTGAATGCAAATGCAGTGACTGATAAGATGAAATATATTTTTTTCATTTTTTGGGTTTATTTAAATACCTTGCAGAATAATTTACAACTTTATTCACAGTTTTTTTATAATTTTAGTTTGCAAAGTTTCTGATAGTCTCAATTACATAGAGTTTAAAAATCAATATAATTTAATTTTCTAAAATACATAAGTTGCGGTTGAATTTCCTGAAATGGTTACAGGAGCTGTTTTTTCATTATATTTAATATTGAAATTTTTATCTGTAGAATTTCCATTTTGAACGATAAGAACAATTTTTCCTGTCGGAGTCTTAAATGCGACAGTAGAAAGATTATCGACCTGCGTAGAAGCTATTCTCTGCGAATTTGCGGGAACAAATTTAGAGGCATGAGCAATAATATAATATGCGACATTTTTATCGTAATTTGCTGCATTATTTATGGTAATTGCACCTTTACACTGAGTACAACCTCCGTTTGTATGAGGACCAAAAGAAGCATTGTTGGCAACATTCCATTCCAAAGCATTTCTACTCCAGTTTCTCATGGATCCGATAATAACATTTTTTACGTGCCAATCTAAATCTCCGGAGAAACTTCCCGTAGAACTTGTCCATTGTTCTGTAAAATATACGTTTTTGTTCGGGAATAAATTATGAACCGTACTTAAGGCTGATATATCTCCCGCATATAAATGAAAAGCCGAACCATCAACGAAAGGATTGGCTATGGGATCATTTAAAACTGCCAATGGGTAGGCAGGATTATCACAATTATGATCGTATGCAATAATCTTGGTGTTGATATTGGCTGAACTGAAGGCAGGACCTAAATTATTTTTAATAAAATTAGTCTGATCTGTAGATGTCATTAGCAAACTTGGATTATTTCCAGGATGGAGAGGTTCGTTTTGAGGTGTAACAGCATCAATTTTAATCCCTTGTGCCTGCATTGCCTGAACATATTTTACAAAATATTGAGCGTAAACTCCGTAATATTCAGGTCTTAAACTACCACCAATACTATTTCCGTTATCTTTCATCCAAACAGGTGGTGACCAGGGAGTTGCAAGAATTTTAATATTTGGATTAATAGCTAAAATATCTTTTAACATCTGAATTAACGCCTGATCTTTAGCCACACTGAATTGTGCAAGGGTGGGATCTGTCTGTCCGCTTGGCATATCATCATAAGAAAAAAACTTCACTATTCAAATCTGATGCACCGATACTGATTCTTAGATAACTTACACCAATACCATTGTTACTGAATAGATCCTGTAACAATTCCTGTTTTTTGGTAGTGTTAAGCTGATTGATAACTTCAACACTTCCCCCGGTCAAAGTATAACCAAACCCGTCGATTGTTTGGAAAAGTTGTGATGGATTGATATCTATATTTGAATAATTGTTCGAAGCCGATGTGAAATATGCCGTATTTTGCTGCTGAAGTTTTATAGACTGATCTCCCTTTGTTAACCAGACCTGTACGGGATCATCCGTATTATTTCCACCTCCTCCGGTTGGAGGATTTTCATTATTTGTTAAATCTGCAGAAGTACTGCTGCAGTTTAAAAAAGAAAGAAGTGCTACACCGCAAAGTGCAGCACCTCTAAAGAAACTATATGAATAAATTAATTTCATTTAAAGCTTTTAAATTATGACTATTGCATTCTTCGAACTTCGACTTTATCAACCGTCAAACCTTTTACGGTTTTTCCACCACATTTAATCACAAGATAAACAGTTCCTGTAGTTGTAGCCGTATAAACCCCGCCATTCTTACTTCCACATCCTACTCCTGAAACTTTTCCTCCGAAAGCAGATTTACCGCATCCATCCCAAGTATTGATGTTTCGATACACAGTTCCGCTTATATCCTGACCGGAAGCTGGCAAATTGTTTAATACATATACTTCAAACCAAGTATCTTCAAGTGCTGTAGCTGATGATGCTACAAGATCAATTGAATATTGTTTCCCCGCAGTAACATTTATCGTGGTGTAAATTGCTTGTTGATTACTGTCACTTGCTACAATGGTTGCTGCCTTATTTGCAAAAACCCACTGTGCTTTTGTAGGACTTATGGTATGTATTGTCCATTTAGCTATTTCATCAGGAGTATCAAATCTTCCGCCCTGTACGATATTTCCCGCTACGGGATCAGACGTGGGAACTACAACTGTTTGATTTGCTGTGCCACCAACTTGTCCACCAATTCCCACTGCATTATGTTGAAGAACATAAGTACCAGCATCCGGAAGAAAGATATCCATTTCATTTTTACCGTTTACGAAGCCATCACCATCGATATTCCATTGAGAATTAATGAAGTTATTGTATGTTCTTTTTAGATGATATCTGTTTTCTGCTGTTTTTGAAACAGTAAAAGATGCGTCGACTGATGGTTGAGCCAGTCCATTGCCTTCATCTGTACTTTCTGGTGAGCAACTTGCAAAAAACAGGATTGCTGAGCCAATTAAAAGGTTTTTGTTGATGTATTTTGTTTTCATTTTTAAAGTTTTAGTATCCTGGATTTTGTACTAGTTTTGTATTTGGAAGTTCGTTGAAAGGTATTGGCAGAATCTCATTTTTACCTGCTGTAAACCCTCTTGATCCTAATACCGTAGGTGCATCTCCCCATCTTACCAAGTCAAACCATCTGTGACCCTCTCCAGCCAGTTCCCTTCTTCTCTCATCTTTAACAGCCTGCATTGAAACTGAAACTGAAGGCAAACCAACTCTTGCTCTTACTGCATCTAATAACGCTTGAGCTCTTGATCCTGAACCTCCCAAAGCTTCCGCCTCCATCAAATAAGTATCTGCTAATCGGATGGCAATATAGTTTTGTCTAAAATTTAATTCTGAAGCCCCTGGTAGATTTGTTACATCAGTTGTTTTTGGCATGTACTTATTTAAAAAATATCCTGTATCCTTATAAGCAGGAGAATAAGAAACTTTACCTTCTTGAACGAGCTGTTTTACATTTAAAATAGAAGCATTTAATCTAGGATCTCCCTGCATAAAATTGAATAAGCTTTCTGTAATAGGATTAAAAGACCAACCTGAATAAACACTCGGTGCATCATTAGTTGCTGGTGGAGGTAAATCTAATTTCTTATAGGATCTAATTCCAACCATCACACAAATAGAGTTTCCCTCGTCTTTACCGCTTCCCCAGAAAGACCAATCTGAATTCCCTTTATTTGTAGACATTACTTCCAGAATCGATTCTGTACTAAATTTATAAGGATCTGCGTTATCAGTAACCGCTCCTACTTTAAACAAATCTCCATAGTTTGCAACCAACTTGTAGCCGTACTGACTGGTTCCTCCTGGAGTTCCGTTTACCATTTCAAGCTGAGCAGCAGCCTGACTATATTTTTTATCGTACAAGTAAATCTTTCCTAAAATTGCTCGTGCTGTACCTTGAGTGATTCTACCTTTCTGCGATTGTGTTGTAGGAAGGTTATTAATGGCATCCAGCAAATCTGTTTCAATTTGTGTATATACATCAGCTTTTGGAGACTGAGGAATATTATAATAATCGTCACTGTACTTTACTGGTTTTAAAATTAATGGAACATTCCCAAACATTCTTACCAATTCAAAATAATAAAGAGATCGTAAAACTTTTGCTTCAGCAATAAACATATTTCTTGTATTATCATTCATGTTTGCATTGGGTATTCTTTCTAATAGAAGATTTGCCCTCGCAATTCCCTGATAATAATCTCTCCAATAACTTGCAGGCATAATTACGGGATTGATTGTGTAATTAGCCATCCCTTGTATGCCAGCGCCGTCGGTGGAACTTCCTCCTCCTGAATAACAGTCATCAGAAGCGGCATTGAAAAATGTTACTGAATTCTCAAACCCTCCAGAATATTTTCTTAGAAGGTCATAAGTAGCAACCAGTCCGGCGAAAGATTGCTCCTCATCTCTAAAAAAGTTTTCGGTATCAAATGTACCTGTATTTTTAACATCTTCTAAGTTGCTG
>Ga0256908_1000677_pt1 | contig 12492 bp, 13 predicted proteins | sample MC6MC0761MT_FD_186331 | JGI IMG/M metagenome (GOLD analysis project Ga0256908, IMG submission 186331) | Metatranscriptome of enriched soil aggregate microbial communities from Iowa State University, Ames, United States - MC6-MC0761-MT... | ecosystem: Environmental > Terrestrial > Soil >... | reverse complement strand
TAATATTATCATAAGCTATGAAAAAAGTACTGTTTTTCTGTTTTATAGGAATTTTTCTTTCAATGTTATCAAATTGTTCTCCAGAACATTTTTTATTAAAAGATTTCGATTTTGCTGGAGTAGAATGGATAAATCCAAATGAAGCTAAAGATGAAAATAAAAAATTTGTAGTAAAAGATACGTTAAATGATAGATTACATTTTAGGTTATTTGCATATGGTGAATATGAGTATGGTTTCCTTAATGAAGTTTCTTTAATACAAAAAAGTTATGCTACAAGTGTTGAGAAAGTTCTAGATAATGAATTATTATTAAATGAGTTGGAAATTACATTAAATTCTGATATTTATTTTGAATCAGAAGTAATTGAAAGTGGAATTAATTTGTGGAATCATCCGAAAATAGAAGATTATAAATGGTTTTATAGAACCAAAAGCACTGGTGCAGAGTATAGTGCAATAATTGGTTTCACAGATGCCTTGTATGATAAAATAGAAATTCCTAAAAAAGACTATGTTATTGAAATAACAGTAAAAACTACTGACGGTCAGGTTATGAGTAAATCTCAAAAAATATATTTAAATATATAATTTTACTTCATTTTAAAGTGCATAGAAAAAGAATAAAATCTGTACATCTGTGGCAAATCAAAACATAAAACCCAAAACCAAAAAAACGTATCTTTGCAAAAAAAATCCGCATGAATATTGTTAATGGTTTTTCTAAACTTACAAAAGAACAAAAAATAAACTGGCTGGTTGAAACCTACTTTAAGAACGACCAAACGGTGGTTCAATTGTTAAAATCGTATTGGAACAGCAACGAAGAACTGCAAAAACTGCACGATGAGTTTATAGAAAACACCATTACCAATTTTTACCTGCCAATGGGTATTGCGCCCAATTTTGTAATTAACGGTAAAACCTACACGGTATCAATGGTTATCGAAGAAAGTTCGGTAGTTGCGGCGGCATCAAACGCGGCGAAATTTTGGAGTAAACGCGGTGGTTTTAAGGCAACCGTTTTATCTACCGAAAAAATTGGCAACGTACATTTTATGTTTGGCGGATCTAAACAAAATCTGGTTCAGTTTATTGAAAAATTGCAACCTGTTTTTAGATCTCGTACTTCAAACATTACTCGAAACATGGAAAAACGCGGTGGAGGAATTCTTTCTATTGTGTTGAAAGATAAAACTGTCGAGCTTGAAAATTACTATCAACTACACGCTACGTTTGATACAAAAGACAGCATGGGTGCTAATTTCATCAATTCGTGTTTAGAAGAATTTGCTAATGTTCTGCGTGAAGAAGTATCCAATTTTGATTTGTTTTCTACCGAAGAAAAAGAATCGTTACAAATTGTAATGTCAATTTTATCGAACTACGTTCCAAATTGTTTGGTTCGTGCCGAAGTTTCGTGTAAAATAGCCGATTTAAAATCAAAAGAAATAGAAAATCCACAGGAATTTGCCGAAAAATTTGTGCAGGCGGTTCGCATTGCCGAAATAGAAACGTATCGTGCCGTAACGCACAACAAAGGAATCATGAATGGGGTAGATGCGGTGGTTTTGGCTACAGGAAACGATTTTAGAGCGATTGAAGCCGGTGTGCACGCTTTTGCTGCAAAAGATGGAAAATACACTTCGCTTTCGCATGCAGAAATTGTTGGTGATGAATTCCGTTTTTGGATGGATCTTCCGTTAGCATTGGGAACTGTTGGCGGATTAACAAATCTGCACCCAATGGTAAAGTTCGCTATGAAGTTATTAGAAAAACCAAAAGCCGATAATTTAATGCAGATTATTGCAGTTGCCGGTTTGGCGCAGAATTTTGCAGCCATAAAATCTTTGACAACCACAGGTATTCAAAAAGGACACATGAAAATGCACTTAATGAATATTCTAAATCAGTTTAATGCTTCGGCAGATGAAAAACTGACGGTTTTACAGCATTTCGCAGAAAAAACGGTTTCGCATAGTGCAGTTGTCGATTTTATTGAAGGTTTACGTAAATAGCTTATTTATAAATTACCACAGATGCACAGATATATTTTTAAATGTGAGTCGTAATAGATTTTCATCAGTTCGAGCTTGTCGAGAACTTAAATATATAACTTCTCGATACAGAATTTAGAAAAATTCTTACTCGAAGTGACGTAACAGGTCATGCCGAACTTGATTCGGCATCTCATCAGTAAAAATAGTGCGACTCTGAGTCAAGCTCAGAGTGACAACAATCATTGTCACATCGAGCGTAGTCGAGATGTTTTAAATAAATAATTATGGAATTTTACAGCAACGGCAAACTGTTTATTTTAGGCGAATATTATGTGTTAGAAGGCGCAAAGGTTTTTGCGTTGCCAACAAAATTCGGACAATATTTAAATGTTTTTCCTTTAAAAACGAAAACCTTAAGCTGGAAAAGTTACGATGCCGATGGATCTGTTTGGTATAATGATGAAATTGCTTTAAAAAATATTTTATCAAACAATCAGTCAAGTGATGATAAAGTTCGAAACACGCTGATTGATATTCTGCATCAGGCACATTTAATGAATCCTTCCATGTTAGAAAATAACGGATTTTTGGTTGAAACTAAATTGACATTTCCACGAAATTGGGGATTAGGAACATCATCTACCTTAATAAACAATATCGCACAATGGTTTCAAATTGATGCTTTTAAATTGTTGCAAAAATCGTTTGGTGGCAGCGGTTTCGATATTGCTTGTGCACAAAACAACACACCTGTAACTTATCAGGTTATAAATAATGAAGCTATTGTTGAGCAAGTAAGTTTCAATCCTAGTTTTAAAGATCAAATCTATTTTGTGTATCTTAACAAAAAGCGCGACAGTAAAGATGCTATTGCAAATTTCAGAAAAAAACAAAAGAATTTATCAGCAGAAATAAAGCAGGTTTCACAAATGACCGATGAATTATTACAAATTCAAGATTTGGAAACATTTGTATCATTTTTTAAAACTTACGAACAAAATCTGGGCGAAATTTTAGAAATACCAACCATTCAAAAAGAACTGTTTCCTGATTTCAACGGATTGGTAAAAAGCCTAGGTGGTTGGGGTGGCGATTTTGTTATGGTTGTATCAGATCACAATCCTACAGAATATTTTAAAAACAAAGGATACAACATTATTATTACTTACAACGATATGATTTTATAAAAAAAGACATCAATAAATGATGTCTTTTCCAGTTGTTTGTTGTAAAAAAAGGTATTAGATAGGTTGTTATTTTTCCGGACGCAACTTATCGCTAAATGTAATTTTATAAGGTTTGTCTTCATTAACATTGCCTTTCATTACATAAATAAACTTGTGTTTGCGTGCTTTGTCTGTATTAATGTAAATTGTTTTCTTGGTAGCTTTATCGTAAATACTGGTAACTTCGGTATTAACAATACGCATGTTTTTAGCCAAACCTGTTTTTTTTGTTAGTTAAAACCATTCCTTTGTAAAGCGTATTTTTGTCGTTTTTTACAACAACTTCTTCACCGGTAAATCCTTGCGTAAAAAATAAAATAGAATATTCTTTATCTGTAGCGCTGTACGATTCCAAAAATTTGATCTGTGCACTTTCTGTAACCGATCTAAAATCGTTTTTAATCTGTTCGGTATAAAAAACTTCTTCTTTATCTTTTCTAACCAGTTCTTTCTTGTCTTTTTCGTTTTTACCGTCGTCTTTTACCGTGTTTTTTTTAGATGTTTTACACGATACAATACTTAAAACGGCAACAAGAAAAATTAAACTTTTATATTTCATAATAAATTTCATCTATAGGGGAATATGATTCATTATCTTTGTAAGATACAAATTTATAAGCATAAATCGTTCCAAACAAGTAAAATTAAGATTTAGTTGCAATTAGAACTTTTCATGTTATTAGAATCCACATTTTGTAGAAAATTATTGTAGAAATTTATGCACAATTTTGATGTTATTGTTGTAGGTGGTGGTGCCTCGGGCTTTTTTACCGCAATTAATCTGGCTGAACAAAATCCGGATTTGCGAATTGCAATTTTAGAACGAAGTAACGAAGTACTTTCTAAAGTCAAAATTTCGGGTGGTGGTCGTTGTAATGTAACGCACGCCTGTTTTATACCTAATGTTTTAGCGAAATTTTATCCTCGGGGCGAAAAAGAACTCAAAGGTCCTTTTCATACGTTTTGCACTGGCGATGTTATGGAGTGGTTCAGCGAACGCGGTGTTGTATTAAAGATTGAAGAAGACGGACGCGTTTTTCCGGAATCGGATAATTCTCAAACCATTATCGATTGTTTTTTGAACGAAGCAGAAAATTTCAACATCAAAATCATAAAACAAACCATTGTTCAGCAACTTTCTAAAGAAGATGATTTTTGGAAGATCGAAACTTCTAAAGATACTTATCAGGCAAAACAGTTGGTTATGGCAACCGGCAGTAACGTTAAAATTTGGGATCTGCTTAAAAGCGTGGATCATTCTATTATAAATCCGGTTCCATCTTTATTTACTTTCAATATTAAAGACGATAGAATTAAAGATTTAATGGGAGTTTCAACCGAAACGGTTTCGTTAAAAGTGAAAGGATCCAATCTAAAAGCAAACGGACCTTTATTAATAACGCATTGGGGAATGAGCGGACCGGTAATTTTAAGGCTTTCGGCTTGGGGTGCACGCGAATTGTTCGATAAAAATTATCATTTTCAGGTAATAGTTAATTGGACAAACGATTTTGTATTCGATGAGGTTTTGGAAGAACTAATGCAGCAAAAACAGCAACATTCTAAAAAAACAATTATGAAGCATCCGTTATACAGTCTTACACACCGTTTATGGCAGCAACTCGTTAAAGCATCAATGATAACGGAAGAATTAACATGGGCAGATGTTTCTAAAAAGCAGTTGGTAAATCTGGCAGAACAATTAACGCAAAGTGAATTTAACGTGAACGGAAAAAGCACATTTAAAGACGAATTTGTTACAGCCGGCGGAATTGATTTAAAAGAAGTAAATTTTAAAACAATGGAAAGCAAATTACAGGATAATTTGTATTTTACCGGCGAAATTTTAAATATCGATGCCATTACCGGTGGCTTTAATTTTCAAAATGCTTGGACAACGGGTTATTTGGCAGCGAATGCCATTGCAGCAAAATATTAAATTATGACAACTTTAGATACATTCAAAACCAATAATTACTCAAAAATAAACAATAAAGGTTCGTTTACATTTTCGGCACCCAGTAATATTGCTTTGGTGAAATATTGGGGCAAAAAAGAAAATCAAATTCCGGCAAATCCGTCGTTGAGTTTTACGCTGAATAAATGTAAAACGGTTACAACTTTGCAGTACGAACCAAAAACCGAGAAAAACATTTCATTCGATTTATTGTTTGAAGGTCAGCCTAAAGAATCATTCCGACCAAAAATTCAGAAATATTTTGAACGTATTCAGGAATTGTGTCCGTATATTTTGAATTATCATTTTACAATCGATACAAAAAATACGTTTCCACACAGTTCCGGTATTGCTTCATCAGCTTCGGGAATGGCAGCATTGTCTGCAAATATCATTGCGTTAGAAAAGTTGGTGAATCCTAACGAAACCGAAGGTTATTACCTGCAAAAAGCATCATTACTGGCTCGATTAGGATCAGGAAGTGCATGTAGAAGCATTAAAGGAAATGTTGTAGTTTGGGGCGAAACAGAAAGTATCGAGAACAGTTGTGATTTATTCGGAGTTGAATTTCCTTACGAAGTTGATTCCATTTTCGAAAATTATCAGGATACCATTTTATTGGTTGATAAAGGTGAAAAGCAGGTTTCTAGCAGCGTTGGGCATGAATTAATGCACAATCATCCGTTTGCAGAACGACGTTTTCAGCAGGCACATGAAAATATTTCAAAGCTGAAAGAAATTTTAAAATCGGGCAATTTAACTGAATTTATTGCATTGGTAGAAAGCGAAGCATTAACGTTGCATTCAATGATGATGACATCTATGCCGTATTTTATTTTAATGAAGCCAAACACTCTGGAAATCATCAATCAAATTTGTAAATTCAGAGAAACAACCAACGTCCCGGTTTGTTTTACGTTAGATGCCGGAGCAAATGTACATGTGTTGTATCCAAATAATTTTAGAGATGAAGTTCAGAAATTTATTGCAGATGAATTGGCAAAATACTGTCAGAATAATCAGTTTATACATGATGAAATGGGCTTTGGGGCGATAGAATTATAATTGAATGACTTTCCTGCAAGGTTTTAAAAACCTTGTAGGTATTAGTTTAAGTACTGATATCTTCGAAAAATAAATTATGCAAAAACAAAACTGTACACACTGCCACAAACCAATGATTTGCAATGCAAATGACATTGCAAACTGCGATTGCCAGAAAGTGGAGCTTTTAGATGAAACTGTTACGTTCTTGTATGAAAAAACACAGCACGATTGTTTGTGTAACGATTGTTTAAAAAAATTCGATGAGCTTACAACGTTTTCATTGACCAACAAGTTTCCAAAACGACCAACAGAAATGGTTGAAGGAGTGCATTTTTACATGGAAAACGGTTTTTTTGTTTTTACAGAAACCTATCATTTTTTAAAAGGACGGTGTTGTAAAAATGGTTGTCGCCATTGTGTTTACGGAATTCATAAATAAATCGTTAACATATTAATTTTATTGCTACATTTGTTATACAAAATAAAACGATATGAAAGGACCGTTATTTTACTCGAAAATCTTGCTATTTGGCGAATACGGAATCATTAAAGATTCTAAAGGCTTGGCAATTCCGTATAATTTTTACAACGGTGCATTAAAAATTGATGACAATCCGAGTGAAATTGCATTGAAATCTAACCAAAGTTTAAAAACATTTGCTTCTTATTTAAATCAGTTAACGTTGAACGAACCTGAATTGGTTCAGTTTGATATAAATGCGTTAAATAAAGATATTGAATCGGGTATGTACTTTGATTCCAGCATTCCGCAAGGATATGGAGTTGGAAGCAGCGGTGCTTTGGTAGCAGCGATTTATGATAAATATGCTTCGAAGAAAATTACGGTTTTAGAGAATTTAAATCGTGAAAAACTATTGACCTTGAAAAAGATTTTTGGTAGAATGGAATCTTTTTTCCACGGAACATCTTCTGGGTTGGATCCGTTGAACAGTTATTTAAGTCTGCCAATATTGATCAATTCAAAAGATCATATCGAACCAACGGGAATTCCGTCGCAAAAAAAAGAAGGTGTAGGAGCTGTTTTTCTTCTTGATTCTGAAATGGTTGGCGAAACGGCACCAATGGTCAATATTTTTATGGATAATTTAAAGAACGAAGGCTTCCGCAATATGATGAAATCTCAGTTTGCTAAATATACCGATGCCGCAGTTGAAAATTTCTTAAAAGGCGATTTTAAAACGCTTTATACTAATACAAAAGAACTTTCTAAAATAGCATTAAGTCATTTTAAACCAATGATTCCTGAAAAGTTCCACAACGTTTGGCAACAAGGAATCGATAGCAACGATTACTATTTAAAATTGTGCGGATCGGGCGGTGGAGGCTACATTTTAGGTTTTGCTCCAGATTACAACAAAGCAAAAGAAGCGTTGAAAGATTACAAATTAGAATTGGTTTACAGATTTTAAAAATGACACAGACACGACAACTTAAAAGAACTTTATTAAAATTTCTCAGTTTCTTTTCGGTAGTTCGTGGATACAATATAGCTGTTGTGGTATTGGCACAATATCTCTCGGCAATCTTTATTTTTGGCTCTCAATCGAGAGCCATTAGTGTTTTAACAGATGGCGGTTTGTTTCTGATCATTTTCAGTAGTTCGCTGGCAATTGCATCGGGTTACATCATAAATAACTTTTACGATACCGAGAAAGATCTTATTAATCGACCGTATAAATCGAATCTCGATAAAAAAATAAGTAAAGAAACGCAGTTTCGGGTGTATTTTTTTCTGAATTTTTTAAGTGTGGCTATAGCCTGGTTGGTTTCGTGGCGTGCTGCGTTTTTTTATGCGGTGTATATTTTTCTGCTTTGGTTTTATTCGCACAAGTTAAAACGGTTTCCTATTGTTGGAAATATAACGGCATCGGTATTGGTTTTGCTTCCGTTTTTTGGAATATTAATGCACTTTCAGAATTTTAGCTGGGGAATTTTCGCACACGGATTTTACCTGTATCTGATACTTTTTATTAGAGAATCGGTTAAAGATCTGGAAAATTTAAAAGGTGATTTTGCTAATAATTATCAAACAATTCCGGTACGTTTTGGTAGCAATGTTTCTAAAAGTTTAATTACTTTTTTGGTGTTGTTAACCTTACCGCCTGCGTTTGCTTTAATTGCATACTACAAAGTGGGTTATATGCAATATTACTTTTACATAAGCAGCGGATTGTTGCTAGCGTTTTTAATATTTTTATTTCAGGCATCAACACAAACCGAATACAAAAAACTGCACATTCTTTTAAAACTGATTATTCTTTTCGGAGTTCTTTCAATCATATTGATCGATCCAAATGTAATCATCAACGGAAAAAATCTGGTAATTCCTTATTTATAAGCAACGATTTTATTGCTTGATCTTACCAAATATTTCCATATCATTAAAAACGAAATTAGAATCGTTCCCAGAAAATAGGCAAGTCCTATAAATAATAAACTTTGTGCATCGCTGTTAAAACTTTCAAATTCATTTACTTCAGACAATAGCGCTAAAATCATATACATTGATAAAAGCATCAATACGCAAGGTATCAATACGCCAACCACCTTATTTTTGAAAATAATCTGAAAAATTAAAACAGCTAACAATCCAATGGCAACCGGATTTAATAAGTTAGATGTTCCGTGCCAATAGAATAATACGGCGATGATTAGCAGATATTCAACTAAATTTGATAAGAAAGAAATACTATTTTTCATAAAACGGTTGTTTTTAATTATTAACGAATATTTTACAAAAAATAGTATCTAAAAAATTATAAATTGGTTGTTGTATCTGTAGTATCTTTTGAATAGTTAGTTGCAGCAGGTACAATTACCGGTTTTGGTTTTACACGAGCAAAAAAGAAAAATAAACACGTAACAAACCAGCCTGCCCAGAATAAATATCCGCCTGCATGAAACTGACTGTTCATGTATTTATGACTTGTTGATGTAAAATCGTAAAAGGTGTATAGCAAACCAATTAACCCAATGATCACAAAAATTAGGTTTACCAGACTAAAGTTTTTATACGTTGTTGTACGTTTAACCGCCCATAAAATGGCAATTAGCAGTAACTGAACAATAAAAACCGCCGCAAAACCTTTGTACCAGTGTTTCATAAAACCATATTCGGTATAAACGGTTGATACGCCAATACGACCGATTAACGACATTTTAGATAGCAGAATTCCGGCAACCAAACTAATTACTGCCTGAATTAAAATAAGAATGATCCATTTGTTTCTCATAACATATTTACAATTTAAAACTTATGGTAAAGATGCTAAATATTCTCTTATCTTTGTAAAAATTTTTGATAATGAATAAGCAAGGCGGAAACAGCGGCAATAGAAATAATAAAAAATCATCTTTTACAAAAAAAGGTTCGTCTGACAAAAACAAAACAGGTGACAAATCTGTATCGGGTTCAAAATTCAGCAAACCATATAAAAAAGACGATAAGCCGTTTAAGAAGTGGACTAATGATAAACCTGCGTCATCATCACCAGCAGCAGCAAAACCTGCAGTTTTAAAAAGCGAAGATATTCGATTAAACAAATATGTGTCTAATTCGGGCGTGTGTTCACGTCGCGATGCCGATTTGTACATTCAGTCTGGAAACGTTACCGTGAACGGTGAAGCAATTACAGAAATGGGTTACAAAGTAAAACCGGGCGATAAAGTAGTTTTCGACGGTGTTTTGTTGAATCCTGAAAAAAAGGTATATGTTTTATTGAACAAACCTAAAGGTTTTTCTACAGCCGATGATGAAAATGTATCAAGTGCGTATGATTTGGTTCGAAATGCATCAACATCGATATTACGTCCTGTAGGTAGAATGGATAAAAGTACAGTTGGTTTGTTGTTGTTTACAAACGATAACGAAATGATTCAGAAATTCACCAATACCGCACAACATTCATCAAAACTATATCATGTTTCGTTAGATAAAAACTTAAAGTACGAAGATTTAGAAAAGGTTCAAACTGGAGTTTATATCAACGAACATAAGGTTTGGGTTGAAGAAATTTCGTATGTAGAAAACCAACCAAAAAGTGAAGTAGGCGTGAAGCTGAAATCATCGAACGTAAAAGTGGTTCGCGCTATTTTTGAAAAGTTAGACTATAACGTTATAAAGTTAGACCGTGTTATGTATGCCGGTTTAACAAAATGGGGAATTGCCCGCGGACAGTGGCGCTTTCTTACAGAACAAGAAGTGATTAACTTAAAGAATTTAAAATAACAAAAAGCGTTTCAATTTTGAAACGTTTTTTTGTTATATTGCAGAAAATTATAACCTTATGAAAAAATATGTTTTAATAATCGCTTTACTGACTTTACAGTTAAGTTATGGACAAAGTCAAGAGCAGCAAGTATCGGAGCAAAATGTCGAAGTGTCTAAACCAAAAGAATTAGTACGTTTCATTGTTTTTAGTATTACAGATCAGAGTAATGCAGAAGAATTTATTAAGTTTAAAGAAAAGTATAACGTTGATATTAAGTTTGAAAGTTGTGCTGTTGATGTTTCTTTATTTAGTAAAGCCAGAACAAATAATAAACAATTGGCTGATGTTTTAACAGAGCAATACGGTAAAGTTTGGATGGATGAACTTCCTTGTACTTTAGTTGGCGTTAGTATGGAACAATAAATAACTTTAAAGAATAAAAAAGCTCGATTGTAAAATCGAGCTTTTTGTTTATTAGTTTAATCCGCGTTTTTTCAATAACGGTTCAATTTTCGGGTCAGCACCACGGAATTTTCTGTATAACTCTGCTGGATCTTCCGTTCCGCCTTTTTCTAGAACATATTTACGGAACATTAATGCTTTTTCAGAATTGAACAAGCCCGCTGTTTTAAATGCTTCAAACGCATCGGTATCTAAAACGGCACTCCAAATGTAGCTGTAATATCCTGCTGAATATCCGCCTGCAAAAATGTGACTGAAATACGTACTTCTATAGCGTGGAATAATCGCATCCATCAATCCTGCTTCTTTCATTGCGTTTATTTCAAATGTATTTACATCATCTTTAATTTCTTCGGTTGCCGTGTGATATTTCATATCTAAAAACGATGCCGCCAAATATTCTGTGGTTGCAAAACCTTGATCAAAAGTTCCGGCTTTTTTCATTTTTTCGATTAATGCATCAGGAATTACTTCGCCCGTTTTATAATGTTTTGCATACATTTTCAATACTTCAGGTTCGGCAGCCCAGTTTTCCATAATTTGAGATGGAAGTTCAACAAAATCTCTTGGAACATTAGTTCCTGCTAAACTTCTGTAATTTACGTTTGATAATAATCCGTGTAACGCATGACCAAATTCATGGAAAAACGTGGTTGTTTCGTCAAAAGTTAATAAAGACGGAGTGGTTGCTGTTGGTTTTGTGAAATTACAAACGATAGAAATTACCGGATTTTTACGTTTACCGTTTTCCATTTGCTGATCGCGGAATGATGTCATCCAAGCTCCACCACGTTTTGATTCGCGCGGATGCATATCCATATACAACAATCCCAATGTTTTTTTGTTAGCATCGAACACTTCCCAAACAGTAACATCGGCATGATATTTAGGAACGTTCGTTAATTCTTTATAAGTTAATCCCCACAATTTGTTGGTAACATCGAAAATTCCTTTGCGAACATTTTCTAAACTTAAATAAGGTTTTAATTCCTGCTCGTCTAAATTGTAACGCTCCTTACGAATTTTCTCTGCATAATAACGCCAATCTGCAGGCGCAACATCTTCGTTAATTCCTTCTTTACGCATTAAAGCCTGAATGTCTGTAGCTTCTTGTTTTGCTTTGTTTAGCGCCGGTGTCCATAATTTCATCAACAAAGTATTCACTGCTTCAGGATTTTTAGCCATACTCTCTTCTAACACATATTCTGCATGATTTTTATAACCTAACAACTGTGCTTTCTGCATGCGTAAATTTGCAATTTTAAGAACGTTTTCTTTATTGTCGTTTCCGTTGTTTTGGTTACCACGCACCTGATACGCGTTCCAAATTGTTTTGCGCAGTTCGCGATTATCGGCATATTGTAAAAACGGCATCACGCTTGAATTGCTTAAAGTGAAAACATATTTGCCTTCTTTGTTTTTTGCTTTAGCTTCTTCGGCAGCAGCTTCAATTAATTCGGTTGGTAAACCAGCTAAATTTTCTTTTTTATCGATAACCAATTCGTAATTATTGGTTTCGTTCAACAAATTATCGCCGTATTTTAATGATAAAACCGATAATTCGCTATT
>Ga0256908_1000676_pt1 | contig 12538 bp, 10 predicted proteins | sample MC6MC0761MT_FD_186331 | JGI IMG/M metagenome (GOLD analysis project Ga0256908, IMG submission 186331) | Metatranscriptome of enriched soil aggregate microbial communities from Iowa State University, Ames, United States - MC6-MC0761-MT... | ecosystem: Environmental > Terrestrial > Soil >... | reverse complement strand
TGGGGTGCATGACCGAGTACAACAATGTCCTTCCCGATGACGCCGATTCCTTCGACCCGGCAGCGAGTTCCCTGGCCGGCCAGGTGGACCGCGCCGTCATGGATGAGTTGCTTTCCATCCGGTCCAGCATCGACAACATCGACGCCACCCTGGTTTTCCTGCTCGCGGAGCGCTTCAAGGCCACCCAGAAGGTAGGAGTCCTCAAGGCCACCCATAAGCTTCCTGCCGGGGATCCGGGCCGGGAATCCGCCCAGATCGCACGGCTGCGCCGGCTCGCTGAGGACGCGCACCTTGACCCTGCCTTCGCGGAGAAGTTCCTGAATTTCATCATCAGCGAAGTGATCCGCCACCATGAGGCTATTGCCGAGGATCACCAGATCTCCAGCCAGCAGGCTTGATCCGTGTCCTCAGCGAATGACCTGCGTGCCAGCGCCACGGCACTGGGCCCGTGGCCCGGTGGCGACCCGGCAGAAGCAAACCGGATTATCCGTGGCGAGTTGGGCGACCCGCATCTACCATTCCTGCCTGAGCTACCGGACAGGGGCGTGGGAGCGGACGCTGTGGGCCGAACCGGTTCGCTGCTGGTGGACCTGGCCATCGATGTCCAGCCGCATGGGTGGCGTCTGGTGGACAGGCCCGGCAAGGATGCCCAACGCGCACGATCGGCTCTGTCAACAGACATCAACATCCTGGCCGACATCGCCGGGGCCGAGGATGTTTCGGCCACGGCCCTGAAAGTCCAGATGCTGGGCCCCATGAGCCTGGCTGCGAGTCTCTACCTGCACAACGGCGAACGGGCTCTCCTGGACTACGGCGCAAGACGCGACGTTGCGGAGTCCCTGGCTGCTGGCGTTGGAGACTATGTACGGAGGCTCTCAGCGGCGGTGCCGGGTGCAGGGATCGTGGTCCAGGTGGACGAACCGGATATCGCCGCGATCATGGCTGGAACCATTCCGACGGCGAGTGGTTACCGGACCCTGCGGTCCATCCCCGGGGAGGAAGTGACCGGCGCGTGGAGGTTGGTCATCGACGCGCTCAAGGCTGCAGGGGTGGTGGAAACCGTTGTGTCGGTTCCGGAGATTGAGGCACCCATTGACCGTGTGCTTGCTGCCGGAGCGGATGGCGTTGCCGTGCCGCTCAGGGCCCTGACAACCCGGCAGTGGGAACAGCTTGCCGCCGCCGTCGAAGACGGGAAACGCTTGTGGGCGGGTGCCCTGCCAACAGGCGATCCCCACGCGACGCTGCCCCGGACAGCAGACGTGGTGGAGTGCATCTGGAAGCCGTGGCGCCAACTCGGCTTGCCGGCATCGCAGCTGGCGGGGGTGCGGGTCACTCCTTCCACGGGATTGGAACACTTCACGCCGTCGTCGGCCAAAGCCGTCCTGGCCAAGTTGACGAACGTGGCTGATGGTCTGGACCAACTTATCCAGGGCTAGATCCGTTCCTCCCAGCGGTCCGGTTCCGCATACCGTGGGAGCGTTGTGCCGGGTGCCGTGCCAGGCAGATAGGGTGCCAGGCGGTAATCGAACCGCCCGGCATACACCAGGACCAGGCCGATCTGCGGCTGGATGACCTTGACCTGGATCCGGTGCTTGCCTTCGGTGCCGTCCCACCATTGTTCGGCGTAGGCCCGGGCGTCCAGGGCCGCAGGCAAGGGTATACGCAGCGGCCCCAGCAGGAGCCGGCTGGCTTTGGACACTCCACGTAGCCGGCCCTCTTGAGTGACACCCACATCCAGGTCCGTGACCAGCCGGCGATACCGCCCTACATGGTCCACCAAGCGGGCTTCCACCCCAGGTACCCGTTGCTCGCCGGACGCCGGAATGGCGCTGGTCGTGTCATGGAAAAGCCTCGTTCCGGACGGGAAGTAGATCTCCCGGCGGGCCGTCAGCGCCGGGCGCCCGAATGGATCAACATGGGCATGGTTTTCGATCCGGAACGGTATGCCTTCGCCGTACTCGGGGAAGAAGGCCTGCTCGCTTCCGGTCAACGCGAGCAGGGGCCGCAGCCACTTCTGCCGGCACCCCACAACATCGAAGGTCCCCTCGCCTATGCCGTAGGTGCCTGAACCAGCCGAAAGTGAAAAATACTCCTGAAGCTCTGGCGCCAGCCTTTTGAAGTCCTCACCAAGGGCGAGTTGGTAGATGGGTCCGTTCATGGGTGTCCTTCCTAGAGCCGTCCGGCGGCTTTCAGCCGGATATACGTGTCAGCGAGGAGCGGCGGAACGTCGAGGGGGTCGGCGTCCACCACCTCGGCTCCCAACTGTCGCAGTTGGGCAGTAACGGCGGCCCGTTCCAACAGCGCGCGCTCAGCGGCGGCCGCACGGAAGACCTGGCTGGCCGTGGCCCGTTGTTCTTTCATGCCGCCGAGGAGGGGGTCCCGGACTGAGGCCACCACTACCGCGTGTTGACGCGACAACTGCGCAACTGTGGGGAGGAGCCCTTCTTCGGGGGCACCGCCGTCGAGCGCCGTCAGCAAAACCACCAGGGAGCGGTGCGCCGAGACGGCCCGCACCTGGCCCGGTATCTGCTGCCAGTCCAGTTCGATCAGTTCGGCTTCCAACGGGGCCATGGCCTGGACCAACTGTCCCAGCAGATTGCCCTTCGACGCCGATTCGACGCGGGCGCGCAACCTGCGGTCGTAGGCGAGGAAGTCCACCCGGTCTCCGCCCCGCTCGGCGAGCACAGCCAGCAACAACGCGGCTTCGATGCCGGTATCGAGGCGGGGCTCATCGTTGATCCGGGCCGCAGCCGTGCGGGAAGTATCGAGGACGACGACGACGCGCCGGTCCCGCTCCGGGCGCCAGGTCCGCACCACTACGGACGTCCGACGCGCCGTGGCGCGCCAGTCGATGGACCGGACATCGTCTCCACGGACGTAGTCCCGAAGGGAATCGAACTCCGTTCCGGCGCCGCGGATCTGCACGGCGGCCTTGCCGTCCAGTTCCCTGAGCTTCCTGAGCTTGGAAGGCAGATGCCGCTTTGAATGGAAGGGCGGCAGCACCCGAAGCCGGCCAGGGAGCAAGCGCGTGCGCTGCCGGGCGGCCAGGCCCAAGGGCCCCATTGAGCGAATGGTCAGGTGCGGGCTTTCCAAGTCCCCGCGGCGCCGGGGGACGAGGGCCACGGTCAGGCGGCGCCGCTCACCGGACGGGACCGTGATGCTTTGGACAGGATTGATGGCTCCAGCTGACGGCTGCCATGCATCACGGAGATGGGCCCGCAGCGTACGGCGTGAGGGATTGGATACCATCACAACGGATTCCACCTGGCCCTCAAGCGTCACGTTGCCGGGTGGTCGTCGTTCCAAGCCCAGTTTGGCCGGAGACACCGCCACTATGAGGTCAAGGACCAACAGAAGCAGGAGTCCGAGGCCGACAAGCAGAACGGTGCTCCACGCCGGAAACACCACCAAGGGAACCAATCCCAGCAAGGCCAGGAGCACGAAACGTCCTGTGATCGCCACTTACGCCGCCCGGTCCTCGAGTAGACCTGGAATCATCGCGGCACCGGGACGGACGCCAGGATGCTGCCCAGGACCTCATCCACCTGGATGCCATCCATCTGGGCTTCCGGCCGCAGGCCCACCCTGTGCCTCAGGCAGGGCAAGGACAACGCTTTGACATCGTCCGGGGTCACGAAGGACCTGCCCGACAGCCACGCCCACGCTTTGGACGTGTTGAGCAATGCGGTGGCACCCCTGGGCGAGACGCCGAGCTGGAAGGACGGAGCGGACCTCGTGGCCCGCACCACGTCCACGATGTAGGCAAGAATCTCGGGAGCAACGGCGACCTGCGCTACTGCGGCCTGGGCGGCGGAGAGCTCGATGGCGCCAGCCACCGGCCGTACGCCGGCCGCGGCGAGGTTGCGTGGATCAAAGCCGCCGGCGTGGCGTCGGATGACCTCAATCTCCTCGGCCCTTCCGGGCAAGGGCATGGTCAGCTTGAGCAGGAAACGGTCGAGCTGGGCCTCCGGCAGCGGATAGGTGCCCTCGTACTCCACAGGATTCTGCGTGGCCGCCACGATAAAGGGCGCCGGCAACGGACGGGACACCCCATCGACCGAGACCTGGCGTTCCTCCATTGCTTCCAGCAGCGAAGCTTGGGTCTTGGGCGGCGTCCGGTTGATCTCATCCGCGAGCATGATGTTCGTGAAGACAGGGCCTTCGCGGAAAGTGAATTCGGACGAGTGGGAGTCGTACACCAGGGAACCCGTCACATCGCCCGGCATCAGGTCCGGGGTGAATTGCACGCGCTTGGTGTCCAGGCTAAGCGCCGTGGACAACGCCCGCACCAGGAGTGTCTTCGCCACACCGGGCACACCCTCCAGGAGCACGTGGCCACCGCAAAGCAGGGCGATCAGCATACCCGTCACTGTGGCATCCTGGCCGACGACAGCCTTGCCCACTTCCGCCCGGACGTTGAGCAGCGACTGCCGTGCAGGGTCTTCCCCTGCAGGGCGTTCCGGTGCCTGCTGTGGTGCGGCACCGCCTGCGTGTTGGCTGTTGCTGTCCGTGTAGCTGTTCGGCTGGCTGCTCATCGGGCGGTTGCCTCCTCTTCGATTCGTTCGATCTGTTGGGCCCACTGAACCAGTTGGCCTTCGTTTGCGGGCATGGCGTCGATTAGGACTGAACGTATTTCGGGTGCCGGCCTCCCTAAGCGGTGGGAACAGGCGTCCAGGATAGCTTCGGTGGTGGCGTCGGCCCCGAGGTTGAAATGGCGGGCCAAGCGAGTGAGGGTTCCTGCCCGAAGATTGTCCGCCGCGCGCCCTACAGCCCGGGAGTCCTGGTACAGCCTGGCCCTGCCCTCTGCTGTTTCTGCTGCTTTGACCACCACGGGCAGGGGTTCAAACACCAGCGGACCCATGCGCCTTCCCCGCCAGGCAATGGCCAGGACGGCCACGAGGCCAAGCCAAGGGCCGGCGAATGCCAGCCAACGTGGTGCCAGCTCGTTCAGGGTGGGCCTTGAATCAGATGCAGCAATATCTTCGATGCCGGGCATGTACCAGACAAGCTCAGCGTTGTTCCCCAAGGTCCGCAGTGCCAGGGCTGCGTTGCCCTCAGAAGCAAGGTGCCCGTTGTCCAACACCTCGGTGCTGCCGATCACCACCACCCGGCCGTCGGCTGATGCGGCGTACACTCCCGGTCCGCCGTCCCGGATGGGGTAGCACACTACAGGCCCCCAAAAGACAGGTCCTTGCGCGGAAATTTTGCCGGCCGCCGTGGCATCCTCCTGGTCGCAACGCGGTTCGATCACCGTGGTTGCTTCAGGAACGACGCCACCCGGGCGAAAGTCCGGCCCCAGTCCACCGAGGCTCCGCAACCTTGGCTTGACCAGCACCAACCGGTCCGCCGCAGCGGCTACGTCCTGTACTTGGTCCTGGTCGAGGAAGCCACGTGGATCGTAGAGAAGCACCGTGGCTTCGGGGTTTGCCGACAACGCAGCCTTGGTCTCCTCCAACGTGTCGGTCGGAGTGACGGAAACGCCATGGCGTCCCAGGATTTCTGCCGTTGCCATGGCGCCATCCGGGGCCGGATTCCGGGCGGACAGTGGGCGCTTATCGCCGTTTCCAGTGACACTGGTAACGGCGAGATAGGCCACCAGGCCGGCGAGGAGGGCACCAATGGCGATCCATGCCAGGTTTTTCCGGAACCAGTCCGGGAAGGCTCGCCGGGAGGAGCCATCGGCCGGTGCCGGTCCATCCGAATGTTGTGCGCGTTCCTGCGGGATAATCGTCATCGTGGCACCGCGAAGCCAGCAGTGGCCTGCCCTGCATAGTCGGGCCTCATTGCAAGGACGTCGGCGTCCAACTCCCGCAACGAACTGTAATCGGCTTTCGTCGCGCCCGCTTCGCCATAGCGCACCGCGTCGAACACGCGGGCCGCAGCATCCAGCCGGCTTTGTGCAGCGCCAAAAACACTTCCCAGCTGGGCTGCAGCTTCATCTGCGGTCCTGCCGGCCCGGACATCGATCACGTCCCGCTCTTCGGCGGACCTGACCAAGGCGCGGAACAGGTCGACGACGGCGGCCGGCCAGTCGCCGTCGTCGGCCGCAGTTGCGGCGCGCCTCCGGTACCCGTCCGCGTCCATGCTGTGGTCGTCGCCGTAGATGTCTGTGTCCGCCGCTTTCCGCCGTGCATTCAACCTCGGCCGGACCACGAAGATGGCCACGATAATGACCGCTACGGCCAAGGCGAGGATCGTGGGGACGGCAAGGTCGGGTCCCGGACCGGACAACTCCCCATCAAAGGATGAGAGCCAGTCCAGGAAATCCCGCCACATCTGGTCAACCCAACCGGGGCGGGCATCCGGGTACTGGGTTTTAGCGAGTTCTTCGGCGGCCCATCGGCGCGCTTCGTCGCGATCCGGAACCACAGGTGGCTCCAAGGCCGCAAGTACATCCCAGCCGATAAGCCTCATGCGGGTGGACGCTGACCGGGCGGGGTGTAAGGAAAGTGTCCACCGCCCGGCGGCTGGCCGGTACTACCGGGCTGGGAGGACGGAGCGCCCGGGATGCCGTCCGGGTCAGCGCCGGTCTCCATCAACCGCATCAGCTCGACATCCAGTCCATCCCGACGCATGCGGAGGTCCATGTACAGCAATGCCAGGACCGACGCTTGAAAGGCGAAAGTCACCGACCCCACCAAAGCCCCGATTGCGGACGAAATCACCGTAGTGACCACCATGGTGGAGGCAACTGTTTCCTGGTCGGGGTGGGGCGAAACCACCCCTCCGATGGCGGTGGCGGCCAGAGAAGCCGGAATCTGCACGATCTGGGCAATGATTCCGACCATGATCGCCACGACGAGGGTGATCCCGAAAATACGCCACCAGTTGTTCCTGGTCAGCTGCCAGGACCGCAGGAGCCCGTCGTAGACGCCTGTACGTTCCACGACGATGGCCGCTGGGGCGAGCATCAGCTTCAGGCCAATCCAAACAAAAAGGACGATGGAACCCAGCCCCACAGGCAGGACAACCAGCAAGGCCGCCGGTCCCATCGCCGTAAACAGCAGCACAACGATCCCCGCTACGGCAGCCACAGCGAGCAGCCCGCCCACGGTCAGCAAGGAGGCAACGCCAAGAAGCGGCCAGACCCTCCGGCCGGCAAGCATCCACATCTGCTTGAAGCCGGTCCTTCGGTTGAGGACCGACCTCGCCACCGGGACCACCAAAACACCCTGGAGGACCGAGCCCAGGAAACCGATCAGTACTGAGATACCCAGGGCGCCTGCCATCACGGCAAAGACCGGGCCCATCGCTTCGAGGAACTCCTCCTCTGAGTTGACGGTCTCAAGGGATGAGGTCATCTGGACCATCCCTACCGTGACCGCCCCGATCAGGACGGCCCCGATGGCTTGCACGATCAGTGCCGAGCCAAACATCGCCGCAGCATTGCGTCGGATCGTTTGGAAGGAGCCATCGAGGATCTCGCCGAACTGCAACGGTCGCAGTGGAATGACACCGGGCTTCGGGGGAGCAACATAGAGGGGCTGACCATAAGGAGCTCCGGGCGCCCAGCCTGGCGCCGGCTGGCCCGGTCCACCAGCCTGCGGAGCCGCCCACGCGGGAGGGCCGCCCCATTGTGGCTGGTTGCCCCAGGCGGGCTGGTTGCTTGGCGGTGGTTGGTTGCCCCAGGCGGGCTGGTTGCCTGGCACCCCATCCTGGCCGTGCTGTGGTTGTGACACGATATCCTCCCCATAAGACCCGCTCCGCCGACGTCCGACGTCCCCCACACGGACCTTCGCCCCCAGCCTATAGTCCCGCCGTCGTGGCTCCTAGCCTGTCGCCGCGCCGCCTCCGGCAAGCGTGCGCGCGCCGTGGTGCGTTACGGTGGAATTGCCCTGGGGGCGCCATGCCGTGCGCCGTGCCCAACGGGACAAAGACTTGGCGATAAGGGAATATATAACTATGAAGGCACGCATTCTGGTAGTGGACGACGACGAAGCACTCGCGGAGATGATTGGCATCGTCTTGCGCAACGACGGCTTCGAGCCCGTTTTCTGCGCAGATGGCGGACAGGCCTTGGAAATCTTCCGTTCCTCGAAGCCCGATCTCGTGCTCCTGGACCTCATGCTCCCCGGTTCGGACGGCATCGAAGTGTGCCGCCAGATCCGCGGTGAGTCGGACGTTCCGATCGTCATGCTCACGGCGAAGTCCGATACGTCGGATGTGGTCCGGGGCCTCGAGTCCGGTGCCGACGACTACGTGCCCAAGCCCTTCAAGCCCGCCGAACTGGTGGCGCGTGTTCGTGCGCGCCTGCGTCCGGGCGAACAGAAGGCCCCCGAAACACTGCGTATCGCAGACGTAACCATCGACGTCGCCGGTCACTTGGTGACCCGTGGCGGGGAGCGCATTTCGCTCACGCCCCTCGAATTCGACCTCCTTGTGGCCTTGGCCCGGAAGCCGTGGCAGGTCTTCACCCGCGAGCTCCTCCTCGAGCAGGTGTGGGGCTACAGGCACGCCGCCGACACGCGGCTGGTCAACGTCCATGTCCAGCGTTTGCGCTCAAAGATTGAACGCGACCCGGAAGCGCCAGAAGTTGTCTTGACGGTGCGTGGTGTCGGATATAAAGCAGGTTCCTGAGTCCGTGGCCGGCGAGGCCGGCACGGCAAAAGGGGATGCGGCCCCCGAGGTTTCTGGAACGGCCGGTGTCGAAGATCCGACGCCGCCTACCTCGGCTACCCCCGAACCGCCGGAGTCATCCCCGGAGCAGTCCCCGCGTCAGGTACGGAACCTCTCGTGGTTCCTGACCCGTGGTCGGATTTGGACGCGTCGGGCCCTGATCCTGGTCCTTCGGGTGTCGCGGCTGGTTTCCACCGGCATCCGGCATATCCGGCCCGGCCTGCGCTTCCTGTGGAGGTCATTGCTCCGCCGGTGGCGCCGTTCCCTGGAATTCCGGACGGTCCTCACCACCTTGCTCCTTGCAGTGACCTCATTCGCCATCGTTGGCGCGTATCTGTCCAACCAAATCGCCAACAACCTCTTCCAGGAGCGCCTCGCCCAGGCGGAATCCGAGTCGCGGTACAACGTCAAGCAGGTCCAGGACACCTTCGACGGCGCCCAGGTCACCGACCAGTCGAGCGTCATCACCCTGGTTTATGACACCTTGACGGCGGTGGAAGGCCGGGGATCGGTGATCCAACGCCGATACGTCTTTGAAGCCAAACCCGAGCAGACCAAGCCCCGAAACCGGTGGGTCGAGTCGAGGGCCTCGGACCAACTGACCGTTCGGGTCATACCGCCGGAGTTGCGCAAAGCCGTCCAGGAAGGCGGGAAGCAGCAGTTCTGGGCTTCCACGCAGTTCCCGGTGGGCAACGAGGACCGGCCCGGCATCGCCGTCGGAAACCTGGTGACGTTCAACGGCACGGCCTATGAGCTGTACCTGATCTACGACCTCAATTCGGCCCAACAAACCCTGAATGAGATCCAGAATGTCCTCTGGGCCGGTGGTGCCGCCCTGGTCCTCATGATTGGTGCCATTGCCTGGTACGTCACCCGAAATGTGGTCAGTCCCGTGAGCCACGCGGCAGTGGTCTCGGAAAAGCTGGCCGCCGGACAGCTCCAGGAACGCATGGTGGTCAAGGGCGAAGACGAGGTTGCAAGGTTGGGCGCCTCGTTCAACCACATGGCTGCAAGCCTCCAGGAACAGATCACACAGCTGGCAACGCTGTCGCAGATGCAGCAGCGCTTCGTCTCCGATGTCTCCCACGAGCTCCGCACCCCGCTGACTACGGTGCGCATGGCCGCGGAAGTGCTCTTCGACGCCCGTGACGAGTTCGACCCCATGAACAAAAGGTCGGCGGAGCTGCTTTATCACCAGGTTGAGCGCTTCCAATCATTGCTTTCGGACCTGCTTGAGATTTCCCGGTTCGACGCCGGCGCCGCTGTCCTCGACGCCGAACCGCAGGACATTTTGCAGGTTATTTCCCACGTCATAGACGGCGCGGCGCCCGTGGCCGAGGAATACGGTTCGGAGGTACGGCTGAGCGCCCGTCAGAAGAGCATCGTCGTGGAAATGGACTCCCGGAGAATCGACCGGATCCTGCGTAATCTGCTGCTCAACGCACTCGAACATGGTGAAGGCAGGCCTATCCATATTTCAGTGGCAGCCAACCACGATGCTGTGGCCGTGTCCGTCAGGGACCACGGCATAGGCATGAGCCAGGCCGAGGCAGCAAGGGTTTTCGACCGCTTTTGGCGGGCGGATCCTGCCCGCGCCCGAACCACGGGAGGAAGCGGCCTTGGTCTGTCGATTGCTGCTGAGGACACCAAGCTACATAACGGATGGCTGCAGGCATGGGGTCGCAAGGGTTCGGGGTCCAATTTCCGTCTGACACTGCCGCTGCGCCAGGGCGGCACCATCGTCAAGTCGCCGTTGCTTCTGGAGCCCGCTGACTTCGAATTCCCCGGATCGCCCAGCGAACGCCACATGCTGGTGCTTGGTACGGGATCCGCGGGCAATCCCGTGCAGCCGGGTCCGGATACCGGACGGAGACCGCAAACAGGTGACGGAACAGGAGAGGCACCGTGACGAGTACGCGCTTCCGTCGCACCAAGGCAGTCGTTGCCATTTTGGCCATGCTGGTTCTTCTGCTCACGTCGTGTGCACAGATTCCCAGATCAGGTCCAGTTGGCAAGAGCAAGGATGAGGGGGCGGGCAATCCGAATGCGCCGGTGTTCTTCCCTGCCGCTCCCCGGGCCGGTTCCAGTCCGGAAACAATCATCGAGGATTTCTACATGGCCGGCAGCGGCTATGAGGACGATTACCCAGTTGCCCGCCAGTTCCTGACACAGGCGCAGTCGGTGACTTGGAAGCCTGACAAGAGGGCCCTCGTTTTCCGTGAGGCGCACGTGGTCAAGACGGCCACGGAGAACGAATACCTTTACGAACTTGACCTCGCCTACTCCGTGGACGCCGACGGTGTTGCTACCCAGTTCCCACCGGGAACCAAGGAGACAATTCCCCTGACGGTGGAACAGGTAGAGGGGGAGTGGCGCATTTCGAAGGTCCCAGACGGCACGGCCATTGCGGAAGAAACGTTCAAGGTCATTTATGGGGCGAACCCCATCTATTTCTACGATCCGACCTTCACCTACGCGGTTCCTGACTATCGGTGGTTCATTAAGAAGAACACTGTCAAGTCGATGACCAGCGCCTTGTTGGCCGGACCGGCTCCCTACCTTCGTGGCGCGGTGGTCAGCGCATTCCCGTCGGGGATGAAACTGGCCCGTGAGTCCGTGCCCGTGGTCTCAGGCGCTGCGCAGGTGGACCTTTCCGCGAAGGAACTGTTCGATGCCTCCGCGGAGGATCGCCAGAGGATGCAAAACCAGCTGGCCCTGACGTTCAGGAGCCAGCCCGATGTCATCAACGTCCAACTTCGGGCAGACCAGGACCTGGTCCGTGTCGAGGACAACGGAACGGTTCTGCCGCCGGTGCTGGACAAGAACGTTCCTGCCCGCCAGATCGCCGTGAGCAATGGTGACCTGGTGCGGTACGAGAACAACAGGGTGACCCCGCTCCCGGACATCCAGTCGGTGGCAGGCTTGGGGCCGCATGCCCCTGCGGAGTCGCCAGTGTCCCAGACGGCCGCCTTCCTCAATGGCGACAGGACCACCCTCTACTCCATCGAACCCGGGCAGCCTGCGCGCCAACTGACCACCAGGAGCACACTGACCGGTCCATCCTTCAGCCCTCATGACTGGGTCTGGACGGCGGGCCCGGGTGCCAACGGTGCTGCCGAGGTGGTGGCCTACAAACCCACCGGGGTTCCGCCGGGCACCACCGTGCCGGCCGTTACCATCACCCCGTCCTGGCTCTCTGGCCGGACAGTGAAGGATTTCCGGGTGTCCAGGGAAGGGACCCGGGCCCTGGTAATTTCGGAGGCCAACGGCAAATCCGCGGTACAGATAACGGGGATAGTCCGTACTCCCGACGGCGTGCCCAAAGACCTCACAACTCCGGTCACCCTCCTAAGCACCGGTACGGCAAATCAGGGCGTGTGGATCAACGGCTCAACAGTTGCCGTGATGTCCGGTTCGGCGACGTCCACCGTGGTTCCGGAATTGCTCAGTTTGGCCTCGGGGGAACCCCAGCAACTCGCTCCGTGGGACGGCCTGACCAGTCTCAGTGCCGGCAACGGATCTGAGCAGATCTATGGTCAGTCGGATGCAGGGATTTTCCAGCGGGTCGGCAACGGTTGGGAGCTCCAACTCAAAGGACCCACAGAACCGGCGTTTCCTGGCTGACGTCTTCGTCCGGCCGCATTCAGGCCCCCTTTTCCACATACGGCGCCGATGGCCTTCCGCACACCCGGGGGCTGGCACAGGCTGACGGAATGACTTCCTTCCCTCCCACCCCAAAGGCCGCCCGCCGCCGTCGTCGCGAAGACCCTGACCTCCGGGCACCGGTCACTGGCCGTGCACGTCGTCGTGGGCTGGACAGGCAACCCATCGGCAAGCTGCTTTTCGCGCTCCAAAAGACCCTGGCTGAACTGCTGGCCCTGCTGGTCCCTGTGGAGTGCGTCTGCTGCAATGCCGAAGACAC
>Ga0256908_1000672_pt1 | contig 12555 bp, 14 predicted proteins | sample MC6MC0761MT_FD_186331 | JGI IMG/M metagenome (GOLD analysis project Ga0256908, IMG submission 186331) | Metatranscriptome of enriched soil aggregate microbial communities from Iowa State University, Ames, United States - MC6-MC0761-MT... | ecosystem: Environmental > Terrestrial > Soil >... | reverse complement strand
GCGCGCAGGAAGTCGTCCCATGCCCAGGCCGAGAGGTCCTCGATTTCACGCTTGAGGTACTCGGAGCTGACCAGGCCGCGGGTGGCGATGGTGGGTGTGCCCGGCCGGTCGCCTTCATAGTTGGAGACCACGGGGAAGTCCACCAGCACAACCTCAGCCCCGGCAGCTTCAAGGTCGCGCTTCGCGGCTTCCCACAGTTCCATCACGGAAGCACGCGTCTCGATACGCTGCCCGGTGGGGCCACCGATGCCCGGCTGCTCGCTGGTCCCGGCGTCTGGATCGGCGTTGATGTACATGCGCGGCACTCCGAAGCGCTTGCCCCGCAATGCCAGCCGCCCGCCGTCGGCGTCTTCCACGGCAAGCGCCAGGTATGACTCCGGCCGGACCTCGGACGACTTCGGGATCTGAACCCAGGGCTGCGCGCGCCAGAAGTCACCGCGGGACTCGGCGTCGTCGGCCACGATCACGTCCAGGAGTTCCAGCATGTCCGCCATGGTTCGAGTGTGCGGAACCACGACGTCCATGGTGGGGACCAGTGGCCAGTTGCCGCGCACCGAGATGACGCCGCGCGAGGGCGTGTACGCGCACAGAGCATTGTTCGACGCCGGTGCGCGGCCACTTGACCAGGTCTCCTCGCCGAGGCCGAAGGCCCCGAAGCTGGCAGCCGTCGCGGTGCCGGAACCGTTGGAGGAACCGGAACCGAATGCGGCCGTCAGGAAGTCTGCGTTGTAGGGGCTTTCGGCGCGGCCGTAGACGCCACGCTGCATGCCGCCATTCGCCATCGGTGGCATGTTGGTCAGGCCGATCAGCACGGCCCCGGCATCGCGGAGCCGTTCGATGGTGAATGCGTCGCGCTGCGCCACCAGATGCTCAAAGGCGGGCGAACCTGCCGCGGCAGTGAGCCCCTTGGCCAGGTAGCTGTCCTTGGCTGTGTAGGGGATGCCGTCCAGCGGTCCGAGCGCCGCCCCCTGCGCCCGGCGTTCGTCCGAGGCCCGGGCATCGGCCAACGCATCGGGATTCATGACCACCAATGCGTTGAGCTTGGTGCCGTTTCGGTCATAGGCCTCGATGCGGTCAAGGTACGCCTGGGTCAGTTCCTCGCTGGTCACCTTCCCTGTTTCCAGCGCCAGGCGCAATTGCAGGATAGAGGCCTCAACGACGTCGAATGGAGCCATTACGCTGCGCCTCCAGCGACCTGTGTTCCGCTGAGACGCGGCTGCTGCTGGGTGATGCAGTGGATACCGCCGCCGCGGGCCAGGATGGGCCGGGCATCCACAGTGACCACACGGCGGCCAGGGTAGGCCTCCGCCAGGATTTCTGCGGCAAGGGAGTCAGCCCGTTCTTCGCCGTAGCCGCAGGCGATGACGCCTCCGTTGACCACCAGGTGGTTGACGTAGCTCCAGTCCACATAGCCGTCGTCGTCGCGCAGCGTTTCCGGCGCCGGCAGCGGCACAATCTCGAACGGTTTGCCCGCCGCGTCTGTCTGCGTTTCCAGGAATTTCTGGAGGCTGCGGCTGACCTCGTGGTCCGGGTGCTCCGGGTTGGTCTGGGAATGCAGCAGGATACGGCCGGGAGTGGGCAGGGTGGCCACCATGTCGATGTGGCCCCGCGTGCCCAGGTCCTCGTAGTCACGGGTCAGTCCGCGGGGAACCCAAATGACCTTGGTGGCTCCGATGGTGCGGGCCAGTTCGGCTTCAACCGCTGCCTTGTCGGCGTAGGGGTTCCGGCCCGGATCCAGCTGCACGGTTTCGGTGACGAGCACGGTGCCTTCGCCGTCTACATGGATGGCGCCGCCCTCGTTGACCAGCAGTGAGCTGACCAGTTCGGCGCCGGAGTTCGCGGCGACGAAGCGGGCCATTCCGGCGCTCTTCTGCCATTCGGACCACGCCGGCGCACCCCATCCGTTGAAGATCCAGTCCACGGCGCCAAGCACGCCGGGACGTTCGTCGTCGATGACAAAGGTAGGTCCGACGTCACGCATCCAGAACTCGTCCAACGGCGCCTCGACCTGTTCGATTCCGCTGCCCAGCATGCGGGCAGCGCGCTGGCGCTCGCTCGGGTCCACGACCATGGTGACTGGTTCGAATTCGGCCACTGCATGGGCGACGGCGGTCCAGGCCTGGTACGCCTCTTCGGCCGAGGCGGCGTCGTCGCCAAGCGTCAGGCCAGTGCGGGGAAACGCCATCCAGGTGCGCTCATGCGGTGCGGTTTCGGCCGGCATTCTCCATGCCATGGGTGACTCCTTCGTCTTCGTGCAATCTTCTTGTTGATCACACGATCAACAATGTTGAAAAGGTAATCTAGACTGGTCCTTGATGTCAAGCACTCCACAGAAGCGCGCCGTCCGGAAGTCCCCGGCAGAACGCGCCGCAGAAATCACCGAAGCCGCCCGCGAGCTCGCACTCGAGGCCGGGCTCACGGCACTGACGCTGCGCAATGTTGCCGCCCGCGTGGGTGTCGCTTCAGGCCTGGTTGCGCACTATCAGCCCAATATGGATGCACTCGTCTCCAGCACATTCGCAACCATCGTGGCCGCGGAAACCCAGGAAGTCGCAGGCCTGCTGAGCCAGCGCCCAGGACCGTCGGAACGGCTCGGCCTGCTGGTGGACACCCTCCTGGACAACAGCCGGCTCGACGTCACGGCAATCTGGGTGGAAGCCTGGACGTTGGGGCGGCGCAATGAGACCCTCGCCGCCTCTGTCCGCGAGCAAATGGATGCCTGGCAAAAGGTCTTCCAGGGGGTCGTGGAGGAGGGCAACGCGACTGGAGATTTCAACGTTTCCGATGCCGCTGCCGTCGCCTGGCAGATCCTCGGCATGGTGGACGGCCTCAACGCGCAGGCCCTGGTCCGCTGGGACGGCGTCAACGATCGCGGCACCCACCTTGCCCGCGCAGTGGAGGGCATGGTGGGCGCGGTCCCCGGATCCCTGGTTCCCAACGCGGGACCCTAAGGCCGGTGCGGCTCAGCGCGCCAAGTGCACGCTCGCACCCTCGAACCAGCGGTGTACGGGCGGGGCCTCAGGCTCCTGGATGATGGCATCCAGCAATTCCGTGGCAGCTTTGCCATAAGCACGCGGTGCCAGGTCAATTGAGCTGATCAGCGGATTGCCTGTTTCCAAGGCAGCGGCACCGGCGAAGGAAACGACATCCAGGTCTTTGCCCAGCACGAGGCCCCGGCTTTCAAGGACGATCTGGCTCTGCGCAGCCTGGCCCTGAGCGCCACAGACCAGTCCATCCGCCCCGCCGATATCCACGGCTTGGGTGATGGCGGCAATCAGGTCCCGCGGACTGGCGTTTGCTACGACCTCATGTACCCGGGGCTCCAGGCCATTCCGGAGGCACCATTCCGTGTAGGTCCGGCGGGTATCGACGGCCCATGATGATCCAATGGCGTCGTCGATGGCCAGCAGCGCAGGACGTCGCCGCCCGCGAGCAAGGAGATGGTCCAGCACTTGGGTCTGCAATTCGGCGTGGTGAGCTTCAAGCGTTCCCTGCACCCGATCCTCGCCAGGCCCGCCGTAGCGGCCAACACTCACTGTCGGAATGCCCTTGGCGAGGAGGGCCGCCACGAGAGGCTCACCCGGGGCGGGGTCTATGGCGATCACCCCGTCCACTTGGAAGGCCATCCGCGGCGTGAGTTCACGCGCGAAGAGCGTCACATCGTAGTCCGCGGCAGCAGCGCCCTCGGTGACTCCGAAGGCGAAGTCCATATAGAACGCCAGACTGCGGGCTACCGGAGGAATGTGGAGCCCGATGGTACCGATTCGATTGACGCGCAGGCTGCGGGCTGCCCGATTGGTGACGTACCCAAGGCGGTCAGCGGTTTCCTGAATGAGTTCGCGTTTCTCATCGGAGATACGGCCGGAGCCACCCAAAGCACTGGAGACGGTGGTCTTGGACAGGCCAAGCTCGCGCGCGATGTCCATGATTGTTGCCCGGGTTCTCACCATGACCTCATCCTAGGCGGCACCCTGGCAACAGCGCTTCCGGCATGTTGCGCAACCTCTTGACATTGGCCGTGTGACGTCCCACACTTTTATTTGCGGGAACGTTCCCGCAAATAGTCTCCTTCGCTTACATCCGGCCAACGACGCCCGGAGGAATGGATCCCCCAATGTCCCAAGCTGTCCTGACTTCGGAGCGCCGAAGCCACCTCCGCAGGACGATCTTCGTGATCGACATCCTGCTCTTGCTTGCCCCACCCGTGCACTGGTTGTTCAGCGACGGCCACTCCACTATCTGGTACTTCCTCGTGGCCAATGCCTTGGTGACCGTGTCCTTGTTCGGCCTGTGGATGACACGGGATACCGACGAGGAGGTAACGCGATGAACATGGTGATCGGTTACGGAGCCATCCTCCTGTTCACCGTGCTGGTGGTTGTGGTCATGAGCCGCGGCCGGCGCGTAGACAAATCCATGAGCGAATATGCCACCGGCGGCCGCTCATTCAGTTCCTGGTTCGGCACCATGGCGTTCCTCAACACCTGGCTTGCCGGCACCATGTTTATTTCCTTCGCCGGCCTGACTGCCAGCGCCGGCGCGATCGGCTTCTACTCCCTGTCCTACTCGCTGCTCAGCGTGGTGCTGATGTTCTTCCTCGGCACACCTGTGAACAAGTGGGGCCGCATCCACGACCTCCGGACGCAGGCGGACCTGCTCGGCCTGCGGTACAACTCGCGCTCAGTGCGGGTCATCGCAGCGTTGATCGGGGTCCTTGCCTCAATTCCCTGGGTTGTCTTGGGCATGCAGTCCCTGGGCCTTGTCTTCTCCACGCTCTCCTTTGGGCAAGTCTCCCCCTACGTGGCAGTGGTGATCGGTGTACTCTTCATCGCCGCGCGCCAGATCTGGACTGTAAAACTTGGCACCCGCGGACTCATCATCAGCGACATGGTTCAAGGGATCTTTGCCTACGGCGTCGGCTTCCTGGTGATCCTCGGGCTCCTGGTGTGGCTCGTCACCAACGGTCATGGTTTTAACGAGATTTCGCCCAGCCTGCTGCAACTGCCTGGTCCCGGCAGCGCTGCGGGCCCGTTCTACCTGTTCTCGCTGATCTTCACGGGAATGATGGGCGCTTGGTGCTGGCCGGACCTCTTTGTTCGAATGTTCAGCGTCAAGACCCCGAAAACGGTACAGAAGTCAGCCGTCCAGGCAGCACCGATCATGTTCCTGTTCTCCGCCGCGCTCACCACGGTGTGCCTGCTGGCCACCAGCATCCCGAGTGTTTCCGAAGCCCCGGATACCGTGTGGTTCATCCTGGCCGGAATCGGTGGAGCGGGCATGGTTGCCATCGCCGGTGTCTGTGTCGTGGCCGCCACCATGGGCAACGTCGGAGCCAATTTGCAGGCCGTGGGCACTCAGTTGGCCAACGACGTGATCGGCGTTCGCAACCACGAGCGCATTGAGTCCGCAAAGGGCGCAAAGATCGCCGTCGCCGCCATCACGCTTATCTCCGCCAGCGCCGCGCTGCTGATGGCGAACCAAGTCTCCGGCCTGATTGTGGTGGCCTTTGTGTCTTACCAGGCCATCTGCCAACTGGCCCCCACCCTCCTTCTCGGTATCTTCTGGCGCCGGGGAACAGCGGTTGCAGCCAATTCCGCCATGATTTCCGGAATCCTGGTGGCGGCAGTATTGGAGCTCATGTACCCGAGCCCCCTGTCGATTCCGTGGTTGGGCGGGCTGACCTCGGGAGTGGCCGGGTTGATCGTCAATCTGGCCGTCTACCTGGCAGTCTCCCTCGCCAAGCCAGCCCCTGCCACAGAACAGGCCCGCGTTGACGCTCTTTTCGAGGGGCTGAAGAAGAACGAACCTGTCAGCGAAGGAGCACTGACATGACAGCAGCGGACACCATCGTGCTGGCACAACGGATCCACACGCTGGACCCGGACGCGCCGGCGGCCACCGCCCTTGCCATCAAAGACGGCCGGATTGCCGCCGTCGGATCCCCCTCAGAACTGAAGCTGTACCTGGGACCCAACACCACCGTCCTGGACTACGGCAAGGCGACCATCGTCCCGGGGCTGAACGACAGCCATACGCACGTGGTTTTCGGCCTGGATCTCGCCCGTGGCCTGCAGTTGACGGACCTCGGACCCCTTGATGAGGTGCAACGGATCATCGGGGCCGCAGCCGCCGCTGCCAAGCCCGGCGAATGGGTGATTGGTTGGGGCATGGACCCAAACCTCTTCACGGATATCGGTTTCAACGGACGGCTCTTCGACAAAGCCACCGGCCCGGTGCCGATGTTCCTGCGCATGCGCGACGGCCACTCCGCGATCGTCAATTCAGCGGCCCTGGCCGCGGCCGGGATCACAGGTCCGGTGGACTTTCCGGACGAGTCCCTGATAGACGTCGACGACGACGACACGCCCACCGGTTATCTCGTCGAGTTCAGCGCGATGGACCTGGTGACGAAAGTGATCCCGCAGGAAACCTTCGACGTCCGCGCCGAAAGGCTGGGCGAGCTATTCAACGGGATGGCCGCCGTCGGAATCACTTCCACGCACGTCATGGACTTCGCAGAAGGTTCCGCCGAACTGGCTACCCACCTGGAGTCGCGCGGCGAGCTTCCCTTGAGACTGCGCTTCTCCCCCATGGTCAATGCCGGCGCATCGTTGCATGATCTGGAAGAAGCTGCCGCACTACAGGGCACTGGCGGCAGGAGATGGCGCGTGGAAGGGGTGAAGTTCTTCATCGACGGCACCATAGACAACGGTTCGGCGTGGCTGGAACAACCTGATGCCTACGGCGAGAACCATGAATCCGTGTGGACCGACCCGGAGGACTTCCAGAAAGCGCTGAGGTTCTTTGTGGAGCGCGGCATTCCCACAGCCACACATGCCATTGGTGACCAGGGCGTTCGGTACGTTCTCGAAGCCCTTGAGGCATCCGGCGATGCACGGCATTTGACCGCGCACAGGATCGAGCACATAGAAACCATCCCTGACGACCTGGTGGGCCGTTTTGCCCAACTGGGCGTGGCCGCGAGCATGCAGCCGGTCCATGGGACACACCACACCCGGGCCGACCGCACTGATAACTGGTCCGTACGTCTGGGCGGCGAACGGGCCGCCCGCGGATGGCGGTGCCGGGACCTGCGGGAAGCAGGGGTGACCGTGGCCCTTGGCTCCGATTGGCCCATCACGCCGTACGATCCCCGGGCCATGATGGCGGACTCCATCCTTCGCCGACCGGTTGAGCGGCCGGACGTGGAGCCAGTCCAGCCGGAGCAGGCCCTCACGGCGCTCATGGCCTTGGAGGGTTACACCAGCCATGCCGCAGCTGCTGCAGGCCTGGGTCAGGACATGGGTTCGATCAGCGTTGGGAAGCTTGCCGACCTCACGGTTTTCGAGCAGGATCCGCTGCTGGTCACACCGGATGAGCTGGCCAGGACGTCCGTGGTGGCCACCATCATAGGTGGGCTGCCTACGCGCTAGCTGCTGGGGTAGGGTGCCGGTCTTCGGGACCGCTGCGCCCTGCCCTAGGCTGGAGACCATGGCGATCATTCACAAGGCAACCCTGTCCCCGTCCAAGCTCGAACTCATCGCTGACTACCTGCCGAACCAGCCCTGGTTTATCCAGGAAGGCGCGCCGGAGATCATCGGCGCCTACCGTTTCGATGATCCTGCCGGTGAGGTGGGAATCGAGACGCACGTCGTCGCCGCGGGCGACCGGATCTACCAGGTCCCCTTGAGCTACCGCGGCTACGAGCTGGCCGGCGCCGAGGAATGGCTCATCGGCACCATGGATCATTCGGTCCTGGGCAAGCGCTATGTGTATGACGCGTGCGCCGATCCCGTCTACGTCAGGGCCCTCGCGACCACCATTCTGACCGGCCGGAAAGAGGCCGAACTCATTGTCGACGGCGAACTGGGACCGCGACCCAGCACGGTGACGGTGCAGGGCAGCGGAAAGCTCGACGGCGGCGTCCCCACCTTGAGTGCCTCGGCGCCGGTATCGGGCAGCGGCGTGACGATCATTGATGCCGGTGAGCTGAAGTTGAAGGTGGCACGGGTCCTTGATACCGCTGCGGACGCTTCTGCCAGCACCGCTGCGGCTCCCGAGCTCCATGGCGAGCTGACGCTGAACGGACAGTGGGCCGGTTTGGAGAACCCGGTGGAACTCGCGGCCGTGGTCCGCGACTAAGCCTTTCGACGCCGGGGTACCTGTTGGTCATTGGGGCTCCGGCGTAGGCTGGCAAACAGGCCAGCTACTGAGATAGGGGTGCACCATGTACAAACCGCAGAACATCATTCCAGCAGCACAGGACCTTGCCAGGGAATGGGTGAAGCACGCAACAGACGGCACATCCGCACAGACGGATGCCGTGGTGCGGTGGGCGCTTGCCCGGATCAACCATGCCGATGTGCCATCAGTGGTCCACGGTGTCATTCTCACATTGACCGGAAATAAGAAAGCCGCCAAGGAAGCCCAGCGAACGGCCGCCAAAGCTGTGACAAGGACAACGCAGGCCTTGAAACGGAACAGCCGTCAGCGCGCTCCGCGCCTGTCCGGATGGGTGATCGGCCTGCTCATCGGGGCTGTTGCCGGCGCGGGCGCTGTCCTGGCATGGCGCATGATGGTACCCCCGGGCGAACCTGAGCCCTTGAAGGAGACGCAGGGTCAACCTCCCGTACCACCCGTTCCCTAGGCAACGCCCTTACCAGCTACAGCCAGCAGCACTGGCGAGCGGCCCCGCTAAGGTGCGGGGTCGCCGTCGTGCCTCCCAACCCGCCTCCGAAGCGAGGTTCCGGCCAGCAGCCAATAGGCTCCCGCGCTGGCCAAAAGAAATCCTACGACGCCCAGAACCACTATCTGGGTCATGATCCCGGCGATCACCATCACGAAGCCGCAAAGAACGGCGAGGCTGCCGACCAGAGTGCGGGCTGCCGCTCCGCGGGGGCGGCCCGACGTCAACTCGGAGGCGAGATCGGGATCGGTCGAAGCCAGTTCCCGCTCCAGCTCTTCCAAGCTCCTGCGTTCTTCATCCGACAACGACACCGACATCATCCTCACGATGCTCAGGCCATCAGCACGTGCGCTGCTTGCCGTGCCATGCCTTCATTATCTGCCCGTTTTGGTGCACGTGCCACAGATGCCAAGGGGCAGGTTCTTGCTGGGGTTCCATCAGCCGCGGGTTCCTACAAGTCACGAATTTGCATACGCTGGGGCTGCGGGCCCCTTGCGCCACGAGCACAAACACAGACCGCCGACCGGAAAGTTGAATTCCCATGGCACACAAAACTGCAAAGAATGTGGCGCTTCCGAAGTCCACCCCCGCTGGCCGCGGACCCCGGCGTACGCTCTGGCTCATCGCCGCCTGCCTGGTTGCAGGCGTTGCGGGCGGAGTTTTCGCTTTCCGCATGTTGGTGCCGCAAGCCCCGATGCCGGAACCTGCACAGCCCAGCGAGCCCGAAGAGATCATGGTCCGGGAGGAACCCGTCGAGATCTCGACCCGGATGCGCCCGGGCGAATGGACAGAAGAGTCACTGCAGGCGCATATCGAGGACTACCGTCAGCAGATCAGAGCCATGGGCGCGGCTGAGTCGCAGATCGTCACCAATGTGGAACGCACCGAGAACGGGGCTGTACGGGTTGTGGTCAGCTGGGACCGGCAGCGCTAGCAAGGCGCATACTGAAGGCATGAATGGGACCGAAGATTTCCTCGGATGGGTCAGGTCCACCCTGTATCAGGCGGAATTCGCCCTCCACAACGGCGATGCCTCGCTACGCCGGGCAATCTGGTCGCGAAAAGAGCCCGTCAGCGTGCTCGGCGCGTTCCGAAACGCGCACGGCCAGCAGGAATTGGATGAGCTCTTTGCGGCGCTGGCGGAGAGTTTCTCGCACTGCCTCTCCTACAGCTTCGAGCTTCAGGCGTACGACGTGATAGGCGACATGGCCTACACGGCCGGGTTGGAGCACACCTCGGCGTCCATCAATGGGGAACCGCGTCAGTACGTGCTCCGCGCCACCCAGGTCTACCGCCGCGAGGGCGGGGAATGGAAAGTGGCCCACCGGCATGCCGACACGGTGACGGGCTAGAGGCTTTCGCCCTGCCGCGGCCTCCACACCACAACGGCCTGGGACCGCGCCCGGGGACGCTGGCCACGCGCCAGCGAAACCACGTCGCCAGCAGTGCCCGCCGCGAAGATGCGGGTGTCCACTGGGGCGCGGCGGCGGGTCAGTTCCTCCGTCAGTTCGGCTACCCGGTATTGAAGGGCGGCCACCTGGTTTTCCAGGTCGAGGATACGCTTGATGCCTTCAAGTGAGACGCCGGACTGCGAGAGGCGCTGGACCTCCCGCAGTTTGTTGACGTCATTCTGCGAATAACGGCGGGACTTGCCGGGTGCACGGCTGGGCGAGACGATGCCCAGGCGGTCGTACTGGCGCAACGTCTGCGGATGCATGTCGGCAAGCTCCGCGGCAACGGAGATGACGAAGATCGGCTGGTTGACGTCGATGCCCATCACCGCCTCCTTACAACCGGGCCTTAGCGGCCAGGTCGTGGCGCGGGTTCGCGTCAGTGGTGGCAGCGGCGAACGCCTTCACGGCCTCTTCCGCTTCCTTGTTCAGGTTCTGCGGAACTGCGACGTCGATAGTCACCAACAGGTCGCCGGTCCCCTTGGACGTCTTCACACCGCGGCCCTTGACCCGGAGGGTACGGCCTGCGGGTGTTCCCGGCGGCACGCGCAACTTCACCGTGTCGCCGTCGAGGGTGGGAACCTCGATAGTGGCACCCAGCGCGGCCTCCGCGAACGTGACGGGCACGTGGATGCGGATGTTGTCGCCGTCTCGATGGAAGAAGTCGTGCGGCTTCACGTTCACAGTGATGATGAGGTCGCCGTTACCGGCGGGACCAACGTTGCCCTTGCCCCGCTGGCGGACCTTCTGGCCGTCCTTGATTCCGGCAGGAATTTTCACGTCGATGACGTTGCCATTACTCTCACGCAGGCTCACTGTGGTGCCCTTGATTGAGCCGGCGAACGAGATGGACGTGGTGGCCGTGCGATCCGAGCCCTTTTGAGGCGCCCGCTGGAAACCGGTCTGCCCGGCACCACCGAATCCGCCACCAAACAGGTCGGCGAACTCCGGAGGGATGCCGCCGCCTTGGGGCTGGCGGGCACCCGGGCCGCCGCCAAACAGACCACCGAACAGGTCCTCGAACCCGCCGTTGGCGCCCGCAGGCCCGCCGCGTCCAGCGCCAGCACCCGGAGCGAACCGGGCACCGCCCATGGCACGGATGGCGTCATACTGCTGCCGGTCCTCAGGACTCGACAACACCGAGTAAGCCTCGGAAATGTCCTTGAACTTCTTCTCCGCGGCAGCATCCCCGGCATTCGTATCCGGGTGGTACTGCCGGGCTAGCTTGCGGTAAGCCTTCTTGATATCCGCGTCGGACGCGTCCTTGGCGATACCAAGGATCGCGTAAAAATCCTTTTCAACCCAGTCCTGGCTGGCCAAGAGCGTTTCCTTTCTAAAACAAACAAAGCGTACGGCGAGACTACCTCTAAGCCGTAGCGGATGAGGGGGCCCGGGAGTGGCTTCGAAGGATCTGGCCGAGGGCCCCGACACGAGCTTGCGAGTGTTGGGAAGGCCAATATCCGCTGCCGGAGCGTGGCGGCTAAGTCCGTAGGACTAAAGCCGCCACGCGTAGGGGCGGGGCCCCTTGTCTCGCTTCGCGGTGGGACTAAGCGGGAACCGCGACGATCACCTGGGCTGCACGCAGGACACGCTCTCCTGAGCGGTATCCGGAGCGCAGGACCTGGCTGACCGTATCCACCTGGATGTCCTCGCCGGGCTGCTGGATGAGTGCTTCGTGGATGGTGGGGTCGAATTCGACTCCAGTGTCCGCGATGCGTTCCAGACCGTAGGTCTTCAGCGCGTTCTCCAGCTTGGTGGCGATGGCGGCGAAGGGGCCGTCTTCGAGGTCACCGTGCTGGCGTGCGGCGTCCACGTCGTCCAGCACCGGGAGCAGGGAGTTGAGGACGCCAATGACGGCCATCTCTCCTGCTACGGCGCGGTCGCGTTCGACGCGCTTGCGGTAGTTGACGTACTCAGCCTGAAGGCGAAGGAGGTCGTTGCGGAGCTCCGCTGCCTGGGCTTCTGCCGCGGCACCGGAGGCTACCGACTCTTCAGCCGGCACCTCTACCCCGTTGAGGATTTCCTCAGCCTGGGAGAGGGCGTCACCGTCCGTGGGAGCGGCATTGCCTTCGGTGGGAGCCGCAGCTTCGCTGTCAGGGTGACGGGCTTCGCCGGTCTTCGGGTCAACCTTGCGGTTGTCCCGAATAACTGGCTTGCGTGGCTCGTTGCCCTCAGAGTGCTCTGCTTCGTTGCCGTGATGAGGCATGGCTACTTCTTCGCTTCGTCTTCGTCGATGATCTCGGCGTCGACGATGTCCTCGTCAGCTGCAGCCTGCTCGCCGGCAGGTGCACCTTCTGCACCGGCGCCCGGAGCATCAGCTGCGGAGGCCTGCGAGTAGATTGCTTCGCCGAGCTTGGTCTGGGATGCCTGGAGCTTCTCGAACGCGGTCTTGACGGCGGCGTCGTCGGTGCCTTCCAG
>Ga0256908_1000667_pt1 | contig 12598 bp, 10 predicted proteins | sample MC6MC0761MT_FD_186331 | JGI IMG/M metagenome (GOLD analysis project Ga0256908, IMG submission 186331) | Metatranscriptome of enriched soil aggregate microbial communities from Iowa State University, Ames, United States - MC6-MC0761-MT... | ecosystem: Environmental > Terrestrial > Soil >... | reverse complement strand
TTTCCGTTAGCAATGTGATCGTCTAAAAGACGCTCTACACAATTCAGACTTTCCGGATGGTTAAACTGCGGTAAATCCAAAAACAAATAATCGGGTTGTAAATCTTTATTCGGTAAATGATTTACGGCAAACAAATCTTTCATAATTATTTTTTGTTGCTTTTTGGTTTTAAAGCCTTCTTCATGCGTTCGGTTTGTTTTCTTTCGGAAATTGTCGAACTGTATAAATTTTCGATTCCTTTTTGATACTGATTTGGAATATCTGTTACATTAATTTGCTCGTAAGCCTGCGCTTTTCTAACAAAATAAGGATCTAACAACAATGGTTTCCCAAGAGCAACCAAATCGGCTTTTCCACTTAAAATAATGGTGTTGATTTGATCGATATCTGTAATAGTTCCGGTGGTAATCGTTGGAATATCTGCTGAATTTCTAACCATATCAGAGAACGGAACCTGCCACATTCTGCCGGTTTTCGGGTTTTGATTTTCAACGGTATTTCCTGTGGACACATTAATGATATCGGCTCCTGCTTTCTTGAATTCCGAAGCTATAAAAAGAACATCTTCTTGCGAAATACTATTTTCTGCCCAATCAGTTGCTGAAATACGAACTGAAATAGGTTTGTCAGCAGGGAAGTTCTCGCGAACTGCATTGAAAACTTGTAACGGAAAACGTAAACGGTTTTCTACAGATCCGCCAAAATCATCCGTTCTATTATTAGTTAAAGGCGATAAGAATGATGCCAATAAAAAGCCATGATGTGACTGTAATTCAATCATGTCAAAGCCTGCTTTTTCTGCATTTTTAGTAGCATTCGCAAACTGATTGATTACATTTTGCATATCATCTGCAGTCATTTCTTTTGGAACAGCCATTTTATCGTTAAACGCAATTGCCGATGCCGAAAGTAATTCCCAAGCATTGTAAATTGGTTCGTTTGTACCTTCCCAAGGTTTTTTAACAGCACCTTTTCTGCCTGAATGACCTAACTGAATTCCGATTTTGGTTGACGTATTTTCATGAACAAAATCAGTAATCTTTTTCCACTCTGCAATTTGTTCTTCATTGTAAATTCCGGCACAACCTAAAGTAATTCGTCCGTTGGCATCAACCGCCGTCATTTCTGTTACAATTAAGCCCAAACCGCCAATGGCGCGCGATGTATAATGCTGAAAATGCCAGTTGTTAACCACACCATTGTTAGCCGAATACTGCCCCATAGAACTCATAACAATTCTGTTAGAAAGTTCTAAACCACGCAATTTAAAGGTAGAAAAAGCGGAAGCATTTGTGTTGTTATTATGTTGTTGATTGAATTCTTGCAATACTTTATCGGTGTACGATTGATCTCTTAATCGAAGGTTTTCGTAAGTAACTTTTTTTGATCGCGTCATACATCCGAAGGAGAATTGATAGAACGGATATTTTTCGTATCGATTCATGTTTTCAAACCATTCTAACGAAACCGACGCAGCATACTGAATCATTTCAACCGGATTTCTTCTTGTTTTCTCGTATTGCTGAAACGTATTTTGAACATTATCCGGATTTGCCATCAACGCATCGAACAAACCAATTGCGCAATCCATAGCCAGTTTTGTACCTGAACCTATTGAAAAATGTGCAGTTGCTTTGGCATCGCCCAACAAAACAATGTTGTTATGGTGCCAGTTTTTATTGGTTACATGCGGAAACTGTCGCCACTGCGATTTGTTCGTGATAAGCGAATGTCCATCTAATTCATCTTTAAATATTTCGGAAAGTTTAGCAACGGTATCCGCTTCATTTTCTACTTCAAACTGCAGGTTTTTCCAAGTTTCATCGGTACATTCAAAAATCCAGGTGCTCATTCCTTCTTCGTACTGATAGGTGTGTGCAACGATAATTCCGTATGGAGTTGTTCTAAAAAAATAGGTGAAAGCATCTAACGGTTTGGTAGATCCCATCCATACAAATCGGTTTGATTTTAATTGGATATTCGTTCCGAATTCGTTTTGAAACTGGGTACGAATTCCGCTTCCAATTCCATCTGCGGCTACAATAATGTCCGAATCGTTAAACTGCGAAAGATCATCAACATTTTGTTCAAAATGCAGTTTTACACCTTCTTCTTCGCAACGCTGATGCAGTAGTTTAAGCAAAGTTTTACGCGAACAACCACAAAAACCGTTACCGGCAATGCTAACTTCTTGTCCGTCGCGAGCCACAATAATATCGTCCCAATACGCAAATTTGCTTCGAATTAGTTCGTATGACTGCATATCGCGTTTTAAAAATTCGCCCAAAGTTTCATCAGAAAATACTACGCCAAAACCAAAACTGTCCTCTGGTTTGTTGCGTTCGTACACGTTAATTTCCCAATGGGGCATTGCTTTTTTGGTTAAGATTGAAAAATAGAGTCCGCCCGGACCACCGCCTATAACCGTTATTTTCATAGATTTCGTTTTATTGAGAAAGTTTCGCCCAGTTTGCTGTAATTAGATCCGGCTAAACGGGCAACAGGTTGGTATTTGTCTAAATTAATTCGGTAATTTTCCAAAAGAATTTCATCGGAAATATGCATCATCAGTACCTTACCGATAACGATGCACGCACCTCCGTTTTTATGATCTTCCAGAAAATAATGATGCACCATTTCGCATTCAAAATGGGCTTTTGCTTCGGCAACTCTTTTAGGTTTAATCAACTCGCACGAAACAGGAGTAAGGTTTGCCAGCTGAAATTCATCAACAGCATTTTCTACCGCGTTAGACGTAGTGTTCATTTGTTCCACCACATCTTCGGTAACTAAATTCACGACAAACTGTTTGTTTGCCAAAACATTGTTTAAGGTATCTTTGTTCTTATCGCCAGTACGAACTGTTGAAAACATCACATGTGGCGGATCTTCGCCCACCACATTAAAGAACGAAAAAGGCGCAAGATTGTTAATTCCGTTTTCATCAACAGTAGAAATCCAGCCGATTGGGCGAGGAATTACCAAACCTGTCAATAATTTATATAAAATACCGGAATCGGTATCTTTTACAGAAATTTGCATGAAAAAATGTAGTTTACACAAATAACGTAAAAAATATTTATAATGCTGATTTTTTTTTTGATATTGATAAGTTATTTTACCGTGTAAGTATAGTGATTTCTTTTGATTATTTATAGAAGTTTTACAAGATCAGCCGGGTTTTGGCGATTATCCCAAAATGCAGTAATGAAAATTTTAGAATCGGTTATTTTATAGTAAATGCTAAAATTTCCCATAGCTGCTTCTCGGGTGTCTAAATGGTTTGTAAGTTTTCCTGCATAAGGATTTTTTAAGATCAGATCAATACGTTTATTAATTAGCTGAATAAGCTTTTCGGCATATAAAGTAGATTGGTTACGAAAGGTCCAATATTTTAAGATTTCACGACGTTGCTTAATAGCAGTTTCAGTCCAAATTACAGACCTTTTAGCCATTCTAAATCCATTTTATCTAATTCTTCTTGAGAAACTATGCGATTGTTGTTGATATCATCTTCACTCATGTTCAACATTAATAATTGATCATCTGAAAGTTGTATGGTATCGTTTTCAACAGAACTTTTACTGATTAATTTGTAAAGGGCAGTTAGATATTCTTTATTAGATATCGTAAGTAATTTATCTATAATATTATTTCTGATGTTATCGGCTGTATCCATAATCGAATTATTTATAACAAAGGTTGCAAATTTATTTCAAACTTCAAAATTGCATAAAATCAATTATTTAACGGTGTACGTGTAGTGATTTCTTTTAGTAATATGAAAGTATCCCAATGCAAAATTTGATTGATTTGTCTGGTTTACGATGTTTCCTTTTATGGTTCCCATTGGGCTTGAAAAAGGATTACCGCTGTCGCCGGAAATTGACAATAATTTTGACAAATACTGATGATATTGCTTGCTGATTGATGTTATGGAATGATTCAATGTATCGCCCGTTTTTAAGTCTTCTTTATCAAAAATGTATAGATCGTTCATCATGTTTCCGTTTGTAAACTGATCGTCTGTTACACCAAAATAATTATCAACAGGCGAAATCATTTGTACCAAATAGTGATTTTCTTCGTTGGCATCATCTTGAAAATTAAACATTATTTCATACGAATCTCCACCGAAACCACCATCGTCTTTTTGATCGACACTTAAAATTTCAGGCGATGTTAATAGGGTAGAAGTTGCTGTATAGGTTTCGTTATTGTACACCACGGTTAATTCGTAATTTCCATCGATTTCTGGCTGAAAAAGTTCATTTTTGAAATCTCCGTTTCCTATACTTGCAAACTGATAAACTGTGTTGCTGTCTGTATCTTTAATAGAAACTTCGGCATTATCAACTGTTGGGAAAACGCCAGAATAAAAATCGGTTGTGGTTGAAAGATGAATTTTGTTATAATCGGTTTCACCTACAAAAAGGTTTCCTTCAATAACCAAACGCGGAATATTTTTATCAAAATCAAGCGTAATATCTTCTTCGCAGCTAACAAAAAACAAACTGCAAATACTAGCGAATATGTAAAGTAACTTTTTCATATTAAAATTTAAAATTATAGGTAACACTTGGCACAATTCCAAAAATTGAAAGCTTGGTAGTTTCGGTCATGTTGTTAGAATCTTCAACCGATCTAAAACTAATCGACGCTGCGTTTTTACGATTATACACGTTGTAAATTCCAAAAACCCATTCGCTTTGCCATTTGCGGTTCTCGTTTTTAGTTGGCGAATATGTTGCCGAAATATCTAAATGGTGAAAAGCCGGCATGCTGTAATTGTTACGTTTGTTGTAGTTTGGCACCTGCACACCTAAAAATTCATATTTTCCGTCGGGATACGTTACCGGTCTTCCCGATTGAAGGGTGAAACTTGCGTTAAAACTCCATTTTTTGCTGAAATCATAGCTGGCAACAATTGATAAATCGTGTAAACGATCGTGCGGAGTTCTGTACCATTCGCCGTTGTTTATACCTGTTTCGTTTGCTGTTCTACCAGCAGTTTGCTGCATACTTTTAGCAATAGTGTAAGCAACCCAACCTGTCAATTTACCTTCGTTTTTTCTGAATAAAAATTCCAAACCGTAAGCCTCGGTTTTTCCGTTTAAAAGCACTTGTTCAATGGCGCGGTTTCCTATTAAATCGGCACCATCGATATAATCCAAACGATTTTTTCCTAATTTAAAATACGATTCAATTTCTAACGAATATTTATTGTGGTTTAAGTTTTGAAAAAATCCAACTGCATACTGATCAACAATTTGCGGTTTAACGTAAGGACCACTTGGTTCCCAAATATCTAACGGAGTTGCCGATGTAGTGTTTGAAATTAAGTGAACATACTGCGCCATACGGTTGTAGCTCATTTTTACCGAACGATCGTCGTTTAATTTTACCGAAACAGCTACACGAGGTTCAAAATTATCAAACTTGCTTATGCTTTTATTTTTGCCGTAATACTGTGTGCCGATCGGAACTGCTTTTTCATAAGTATCGGTCTGCTGATTGTAAACCACCGGATTATTGTTCTCGTACAAATTGATGCTTTCTTCGCCTAGACGATTAAACATGCTGTATCGCAACCCATAATTTACCGATAAAAACGAATTGATTTCTTGCTCGGCTTCTATAAAAATAGCATTTTCCCAAGCATATTTGTGCGGAATTTGGAACGAATTGATTTGCGAATCAGGTTTGTTAGGTTCCATTGTACCCGGATTGAAATTATAGTACAAACTGCTGATTCCGTATTTTAAAGAAAATTCATCGTTGATCTGATGATTGATTTTATAATTGAAATCGTAGTTCTTAATGCCCGAATCCCAACTGAAACCAACAAAGTTTAAAGTCAATCCGTAATAATAATCAGAATATCTAACCGAAGCTTCGCTGTTTATTTTTGATGAATATTTACTGTTCCAAGTTAAATTGGCAACGGTGTTACCAAATTTATTGTCAAAATTATCATTGAATTTAAAAATATCCCTTCCAAAATATCCCGTAAAGTATAACTGATTTTTATCGTTCATTAAATAACTCCACTTGGTATTTAAGTCGTAAAAATAAGCCGAACTTTTAATATCTGTAAGCTTTAAAAACAAATGAGCATACGACGCACGACCTGCAAACAAATACGATAATTTATCTTTAATAACAGGACCTTCTACCATTAATCTACTCGATAAAAGTCCGATTCCACCAGTCACTTTATGATCTTTATAATCGCCTTCTTTCTGATTGATTTCTAAAACCGATGAACCACGACCGCCGTATCTAGCCGGAATTCCGCCTTTGTAAAGTTTGATATTGCTAACAGCATCATTATTAAAAACCGAGAAAAATCCGTATAAATGCGAAGACCCATAAACCGAAGTTTGATCTAATAATAGTAAATTTTGATCTGATCCACCACCGCGAACATTAAATCCAGATGTTCCTTCGCCTGAATTCACAACACCCGGCAATAATAAAATGGTTTTCAAAATATCGGTTTCACCCAAAACCACCGGCGCTTTTTTAATTTCGGCAGCAGTAAGCTTGTTAACGCTCATTTCGGGTTTACGAATATTGATTTTGTTCGATGTTGTAATAACGATTTCATCTAAAGAATTATCGTCTGCCTGCAGGGAAATATTCTGAACTATATCTTTTGTAAGATCGATTTTTTGTGAAACGTATTCAAATCCTTCCACATAAACAGAAAGCTGATAGGTTCCGCTTGCTGCCATTAAGGAATAATTTCCTGCATCGTCGGTCTGTAAAACAGTTTCATCATTGTTTAAAGCAACTGTTACGGTAGTTGATGCTAGCGGCGTATTATTTTTAGCTTGCGTTACTTTGCCCGATAGTTTGTATTTACTTTGTGAAAAACTTAAACTTGTAACAAATAACGATAATACTAAAAGTGTTTTTTTCATGAGTTTTTAATTAAACTAGTTAAGTAACGTAATGAAAGGTTTCTTTAGTATGTTTTAATTTTCCTTATTTGTTACAAAATAAACTTGTTTTTATAAATTAAATACGTTGTAACTCTTCAGAATTGCCCGATTGTCTTTCGTTTGTTTGTATATTTTTGTTGCCAAAACGATAAACTAATGAAAAGCGTACGCGTTGTGCATCCCAAACATTTTTGAATTTTTGAGTAACACCGTACATTTCTTGTTTGCTGTATTCACGTCCGTTAAAAATGTCGCTGCCACTAATGCTTAGCTCCAATTTTTTGTCTAACATTAAATATTTTACTGTTGCATAAAATTTCGCATACGGTTTTAGTTCGAAATTTTGATATGTTTCGCCAAAGTTTTGAAAGTAACTTAAACTGAAAAATAGTGTTTTGTTAGCGTTTAAAGTAAAATCATTTGTGGTAAAAAAAGATGCTGATGTTCCTTTGTATGTTTGGTCTGAAATTGCAATATTCGAAATCGAATAATCAAAATTAAAGGTATTTACACTTGTCCACCAATTTGCTATTTTTGCTGTGTAACTCTCTGTAATTCCAATATTTGTTGCATCAACATAATTCATCCATATATAGTTGTTCTGTTTTGTTTCGGCATTTAACATCGATGCTTGGTTAACACCGTCTTTCATGTTAGAAAGATATATTCTACTGTCTAATTTTTTATAAGTGTAGGTTAATTCAAAATTGTGTGAAAAAGAAGGGCGTAAAAACGGATTTCCTTCGTTGTAGCTAAACTCGTTGTTGATAGTTCTAAAAGGATTTAAACTTTCGTAACTAGGACGACTAATTCGTCTTGAATAATTGAAACCTAAACTGTTTTCATCGGTAAAATTGTGCATAACATACAACGTAGGGAAAAGTTTTAAATAATCGTTTTTATTAAGATTATTGTTTTGTAGAGAATAACCTTCTGTTTGGGTAGCTTCTAATCGTAAACCAGCCTGAAAAGTCCATTTTTCTGAAAGTTTCTTATTTGCCGAAAAGTAAACCGCCTGATTTTTCTCTGTATATTTAAAATAGTTCGATAAATTTTCGTTGTTTACAAAAATACCATCGTTGTTTTTATTCAATGCTAAAATGTTGTTTTTTGATGTAGATTGTGAAAAACGAAATCCTGTTGAAAAATCGGCAAATTTAGTAGGAAGCTCCAAATCGGCTTTACCAGAAATATTCTGAATTTTAATATCAATATCATTAATCCCTGTATAAGTTGAATTTGGAATTAGTTCATTTGTTGGCGTAAAACCTGCATACGTGAAATCGTTTGTTTTGGGCGTATTATAATTTACAAAATCAATATCTACACTTAGTTTTCGTCCTAAAGTATCTAATTTATATTCTGAATAAAGATTATAAATCTGCTGAAAAGTTTTATCGGTAGAAGTTGCGTTATTTCTTAAAAATTGATTTACAGAACCGTTTTCATGATCAAAAATAGTTGTAACCTGTGGCTGTGTATCAGAAAAATTTGAATTATAGATTGATGCTTTTGTACCAACTTTCCAGTTTTTGTTTAGCTGATAATCTAAAGCAATTTTTCCACTAATGTATTTATTTTTAGCATCAGAAGCGTTTTCATTTTGCCAAAAAGCGTCGTTATAATAAATATCGTTATTCCAGTTAATAAACGATCTGCGTTCACCAAGATTTAAAGAACTTTGAAGTGTAACTTTGTTTTTTTGTAAATTAAAAGCCGCGTTGTATTGCTGTGTGTTTCTGCGACTGCGTTGATAGGTAGCGCCCAAAGTTGAATTCCAGCTGTTTTGCTTTATTTGTTTGGTAACTATATTAATAATTCCACTATTACCTTCGGCTTGATATTTAGCTGGTGGAGTTGTAATAACTTCAATTTTTGATAGGTTAGAAGCACTTAAACTTTCTAAATAATTAGTAAGTTCTTGTTGATCCATATAAGTTGGTTTATCGTCTATTAATACTAAAACAGAATTTTTACCCGAAATACCAATGTTTTCTTGCGTAACAGTTACGCCAGGTGTGGTTTTAAGAGCATCTAACGCAGTCCCGCCTGCTGTTGCTGTGCTGTTTTCTAGATAATAGATAAAACGATCGGCTTTGCGTTCGGTAAGTTTTTTGCTCGCTTCTATAACCAACTCATTTAAATTTGTTGATGACTGTACATTAATAATACCGAGATCTAAATTGCTTGTTAGGTTAATTTCCTGCTCATAAACAATATCGTTAAAATAAATAATTTGCAGATTATAGTTTTTTTCTAAAGCTTCAATTTCAAATAAACCGTTTTCGTTTGTGCTGCCAAAAATAGTGTCGTTTGCAATTACTTGAATATCATAAAAAGCTGCGACTTCGTTATTTTCTTTTACTAAACCTTTTAATTGATGTGTTTGCGCAAATGCTGAAATAGTAAACACAAAAAAGATACATGCTAAAAATACTTTTGTTTTCATTGTAGATTATTTTTTAGCAAAATTTGATTTTATGTAGTTGAGATTATTTTTATTTCGACCAATAACAAAAAAAATCCGACGAATGTGTTCATCGGATAAAAACATGATTTTGTCGAAATAATAAGCTTGACTTTTAATAAAAATTTACTTTTACACTATAAATAAATTCAAGAATATGAAACAGAAATATGTAGTTGCTTTACACATTTTGTTTTGGGTATATTACTTTTTACAAGAATTGGTAGCATTAAACCCAAATACTCAAAGTCTTAGCATTCCTTTATTTTCGTTTACCTTTACAAACCCTGAAGTAGCCATAACGTATTCGTTTACCTTTTTGTATATTTTTATATTTTATTTAAACTACTTAGTGGCTTTACCGCGTTTTTTTGATGTAAACAATGTAAAACAAATTTTTTTGGCATTACTATCACTTTTTGGCATTTTTATTGGGTTGCGCTATTTTATTGAGGAATTTTTATATTTAAAACTTTTCGGGTTTCATAATTATTACGATGGCGTATCAATTCCGTATTATATTTACGATAACATTTATTACGGGAGCCGACCAATTGTAGCATCGTCTGTACTATGGTTTATTGTAAATATGTTTCGTTTGCAAAAAGATCAAATTGGATTAATTGAAAGTAAACGTGAAACAGAAATTAATTTTCTTAAATCGCAAATCAATCCGCATTTTATCTTTAATACGCTGAATAATATTTACTATTTGGTTTTTGAGAAATCTGAAAAATCATTAAAAGCAATTGAACAATTAAGCGGATTAATGAGATATATGACCTACGAAAGCAAAAACGAAACCATTGCCATACAAAATGAAATTGATTATATAGAAGACTTTATTCAGTTGGAATCTATGCGTATCGTAGGTAAACCAAACATCATTTTTGAAAAGGATATTGAAAATTATCAATACCGAATTCCCCCATTGTTGTTGATTCCTTTTATAGAAAACGGATTTAAACACGGCATTGTAAATAATGAAGAGCATCCGTTCACTATCAAATTAAAACAGAACAGTAATTTATTTGTTTTAGAAGTAGAAAACTTAATCAATCAATATAAAAAAGATAAACAATCTGGAATAGGAATTGATAACATAAAAAAGCGTTTGCAATTGTATTTTCCTGATAAACATTCGTTAGAAATCAATATAAAAGACCAAAAACACCAAGTTAAATTAACCATTAATTTATGAGAGTAATAAATTGCATTATTTTAGACGATGAGCCTATGGCTGTAGCGTTACTTTCTAAGTATGTTGATAAAATTCAGAATTTAAATTTAGTAAAGGCTACAACCAATCCTTTTGAAGTGCTGGAATTTACCAATAGCAATTCTGTTGATGTTATATTTATTGATATTCAAATGCCCGAACTTACCGGTATACAGTTAATGGAGATGTTGGGTAATAAAACCAAATTTGTAATTACATCGGCATACAGTGAATATGCTTTGCAGGGATATGAACACAATGTAATAGATTATTTATTGAAACCTGTTTCGTTTGATCGTTTTTATAAGGCGGTTTTAAAAGTTCAAGAAGTTTTTAAAGAGCAAACTTTTACTAATGTGATTGCTGGCGAAGAAAAATCAGATGAATTTTTATTTGTGAAAACCGATGGTAAATTAATTAAGATAAATTTAAACGATTTGCAGTTTGTTGAAGGGTTAAAAGATTACCTATACTTACATTTAAAGAATGAAAAGTTAATCGTTTTAGATACTCTTAAAGATTTTGAACTTAAACTACCAAATAACTTTATGCGTGTACATAAATCGTACATTGTTAGGTTAGATCAGATCGAAAGTATTGAACGCAACCGTATTTTCATTCAAAACAAAATAATTCCGGTAGGCGATACCTATAAAACAAAATTTCAAGATTGGGTAAAGAGTTTTATATAAAGTTTTATAACTATAATGATAGCCATTTGGGTTGAACCAATTCTTTAGCTAAATGAGCCCAGCTGTATTCTTGATAATTATTTTTGTTCATCCATACAAATTTATCAATTTCATTTGCTATCACCGGTTCAAAAAAGCAGGGTAGATTTAACCAATAAACACAACCATGTACCATTGTATTGTTTTCGTTTACGGCTTTTGTTTGGTGCGATCCTAAAAAGATTAATTGATGAGGTTGAATTTCTAAACCAATTTCTTCTTTAGCTTCGCGAATTATGGTTTCAATAGCCTGTTCACCATTTTGAATTTTACCACCAGTTAACTGATAAAATTTCGAATTTTTCTTACAAACCAAAAGCAATTCTTTGTTTGGATTGATAATGGCAACCGATGCTATGTGTAAGGTTTTCATATTGATATAACTGATTTGACTTCATAAAAAAACCGTCGAATTTACGACGGTTTTTATGTATGTAAATTATGAAATTATCCTAATTTAGAAACAATTGCATTTAACGTTGCAGACGGACGCATAGCTTTTGATGTTAAATCAAAATCTGGTTGGTAATAACCTTTAATTTCTTGTGCTTTACCTTGCGATGCTATTAGTTCTTCGTTGATTTTAGTTTCGTTTGCTGTCATTTCTTGTGCAATTGGAGCGAATAAAGCTGCTAAATCTGCATCTTTAGTTTGTGCTGCCAAAGCTTCTGCCCAATACATTGCCAAGTAAAAATGTGAACCACGGTTGTCTATAGTTCCTAATTTTCTTCCCGGAGATTTATCTGTAGCCAGGAATTTTTCAGTAGCAACGTCTAAAGCATCTGCTAAAACTAATGCTTTTGGATTGTTTTGTGTTTGCGATAAATGCTCTAATGAAGCACCCAATGCTAAAAATTCACCTAACGAATCCCAACGTAAATAACCTTCTTCAATAAATTGTTCGATGTGTTTTGGAGCCGATCCACCTGCACCGGTTTCAAACAATCCGCCACCGTTCATTAAAGGAACAATTGATAACATTTTAGCCGATGTTCCAACTTCTAAAATAGGGAATAAATCGGTTAGATAATCACGTAAAACGTTACCTGAAACTGAAATGGTATCTTCACCTTTACGAATTCTGTCTAAAGAGAATTTACAAGCATCAACTGGAGCCAAAATGCGGATGTCTAATCCTGTGGTATCAAAATCTGGTAAATATTTGTTTACTTTTTTAATGATTTCTCTGTCGTGCGCACGGTTTTCATCTAACCAGAAAACTGCCGGAGTTGCA
>Ga0256908_1000649_pt1 | contig 12729 bp, 8 predicted proteins | sample MC6MC0761MT_FD_186331 | JGI IMG/M metagenome (GOLD analysis project Ga0256908, IMG submission 186331) | Metatranscriptome of enriched soil aggregate microbial communities from Iowa State University, Ames, United States - MC6-MC0761-MT... | ecosystem: Environmental > Terrestrial > Soil >... | reverse complement strand
GAAGGATGTCGCGTGAACAAGGACGTGGAACTGAGCCGGCTGCGGATCAGCCGACGGCGGGCGCTGGCGCTGGGCGGAACCGTCAGCCTCAGCGGGCTGCTCGCGGCGTGTAGTGGCGGCGGCGGTGGCGCCTCGACCGCGACCACGACGTCGGCGGCCTCGGCCACTGCGACGTCGGCGGCCGCGAACGGGACCGTCGACGAGCAGTTGCTCGCACTGCTCGATCAGGCGCCGCGGTGCGTCATGGCCGTCGAGGAGACGCAGGGCCCGTACTGGTTCGACGTCGACTCCATCCGCAGCGACATCCGCGAGGACCGCCCCGGACTCGAACTGAACCTCGCGATGCGGGTGCAGGACCTCGTGAACTGCAGCGCCGACGGCAGCGCGGGTGCCGTCGCGAACGCGGTCGTCGAGATCTGGCACTGCGATGCCGGTGGCGTGTACTCCGGCTTCGAGTCGGGCTCCGTCGCCGCGAACCAGGGTGGCGGCATGGGCGGGCCCGGCGGCGGCATGGGCGGACCGCCGCCCGGCGGCGCGCCTCCGGAAGGAATGCCGGAAGGTGGTCCGGGTGGCCAGGGCGGTCCGCCGCAGGGCGGGATGGGTGGCCCCGGCGCGCCGGGTGGCATGGGCGGCTCGGGCGAGACGTCGGACGGCTCGTACAGCTTCGGTGACCAGGAGGCCACCACCTCCGACGACGGCACCTACCTACGTGGCGCGCAGACCACCGATGCGAACGGCATCGCGCGGTTCACGACGATCTTCCCCGGCTGGTACACCGGCCGCACCGTGCACATCCATCTCAAGGTCCACATCGACAAGAAGACCGTGCTCACCACTCAGCTGTACTTCGACGACACGCTGAACGACGAGGTGTTCTCCACCGTCTCGCCGTACACCGACCACACCGGCCGCGACACCCGCAACGACACCGACGGCATCTACGACGCGGCCGGCCTCATGGCGACGTCCCGGCAGTCGGATCGCATGCTCGCGGCGATCAACCTCGGCATCGACGCCTGACCGGGCTGATCCTGAAGGATTTCCGTCGCCTGGCGAGAGGAATCCTTCAGGATCGCTGGCTGGAACCGGTGCGCCGCAGCTTCCGTCCAACCAGGTATGACGCTGCACAGCATTCATGCCGCCATGGCTCGGCAGGACGGCGTCATCACTCTCGAGCAGGCGGTCGAGTCCGGCATGACCGCCGCGGCAGTGAGCCGACGAGTCAAGTGCGGCGAGTGGCGGCGGCTCACCACCGGCGTGTACTTGCGAGCCGATCGCGCCGTGACCGCCGCGGTGTCGCTGCGCGCCGCGGTGTACGCCGCCGGCCCGGGCGCGGTGGCGTGCGGTCCGAGCGCCGCGTGGTGGCACGGCCTGCTCGACCGCCCGCCGCAACAGCAGTGGATCACCATCCCCACCTCGCGGTCGGTACGCGAGCGCGACGGAGTCCGGATCCGGCGCCGCGACCTGGACTGGGTCGATACCTCCGCCAGTCGGCAACTGCGGGTGACAGGACTGCCCCTGTCAGTGCTCGAGGCCGCCGTGGAACTGCGCGACGGCTCGGTGCTGATGGACCGTGCGCTGCAACGCCACACGTCGCTCCCGGCACTCGAGGCCGTCCACCAGCGACACCTCGGGCGCCGCGGCAGCGCCGCCGCAGGCCTGCTGCTCCGCGCCGCCGGTGAGGGCGGGGCGTCGGAGGCGGAGCGAATGTTGCACCGCCTGTTGCGACGTCACGGGCTCACGGGATGGCGCCCGCACGTCATGAGTTGCGGCTTCGAGATCGACGTGGCGTTCGTACCCGAACGCGTGGCGATCGAGGTGGACGGCTGGGCGTGGCACCGCGACGTCGAACGGTTCAACCGCGACACCGAACGGCAGAACATCCTGGTCAACGCCGGCTGGCACGTCCTGCGATTCACGTGGCACCACCTACGCAACGATCCCGAGGCCGTGCTCTCACAGATCTGCCGGGCACTCCCGCGCCGATCCTGAAGGATTTCCGTCGCCTGGCGAGAGGAATCCTTCAGGATCGGCCGACACCGTCGACGCGGTGTAAAGATGGAGCGATGACGACCGCGCAGCATTCCGGCATCGACCTGACCCACATCGACGCGGGCACGCGCCCGCAGGACGACCTGTTCGTGCACGTCAACGGCAAGTGGCTGGACGAGTACGAGATCCCGGCCGATCGTGCGGTGGACGGCGCGTTCCGCACCCTCTACGACCGGGCCGAGGAGGACGTGAAAACGCTCATCCAGGAGGCGTCCGAGTCCGGCGCGGCGCACGGTACCGACGCCCAGAAGATCGGCGACCTCTACTCGAGCTTCATGGACGCCGACGCCGTCGAGGCCGCTGGGCTGTCCCCGATCGCGGACGAACTCGCGGCGGTCGCGAACGCCGCGAACCTGAGCGAACTCGCCGGGATCGTCGGACGCCTGCAGCGGACCGGTGTGGGCGGGGCGATCGGGCAGTACGTCGACACCGACGCCAAGAATTCGGCGCGCTACCTGGTGCATTTCACGCAGTCCGGCATCGGCCTGCCCGACGAGTCCTACTACCGCGAGGACAACTACGCCCCGATCCGTGAGGCGTACGTCGCGCACATCCGGAAGATGTTCGAGCTGGCCGGCATCGAGTACGACGCGCAGCGCGTGTTCGACCTCGAGACGGAGATCGCGGCCGGCCACTGGGACGTCGTCAAGCGCCGCGACGCGGAGCTCGGCTACAACCTGGTGACGCTCGACGAGCTGCATGCGCAGTACGGCGGATTCGACTGGGATGCCTGGATTTCCGGTCTGCAGGCGACGCCGGAGCAGCTGGCCGAGATCGTGGTGCGTCAGCCCGGGTTCGTCGCATCGTTCACCGAGTTGTGGACATCGCGCCCGATCGAGGACTGGAAGGCGTGGGCCACGTGGCGCGTCCTGCACTCGCGGGCCGCGTTCCTCACGGAGGCGATCGTCGCGGAGGACTTCGCGTTCTTCGGCACCACCCTCAGCGGCACCCAGGAGAACCGCGAGCGCTGGAAGCGCGGCGTCTCGCTGGTGCAGGACCTGCTCGGCGAGGCCGTCGGCAAGCTGTACGTCGAGCGGCACTTCCCGCCGGAGTCCAAGGCCCGCATGCAGGTACTGGTCGAGAACCTGCAGGAGGCGTACCGCCGCAACATCTCCGATCTCGAGTGGATGTCCCCGGAGACTCGTCGGGCCGCGCTCGCGAAGCTCGAGAAGTTCACCCCGAAGATCGGCTACCCGGACAAGTGGCGGGACTACTCGGCCGTCGAGATCGACCCGGCCGACCTGGTGGGCAACTACCGCAGCGGCTACGCCGCCGAGCACGACCGCGACATCGCCAAGCTGGGTGGGCCGGTGGACCGCGACGAGTGGTTCATGACTCCGCAGACCGTCAATGCCTACTACAACCCGGGCATGAACGAAATCGTCTTCCCCGCGGCGATTCTGCAGCCTCCGTTCTTCGACCCCGAGGCCGACGACGCCGCCAACTACGGCGGCATCGGCGCGGTGATCGGTCACGAGATCGGCCACGGCTTCGACGATCAGGGCGCCAAGTACGACGGCGACGGCAACATGATCGACTGGTGGACCGACGACGACCGCACCGAGTTCGGCAAGCGGACCAAGGCTCTCATCGAGCAGTACAACGACTTCGAGCCGAAGGACCTGCCGGGCCACCACGTCAACGGCGAGTTCACGATCGGCGAGAACATCGGCGACCTCGGCGGCCTGTCGATCGCGCTCGAGGCGTACCGCATCGCGACCGAGGGCACCGAGGCTCCCGTGCTCGACGAACTGAGCGGCCTGCAGCGCGTGTTCTTCGGCTGGGCCCAGGTGTGGCGTACGAAGGCCCGCAACGAGGAGGCGCTGCGGCGACTGGCCGTCGACCCGCACTCGCCGCCGGAGTTCCGCTGCAACGGCGTCATCCGCAACCTCGACAGCTTCCACGATGCGTTCGGGGTGGAGCCGGGCGACGCGCTGTACCTGGAGCCCGAAAAGCGCGTCAAGATCTGGTAATTCCGGTACGGGTGGTTCGCCGGTCGTTGCGATCGGCGAACCACCGGCGTCACGACGACGCGGAACTTAGGAGACCGAACCAACGCTGACACGCGAATCCGTCCGGGGCACCATGGGAGACAGACCAGTTCGCTCCGATCCCGCAGTGCCCGACGGACGATGAGGTGAGCACGGTGGCGGAAACCCCCACGGACGCCGAGACCGGGACGAGTTCCGTCGAGCACAGCGGCTATCACCAGGAGTTGAAGCGCACCCTCGGCTCCTTCCAGGTATTCGCGATCTCGTTCGCGTTCATCTCGGTGGCGGTCGGCATCTTCGGCACGTACGACGACGTCCTGCAGAACGCGGGGCCGGTCGGGATCTGGCTCTGGGTCGTCGTCGCGGCCGGCCAGATCCTGGTGGCGCTCGTGTACGCCCAGTTCGCCGCTCGCATCCCCCTCAGCGGCTCCACCTACCAGTGGGCGTCGCGGCTGGCGAACCCGAAGATCGGCTGGGGGTTCGGCTGGCTCACGGTGTGTTACCTGTCGTTCGGGGTCGTCGCGGTCGACAACGCCCTGGCCAGCCAGGCGTTCATGCCGCTGTTCGGCATCGCGGAGGACGAGGGCACCGCGCGCCTGATCACCCTCGCGATGGTGCTCGCGCAGGCCCTGCTCGTCGTGTTCTCGACCCGCATCGTCGCGATGATCAACGCGAGCGCGGTCGGACTCGAACTGGTGATCGTGACGGTACTGACGATCGCGCTCGTCGTGGCGGTGATGGTCACCGGCAACGGTGCGGTCGACAACCTCGCCTCGCGAGGTGTCACCGAGAACGCGCCGGACTACTTCGCGATCGGCGGCGGGTTGATGGGCGCGATGATCATGGGCCTGGCGACGCTGGTGGGGTTCGATGCCGCGGCGAACCTGGCGGAGGAGGCGAAGGATCCCTTCCGCAGTGTCCCGCGCGCGATCGTGGGTTCGGTCGTGGCGGCGTCGCTGCTGGGATTCGTGTTCCTGATCGCGCTCACCGTCGCGATCGACGATGTCTCGCGGATCAGCGAGAGCGCTTCCCCCGTCGCGGCGATCATGCGCAACCAGCTGGGCCCGGTCGTGGAGCGGATCCTGCTGATCGCGATCACGTTCGCGTTCTTCGGGGCCGGAATGGTGACGATGGCTGCGTGCTCGCGGATCGTCTTCGCGATGGCCCGCGATTCCCGCTTTCCCGCTTCGCGGCTGATGCGGCGAATCGATCCGCGCACGCAGACCCCGGTTCCGGCGACGATCCTCATCTGCGTCGTCGCGGTCGTACTGATGCTCGCGTTGCCGGGTGACGCGCTGCTGAAGCTCATCGTGGCCGGGACGATCCTCACGGTGATCGTCTACGGCGGGACCATCGTCCTCTACCTGGCGGTGCGCGGTCGGTTGGACCGCAAGGTCGGCGCGTTCAACCTCGGGCGGTTCGAACTACCGGTGGCCGTCGGCGCGCTCGTGTGGATGGTGCTCGTCTTGTTCGTGGTGGTGTCGCCCGTCGAGGCGCGGGTGCCGGTCGTGCTCGTCGCCGGCCTGATCGTCGCCGGCGGCGCCTACTTCGTCTGGCTGTGGAGATTCCACCGCGCCGTGCTCGCGACCGAACCAGGCGACGTGAGCGCCTTCGAGCACTGACGCCGAGTGAATGTTCTACCGCGCGTACATGATCACGCCGACGCCGCACAGACAGATCAGTGCGCCGATGATGTCGTAGCGGTCCGGCCGGAAGCCGTCCATCACCACGGCCCACAGCAGTGAACCCGCTACGAAGACACCGCCGTACGCGGCCAGGATGCGTCCGAAGTGGGCGTCGGGTTGAAGGGTCGCAACCAGACCGTAGATGCCGAGCGCGATCATCCCGGCGCCGACCCACAGCCAGCCCCGCTGCTCGCGCACGCCCTGCCACACCAGCCAGGCGCCGCCGATCTCGAACAGCGCGGCCAGGACGAACAGCAGGATCGAGCGCGTCACCGTCATGGCACGGATTATGCGTGACGCTCGGACCTACCTGACGCCGGGACCTAGCGGTTCCAGTCCCCCAGCCCGTCGGCGCCGCTGAGGACGCCGCCGGCGGTGTTCTGCACGATCACCGGGTCGCCCTTCTTGGCGTTCTCGAAGAACCACCGGCCGTCCTCGGTGCTGACGTTGAGGCAGCCGTGGCTGACGTTGCTGTACCCCTGTTGCTGCACCGACCACGGCGCGGCGTGAACGAAGATGCCGCTGTAGGAAATTCGCGTCGCGTACTCCACGTACGTGCGGTACCCCTCGGGGGCGTCGATCGGCACACCGTACGTGGACGAGTCCATGTACATGTCGCGGAACTTCTCGCCGACGATGTAGGTGCCGTTCGGGGTCTCGTAGCCGGGCTTACCGAGCGAGGTGGGCATCGTCTTGACGACCGCACCGTTGCGGGTGACGGTGATCTGCTTGGTGTTGTCGTCGGCGACGGTGACCAGTGCGTCCCCGATCGAGAACGTGGAGCGTGAGTCGCCGGCGACGACGGTGACCTGAATGTTGGCCGGCCAGAACTGGTTCGGCTTCCACCGGACCTGCTTGTCGTCGATCCAGTAGAAGTGGCCCTCGACGGGCGGGTCGGTGGTGACGCGGATGGCCCGCTCGGCCACCGCGCGGTCACCGATCGCCTCGTTGAAGCGAATGACGATCGGCTGCGCGATGCCCACCACCTCGCCGGGTGCCGGGTTGAGCGACGGTGCCGAGAAGTTCGCGGGCCCGATAGGCGGCGGTGCCGTCACGACCAGACCGGCCGGCAGCAGCGCCTGGACCTCGCGGGGCAGCTCGAACCCCGGCGGCAGCACCAGCGGCGGTGTGGGGATCTGCGGCAGCTCGAATGCGGGAAGCTCGACGCCGGGAATCTCCGCGCTACCGGGGAACAGGGGCGCGGCCTGTGCGGGAGCGACGAGCGCGGCACCGGCTGCGGTGGCACCGACGAGCGCGGCCGCCGCACGGGCGCACCACCGCTGCCGCCTCGAATCACGTCCTACGATTCGCCCGGTCATGTGCGTACCCCCTCGCTCGACGACACCGTGCCACGGGCGCGCCGCCAGGACGGGCGTCCGGTACGCCCTATTCAGCCATACCGGACGCGCGTGCCACAACCGACCCGCCGCGGTGCGGGCCTCAGCCGGCCTCGCCGCGAGCGATCTCGAGCATCGCGGCAATGTCGACGATCTTGGTGCGGGACCGGCCGCTCTCGGCGCCGAGTGCGCGTTCCTGCTTGTCGATGCGCTGCCAACCCTGGAAGTCGACGACGTCGGGCTGCCGCTCCCCGATGAGCCGGCCGAGGTGCTCGCGCTCGCTGCTCGGCTGGGGCAGCAGTCCGTCGGAGAAGTCGGACAGCAGCAGGTCGACGGTGGCCGCCGAGCAGTGCTTGTTGGTGCCGATGACGCCGGTCGGCCCGCGCTTGATCCAGCCCGCGACGTACACGCCGGGGATGGGCTTGCCGGTCTCCGGGTCGATGACGCGGCCGTTCTCGTTGGGGACGACGCCGCGCCGCTCGTCGAACGGCAGGTCGGTGATCGGCAGGCCCTTGTAGCCGATCGACCGCAGCACCAAGCCGGTCTCGAGCGTCTCGACACGGTCCGTGGGGCGAGCGGCGAGCTTGCCCGCATCGTCGGCGACGAGTTCGTTGCGGACCAGGCGGATCGATTCGACGCGGCCGTCGCCGGTGAGTTCCTCGGGTGAGGCGAGGAAGCGCAGCACGATCCGCTTGCGCCCGTCGGTGGTGGTCCGCTTCGCGAACTCCTCGGCCTGACGCACCTTGAGCCTCTCGGACGGCTCGGAATCGGGTCCGTCCACCCAGGCGCGGCTGGCCGCATCCAGGATCACCTCGTCGGGGTCGACGACGATGTCGACGTCCGCCATCTGCCCGAGCGCGATCAGCTCCGGGTTGGTGTACGCGGCCTGCGCGGGTCCGCGCCGGCCGACGATGACGACCTCGCGGATGTTGCTGTGCCGCAGCGCCTCGACGGCGTGCTCGGCCATGTCGGTCTTGGCCAGTTCGTCGGGGTCGGCGACGAGGACGCGGGCGACGTCGAGCGCGACGTTGCCGTTGCCGACGATGACGGCGCGCTCACCCGAGAGGTCGAACTCGTGCTTCGCGTAGTCGGGGTGGCCGTTGTACCAGGCGACGAACTCGGTGGCGGCGTGCGATCCGGGCAGGTCCTCGCCGGGGACGCCGAGTCGACGGTCACTCGCCGCACCCACCGCGTAGATGACCGCGTGGTGATGCTCGAGCAACTCCTCGTGACTCACGTGCTGCCCCACCTCGACGTTGAAGTGGCACTGCACGGAGCGCTTGCCGAGAGCCGAGCGGAACACGTCCGCGACGCCCTTGGTGCCCGGGTGGTCGGGGGCGACGCCGGCACGCACGAGTCCGTACGGCGTGGGCAGCCGGTCGAACATGTCCACCTCGACGCGCGGGCGCGAGGTGAGCTCGATCGCGGAGTAGCAGGCCGACGGGCCGGATCCGACGATCGCGACGCGCAGCGTGCCCAGATCGGGGCTCAGTTTCCGCGGCGAGGCCAGCTCGGGCCAGTCCGGGCCGATCGGGTGCTTCTCGAAGTACGCCGCGTTGATCTCCGGGTACACCGAGTGAGCCTCGCTGAGTTCGTTCTCCCCGAAGATGGCGTCGACGGGGCATTCGTCGACGCACGCGCCGCAGTCGATGCACGTCTGCGGATCGATGTAGAGCATCTCCGTAGTGGCGAACTCGGGCTCGTCCGGCGTCGGATGGATACAATTGACGGGACAGACGTCCACGCATGATGCATCGTTGCAGCATGCCTGCGTAATCACATAAGCCACAGTTCTTCCCTACCTGTGCGTACCCACCGAGACCGACATTCTCGCTCAGACTATAACGTGTTTCAGTTTCGGTCGAGGTTCCGTTGCGTCGGAACGTGTTCGGTACGTCCCGCGGTCATTCGAGCCGGAAGCCCACCTTCAACGTCACCTGGGTGTGGGCGACGGACCCGTCCTCGATGTGGCCTCGGGTCTCGATCACCTCGAACCACTCCAGGTTCCGCATGGTCGCATTCGCCCGGCTGACGGCGTTGGCGATCGCGGCGTCGACTCCCTCGCTCGACGAGCCGACGATCTCGATCACCCGATAGACATGATCACTCATCCGAGAACCTCCCTCACGAACGCACGATCGCCTGCGCTTCGGCGCCGAGCTTGGCCAACCGCAGGTCACCGAGCGCGGTGACCGCGTTGCCGAGCCGGTTGGTGACGAACGCCAACGCCAGACCCGTCTCCGGATCGGCGTAGGCACCCGAGCCGCCCACCCCGTAGTGCCCGAGGCCGCGGGTGGGCTGAACGCGGCTGGCCAGCAGCGGCGGGTGGTAGCCGAGGCGCCACCCGAGTTTGACGCCCAGCACGTAGTCACGATCGCGGGTCTGCACGGTACCCATCCGGTCGAGGGTGTCGGGCTGCAGGAACCGGGCGCCGTCGATGACGCCGCCGTTCGCGATCGCGGCGTACATCCGGCCCAGGGAGCGGGCGCTGAACACGCCGTTCCACCCGGGCATCACGGCATCGTGCACCGCCGGGTTGCGGACGAGTTCGTCGAAGCCGTCGGGCATCGCGGCCTCCGCGAGACCACGCAGCGGGCCCGCGAACGACAGGACCGCCGACGTCATCCGCCAGTCGAGCCCGCCGGGATTGATGTGCGGGAACAGCTTGGCGATGCGCCCACGCTGCGCCTGCGGCACCTGGTACCAGAATTCGGGCATTCCGAGGGGCTCCGCGATCTCCTCACGGACGAGTTCGGTGAAGGGCTTACCGGTGGCCCGCGCGAGTGTCTCGGCGACCAGCCACCCGTAGGTGACCGCGTGATAGCCGGGACCGCGGAGCCGACGAGGGTCGGGGGTCGCGGCGGCGAGGGCCTCGATGACGGTCTCGTAGTCGAGTAGGCCGGTCCGGCCGGGCACCAGGCCGCGAACCTTGTGCAGGCCGGCGCGATGGGTCAGGACGTCCCGGATCGTGATCGCCTGCTTGCCGGCGGCACCGAACTCGGGCCAGTAGGTGGCGACGGGGGTGTCGTAGTCGACGATGCCGCGCTCGGCCAGCCGGTGCGTGACGGTGCTCGCGACACCCTTGCCCGTGGAGAACGACAGCGACACCGTGTCGCTGCCCCACCGGCGGTCGCGGTCCGCGTACCCGGCCCAGACGTCGAGCACCTTCTCGCCGTGGACGTAGGCGACCAGCGCTCCGCCGCCGTTGTGCGGCTGGCGGTACATCGAGAAGAACCGGTCCGCGAGCGGCAGGAACCGCGGATGCACCAGCATCTCGGTCCGCCCCTGTGCCGCGGCAGGGACCCCGGCCGGCAACCCGAGCGGGGCCCGCGTGGGGGCAGTTGCCGCAGCACGCGGCGGGTTTCCGTGCTCCACATGGATCGCCATCGCGACCTCCGATCCACTCCTCACACCATTGTGATTGGCGCAGCCTAAGCGTGGAAGGGTTTCCGGCGGAGCGAAACAGACATACGCGATGACCGGGACGCGGAACTACCTGGTCAAGCGACCGACTTCAGTCCTCCTTGCGGTCCCGATCGCGGCTCGGCTGCACCCGCTTGGGCTCTCCGGGCATTTTCGGATGGTTCGGCGGATACGGCAGATCCCCCAGTCCCGCGGCCGCGTCGCGCTCGGCCATCTCGAGCAGCCCGTCCAGTGAGTGCGCGACGTCGTCGAGCGTCGCCATCGGGTCGCCACGGCCGGCCAGCAACGCGGGAACGGTGGCGATGGTGAAGTCGTCGGGCTCGACGGACGCGAGTTCCTCCCAGGTCACCGGCGTCGAGACGGTCGCGATCGGCGTGTTGCGCACGGAGTACGCCGACGCGATCGTCTTGTCGCGCGCGTTCTGATTGAAGTCGAGGAAGATGCGCTTGCCACGCTCCTCCTTCCACCAGTTGGTGGTCGCCCGGTCGCCGCTGCGTCGCTCGATCTCCCGGCACAGGGCGATTCCGGCTCGGCGCACCTCGACGAAGTCCCAGCGCGGCTCGATCCGGATGTAGACGTGCAGGCCGCGGCCGCCCGAGGTCTTCGGGAACCCGATCAGGCCGAGTTCGTCGAGCAGCGGTTGCATGACGTCCAGCGCGACGCGGCGGGCGTCGTCGAAGTCGGTGCCGGGCTGTGGGTCGAAGTCGATCCGCAACTCGTCGGGGTGCTCCACGTCGGGGCAGCGCACCGCCCACGGGTGGAACGTGACGGTGCCGAGGTTGGCGGCCCACACGATGTCGGCGGCGCTGCGCACCCGCAGCACGTCCGCGGTGCGCTTGGACGGGAACGTGACCTCGCACGACCCGACGTGCTCGGGCCGCTTGGCCGGCACCCGCTTCTGGTAGATCTCCTCGCCCTCGACACCGTCCGGGTACCGCTGCAGGTGGGTGGGGCGGTCGTGCAGTGCCCGCAGCAGCTCGCCGCCGGTCGCGACCCGCAGGTAGTACTCGACGAGGTGGCGTTTGGTGCCGCCCTCGCGACCGAGCCGGGGGTAGTAGATCTTGTCGGGGTTCGACAGCCGGACGGCCACGCCGTCGACGTCGAGTTCCTCCGCCGGAGAACGCTTGGTGGCCGCCATGATTCAGCTCTCCCCTGTGAGTACGTCGGCGAGGTCGTAGCGCAGCGGGACCTCGAGTTGCTCGAACGTGCACGACTGCGGGTCCCGATCCGGACGCCACCGCAGGAACCTGGCCGCGTGCCGGAACCGCACCCCGGCCTGGCTGCCCCGCTCCCCCAGACCGCCCTCCATCTGGTCGTACGCGACCTCGAGGACCCGTTCCGGGCGCAGCGGCACCCAACTGCGGTCGGCGCTCGACCGCCAGCGCGTCGCCTCCCCCTCGGCGACGACGTCGTCGCCCACCCGCAGCGGCTCGAGTTCGGCGAGCAGTTCGACGCGCCGCTTCGCGGTGAACGCCGACGCGCCGCCGACCATGTGCAGTTCGCCGCCGTCGTACAGGCCCAGCAGGATCGATCCGATGCCGGGCTGACTCTTGTGCGGCCGGTAGCCGATCGCCACGACGTCCGCCGTTCGGGAGTGCTTGACCTTCACCATCTCCCGCTTGTTCGGCAGGTAGTGGCCGTCGAGGCGTTTGGCGACGACGCCGTCCAGTCCGGCGCCCTCGAACGTCTCGAACCAGCGCTCGGCGGTGGCAGCGTCCAGTGTCGCGGCGGTGACGTGACAGCTCGGCCCGCCACCGATCGCTCCGAGCAGCGCCGTCCGCCGCTCCGCGAAGGCACGTTTCGTGTAGTCGTCGTCGCCGAGCGCCAGCAGATCGAACCCGATGAACTGGGCCGGGGTCTCGGCGGCGAGCAGCTTCACCCGGCTGTCGGCGGGGTGGATGCGCTCGGACAGCGAACCCCAGTCCAGCCGCGTGCGCCCGCCGATCTCGCGGGGCACCACCAGTTCACCGTCGACGACGCATCGCGGCGGCAACTCCGCACGCGCCGCGTCGACCATCTCCGGGAAGTAGCGTGCGAGGTCCTTGCCGCCGCGCGAGCCGAACACGACGTCGTCACCGTCGCGGAACACGATGGCACGGAATCCGTCCCACTTCGGTTCGTACGACCAGACGGGTTCACCGGCGGGTTGCTCGGGCACTCCGGATGCGGCCTTGGCCAACATCGGTTGCAGGGGTGGCGCGATCGGGAGATCCACGGGTCCATAGTGGCACCCGTTCGCCG
>Ga0256908_1000638_pt1 | contig 12918 bp, 8 predicted proteins | sample MC6MC0761MT_FD_186331 | JGI IMG/M metagenome (GOLD analysis project Ga0256908, IMG submission 186331) | Metatranscriptome of enriched soil aggregate microbial communities from Iowa State University, Ames, United States - MC6-MC0761-MT... | ecosystem: Environmental > Terrestrial > Soil >... | reverse complement strand
GACGACGGCGGCCATCCGGTCACGCTCGGCGCGTGCCAAAACGTAGGCGGCATATCCGCCGTCGAACATGTCCACCATGGCGTCGTGGACTTCCCAGGTGTAGTTGCAGACTTCGTCCAGGAACCAACGGTCGTGGGTGACCACCAGGAACGCGCCCTGGTTGGCGCGCCAGCGGGTCTTCAAGTGCCGGGCCAGCCAGGCGACGCCTTCGACGTCGAGGTGGTTGGTGGGCTCGTCCAACATGATGACGTCGTGGTCTTCGATCAGTAGCTTGGCCAACGCGACACGGCGTTTCTGTCCACCGGAGAGGGCGTGGACGTTGGCGTGCCAGTCGACGTCGCCCACCAATCCGCCCATGACTTCGCGGATTTTGGCGTTGGCAGCCCATTCGTGGTCCGCGCGGTCGCCGACGATCGCAGCACCAACTGTGAGGTCGCCGTCGAGCACATCGCCTTGGTCGAGGTAGCCGACGGTCACGTCGCCGCGCTTGGTGACGCGACCGGAATCGGGCGTTGAGCGCAAGGCGAGCAGGCGCATGAGGGTTGATTTGCCGTCGCCGTTGCGGCCCACCATGCCGATGCGGTCACCGTCCTCCAAACCGAGGGTGACGCCGTCGAGGACAGTGCGGGTCGCGAACGAAACGGTGAGGTTTTCGCCGCCGAGCAGGTGGGCCAATGGGTACTACTTTCTACTGCTGGAATGCGGGAGTACAGAAGCTGGAGGGCTACTACAGGAGGGTATCGGAGATGATCCGGGCACCGGGAACGGGACCGTGCACCGCTACGGCGGTGTGGCCCCGGTGGGTCAGTTCTTCGGCGAGGACGCCGGCCGAGACGGCGTCCCGGGCCAGCAACGCAATGGTGGGGCCGGAACCGGAGACCATTCCGGCCAACGCGCCGCGTGCTTCGCCCAGTCCGATGGTGTCGCGCAGTTGTGGGGCGAGGGTGATGGAGGCCCGCTGGAGGTCGTTGATGAGGACCCGGCTGAGGGTCTCGGGGTCGCCGTGGCGGAGGGCTTGGAGAATGGTGGGATCCACGTCCACGGGCTCCGGGATGTCCACCCCTTCGGAATCCCGGAGGCCATCGAGGGTGCGGAAGACGTCCGGCGTTGACAGACCGTAGTCGGCGAAGACCAGTACCCAGTCCGTTTGCGCCTTGGCCAGTGCTGGCGAGAGTTTATCTCCCACGCCAAGCCCGACGGCGGTGCCGCCTAAGAGGGAGAAGGGCACGTCTGCACCCAGTTCTGCTGCCAGGTGCGCGAGCTCCTCGCGGGAAAGGCCGCTGTTCCACAGGGCATCGCACGCGAGCAGCGTGGCCGCGGCGTCCGCGGAACCGCCGCCCATGCCGCCCGCAACCGGCACACGCTTGGTGATTTCCAGGTGCACGCCAGTGGGCTTCTCGGACATTTCTGCCATGATGGCGGCGGCCTTGTAGGCGAGGTTGCGTTCGTCCAGCGGTATCTCGACGCCGTCGAGGTCCAGGGTGCTGTCCGGGCTGATGCTGACGGTGATTCCCTCAGCCTCGGTACTGGTTGCCGCTACTTCCTCGTAGAGGGAAACGGCGAGGTAGACGCTGGCCACCGAATGGTAGCCGTCGGCGCGCAGGGGGCCCACGCTCAGGGAGACGTTGACCTTTCCGGGAGCTTTGACCCGCACTGTCCGGGCATGGAAGCGGTCCCCCACGAACGGCAGGCTGCTCGGCTTACGGGTGCCCGGCGTCATGCGTCCACGGGGTGGCGGGCTTCGGCGATTTTGACGTACGCGGAAATATCCAGGACTTCACCGCGGGCAGTCGGGTCCACTCCGGCAGCAACGAGGCAACGCTCCGCTTCTGCTGCGCTCCCTGCCCAACCGGCCAGGGCTGCGCGAAGGGTCTTGCGCCTCTGGGCGAACGCTGCGTCGATGACGGCGAATACCTGTTCCCGGGTGGCGTGCGTCTGCGGCGGGTCATGGCGGGTGAACGCCACGAGTCCTGAGTGTATTTTGGGCGCGGGCCAAAACACGTTCATGCCGATGACACCTGCCTTGCGCATGTGGCCGTACCAGGCGGCCTTCACGGACGGCACCCCGTAGATCTTGGATCCCGGAGTTGCTGCCAGGCGGTCGGCTACCTCGTCCTGCACCATGACCAGGCCGTGCTGCAGGCTCGGGAAATGCTGGAGCAGGTGCAGCACCACGGGCACGGCAACGTTGTAGGGCAGGTTGGCCACCAGTGCCGTGGGAGGCACGGGCAGTTCGGTAACCTTCATGGCGTCCGAGAGCACCAGGTGGAAGTTCTCCTCGGCGTGCGGCCGCCAAGCCCGAACGGTTTCCGGCAACTTCCTGGCCAGGACGGGGTCGATTTCCACAGCCACCACCGATTTGGCCGCGTCCAGCAGGCCTAAGGTGAGGGAACCCAGCCCGGGGCCGACCTCCAACACGGTCTCGCCGGCGTCGATATTGGCGGCGGACACGATCCTGCGGATCGTGTTGCCGTCAATCACAAAGTTCTGGCCCAGGGTTTTTGTAGGGCGTACACCGATTTCCTCGGCGAGCCGTCGGATGTCTGTGGCGCCCAGCAAAGGCGCGACGGCGGCGGGATCGGAATTCGGTTCAGTCACCTAGGTATCGTATCGCCTGTGCGGGCCTAGGCTGCGTGCGCGCAGCCCCAGTCGCTGAGGCCGTTCTTTGCGTAGAGGCGGTTGGCGATCTCGATTTGCTGCGCCTTGGTGGCGAGGCTGGCGTTGGCAGCGTAAGCGCCACCACCGTTGGCCAACCAGGTGGGACCGGAGAACTGGAGGCCGCCGTAGTAGCCGTTACCGCTGTTGATGGACCAGTTTCCGCCGGATTCACACTGGGCGATCCTGTCCCACATTGCCTCGTTCGGAGCGCCGGTGGGGCCACTGGACGTTGGTGCTGCTGCGGTGGCCTTGGCCGGTGTGGCGACGGGGCGTGCCTTGGTTCCTACGCTGACCTGCTCGGTAACGGGTTTGGTGGTGACGTCGCTGGAAACCAGCGTGCGGGACGCCTCGCGGCCATCAACCATGACCAACTTGAAGTTCTTCGTCAGTGCGCCGGGAACGCCCTTCTGGGTGACCTTCTCTTCGCCCTTGAACAGGTCTGCGGAGTCGGTCTTCACGCTTTCGAAAGGAACTTCCTCGGTAGCCTGGGCGGTCTTGCTGGTGTCCACCCGGGAAACCTTGATCACCATGTCCTGGATGACGGGGGCGTTGCCGGGCTGGGACACACGGTCGTTGGCGCCCACGGCGATGCCGGCGTCCTTGAGAACAGTGGCGACGTCGGGCGCCGTCGTGGTGGTGCTGGTGTCCTTGCCGTCAGCGACGAGGCTGATGGTCTTCGGAGTGGAGATCGAAACGAAGGAGCCGGTCACCTGGAGGGAGGCTTCCTTGGGCTGGGACACCTCGGAGGAACTAGCCACTCCGAGTTCGCTCACCAGCCCAGCCACGTCCGGAGCGGTGGTGTTGACGGTCTTCCGGGCACCGTCCAGCTCAATGGAGACAGCCTTGGCCAGGTTGACGTTGACCACCGAGCCGTTCTCGACCTTGCTGTCCAATGCAGGGGAAACACGGTCTGCGTCCTTCAACTCGACCTTGGCTGCCTTGACCACCTGGTCTACGGTGCCACCGAAGGTCTGGATGGAGCTCACTTTGCCGTCGACGTTAAGGGTGACCGTCTTGTTGTTGCCCACGAAGGCGACGACACCTACAACCAGCGCTGCAACAACCAGCAACTGGGTCCCGACTTTGAGGAAGCTGAACTTGCCATCCGTTGTGAAGAACTTGATCACGATTGCCCATTACTCTCAGACCATCCGGGCACGGGGAAAAGCACAGAAGAAATGCCAGCCGCAAAACGGAGGGGCCAGACTACAAGCCTGGTCCCACTCATGCTGCCGGCATCTGCGCCGCCAAAATCATTCAACTTGTGGGCACGGAATCAACCCGCCCAGTTGTCCGAAGGCCTTCCCCGACCCCGGCTACTTGTTTAACACAGTAACCGATCTGTTATAAAGCGGCCAAGACATCTGCATACCCGGCATCCATCAGAAAGGCCTCCAAGGGGAACTCAAACCGGCATCAGGCCCATGATCCGTAGGCCCGCAGCGTGTTTTCGGCCAATCGCGAACACAGCTCGGAAAGGTCATTTCCTGTCACTTCCGCCATGGAACGGACCGTGTACGGAACCATGTAGCTTGCGTTTGGCCGTCCTCGATGCGGGTGGGGAGTCAGGAAAGGCGAATCCGTTTCCACCAGGATCCTGCTGGGCTCGGCGATGGCCAACGCCTCCCGGAGATTCCCTGCGTTCTTGAAGGTCATGGTGCCGGCGAAAGACATGTACCAGCCGTTGTCGTTACAGATCCGGGCAAGCTCCGCGTCGCCGGAGAAACAATGGAAAACCACCCGCTCCGGTGCCCCCTCCTCCCCCAGCACCTGCACCACGTCATCATGGGCGTCACGGTCGTGGATCTGCAGGGTCAGACCCAGCCGCTTTGCTATGTCGATGTGGCGCCTGAAGGAGTACCGCTGATGGGCCAACCCTTCCCCGTGGGTCCGGAAAAAATCCAACCCGGTCTCCCCGATGGCGCGGACGCGCGGGTGGGATGCCAATTCCTCGATCTCTGCGAGCGCCGACTCCAGCTCCCCGCGCCCTGCATAGATGGGCGCGTCGTTGGGGTGAATGGCCACGGCTCCCAGCAGGCGCGCATCGGCTTCCACGGCCTGCACGGTGAACCGGGAGGATTCAAGGTCGCAGCCCACCTGCACGGCGCCCTGTACGCCCACGGCCTCGGCTGAGTCCATGGCGTCCCGGACCGAGACCTCGATCAGGCCGTGCCGGAAGTCCAGATGGGTGTGGTTGTCCATGACCGGCACGGGCAGTGGTTCTGGCGCCGGCGGATATTCCTTCCGGGCTTCTGTGGGTTCAGTTGCATCGGCTGGCGCGCGGTACGGAGCAGGGGCGAGGGAGTTGCACATCTTTCCACCTTAATCGGACCGCGGTCCTTGGAACGGAGGCGATAAATTCCAGATGGCACATAAATTCCCGAAGCACTATGTCAGGGACGGCCAAAGTCTGGGTAGTCTGGAACGGAAAGGCGCCAGCACCAGCAGGTTTGCTGTTGTGTGGCCACGGCTGAAGGGCAATCCATGGAGTCCAAGCGACAAGTCACTGTTGAACCCTCGCCCCTCCATGGCGAGGCCTACAGTGAGCGCCCCCATGATGGTGCTGCCCTCAATGGGCACAGGCCGCAGGTCATGGACGCGGACCGGTTCCACGACGCCAGTGAACGCATCCTGGCCTCCATCAACCAGGTCATCGACGGGAAAGCGGACGCCGCCAAGCTGGCACTGACTGTCCTGCTCGCCCAGGGACACCTTCTGTTGGAGGACGTACCCGGCGTCGGAAAGACCCTCTTGGCCAAGACGTTGGCCCGGACCGTGGACTGCACGGTCTCACGCATCCAGTTCACCCCGGACCTCCTGCCCTCGGACGTCACGGGCGTGTCCATCTATAACCAGTCCTCGCGGCAATTCGAGTTCCGCCCGGGCGCCGTGTTCGCGAACATCGTGATCGGCGATGAAATCAACCGCGCGTCTGCCAAGACCCAGTCGGCCCTCCTGGAGTGCATGGAGGAGCACCAGGTCACCGTAGACGGCCATTCCTACCAGCTGGGTCTCCCATTCATGGTGGTGGCTACGCAGAACCCCATCGAAATGGAGGGCACGTACCCGCTGCCCGAAGCGCAACGCGACCGGTTCATGGCCAGGATCTCCATGGGCTACCCGGATAAGGAAGCCGAGATCGAGATGCTTGAAACGCACCAGGCATCTTCACCGTTGGTCAAGGTGACGCCGGTGGTGACGGCCAATGATGTTGCTGCCATGATTGCCACCGTCCAGCAGGTTTATGTGTCCACGGCCATCAAGGAATACACGGTGGCGATCGGTCGGGCTACCCGCGACAGCGCCCGCCTGCGCCTGGGTGCGAGCCCGCGGTCCTTGCTGCAGCTGTTGCGGGCCGCGAAGGCCACAGCGGCCCTCGACGGCCGGGACTTCGTCCTCCCGGATGACGTCGTGGATGTGGCCGAGTCGGTGCTGGCGCACCGGATCATCCTGGACCGCAAGGCTGCGAGTTCGGGCGACACACCGCAAAGCATCCTCCGGGGCATCCTCGCCTCCCTGCCGGTGGCGCAGGAAACGCCCGGCGCGGGTCGCAGGGACCGGCACACCGCTTAGGAGGCGGGCACATGGCACTCGTGGATCGGCTTCCCAAGCACTTGTTCACTAATCGCGGCTGGGGACTGCTGGCCGCCGGGGCACTGGCCCTCGGGTGTGCGTATGTCATGGGCAGGCGCGACCTCCTGACGTTGGCGGTCCTCTTGCTTGCCCTGCCGTTGGTCTCGCTGGCCGGCGTCCGGGTGCTCAAGCCGAAGTTCCAGGTGTATCGGGAGTTCAATCCCTCCACAGTGGAAACGGCCAATACGACCACGGTCCGCCTGGCCGTTGCCCGGTCCTCCTACTCCAGCGGCCACGTGATCATGGAAGAGCAACTCCCTCCCCGGTTCGGCGAACCTCCCGCTTTCCGGTTCCCGGCCCGGTCGGCTTCCGGCGGCACCAGCCGCTATGAATACCATTTGCGTTCGGGCAAGCGGGGCCAGTTCCGGATCGGTCCGGTCACCGCTGAGTTCAGTGACCCTTTCGGTTTGTCGTTGCGCCGCCATTCAATAGACGACGGCGACATCCTCACCGTGACGCCCGCCGCCGTCGAACTTCCCGTCACCGGCCTGGCAGGGGCGCGTGGCAATGACGGCGTGACGGCGACCCGGATCCGGGCCAACCCCAGCGACGACGACATCATGACCCGCGAGTACAGGCACGGCGACCCGATGCGCCGCGTCCACTGGGCTGCCACCGCACGCCACGGCCAGCTCATGGTGCGGCAGGAGGAGTCAGTCACCACCCCGGAAGCCACGCTCGTCCTGGACCAGCGCTTCACCGCGTTTTCGGGTGGACCGGTCTCTGTGTTCGGGGGCCACGACGACGACTCGGACCTGGTGACCAGCCCTAACTTTGAGTGGATGGTTACTGCTGCCATGTCCATCGCCGCGCATCTGGCGGAGCGTAACTATTCGCTGAGGGTCCTGGATTCCTTTGGCGCCCCGGCGTTCCTCCGTTCGCGTTCGGCACCGGAGCCGGACACGGAGGAGTTTGCAGGTGCTGGCGGCTTGCATGCCGTCGCGGAAGGGCTGGCGGCGATAGAGCTCAGCGGCCCCAGGCATGCCCGGGGCGACCACCATCGGGGCGAGCATCCACGCGCGGACCACGGCGCCCAGGGAAACCACAGCCCAGACCACCGCGAGTCCGGTGCCGGCGCAGAGGATTCCGTCTTCGATGACCGGCTCATGGACAAGCTCGCGGCCCACCGCCTGCGGGGCCCGTTGCTGGCCTTGGTCGGGCAAATGACTGCTGCCGAGGCGCGGTCCCTCGCCCCGGCCGCCGCCTATGGAGCGAACGCTTTTGCCCTGGTCATGACGGACGCTTCCCGGAGCAACGACGAGGTGTTGGAGATCCTGCGGCAGGCCGGTTGGCGGGTTGCCGCCGTCACGTCCAAGACGTCCCTAGCTGCCTCGTGGTCCTCATTCGATGAAGGTGGCATCGTCGCGGCCGCAGGAGCAGCCATGGATGTGCGGCGCGGGGCCGCGGTGCCCCGATGACTGCCACTTCGCACCGCTCCCCAAGCGCCACCACCCAACCCGGCGGAACGCCTGGCCAGGACCAGCCCAGGAGGGCCCAGCCGCAGAGGCCTGGGCCTGGGCTGTACCCATGGGTCATGGCGGGATCCATCGCGGTGGCTGTCCTTGGAGCTGCACTTTCCCTGAATGGGGTGCTGAGGGGCTGGGCCTGGTTCATGCCGCTCATCACCACAGTCGCGGTGGTTTCGCTGACCCTGGCCGGGCTACGGGCCCTGCGTGCCCAGCCCATGCTGGCCACGTTGGGCTCGTTGGCGAGCCTCACGGGGGTGCTGAGCTTCGTTTTCTGCCGCCAGGACAGCCTCGCCGGTTTCATCCCCACTCCCGGGACCTTGACCGCCGTCGGACGCCTCATCAAGCGCGCCGGGGAAACGGTAGTCTCCGAGAGTGCGCCGGTAGCGCCCAACGCGGGCATCGTCTTCGTGATGTGCGCTTGCCTTGGCCTCCTGGTGATCCTGGTTGACGCCCTGGCTGTTCCGCTGGCCATGCCGGCTGCCAGTGGAATCGGTCTGATTGCCATCATGGTGGTTCCAGCTACCATCAAGCCCCAGAGCGTGGGTATGCCCGGGTTCCTCGGCGCGGCCGTGGGGTATCTCCTCATCCTCGGGTGCAGCCACTGGTTCGCCCCCGATGCCCGGCTCCAGTCCGGGACCGGGCGCGGTTCCGGCCAGTTCCGTCGATCCGTGGTCACGGGCGGGCTGGCGCTTGCTTTGGCCATGGTGCTTCCGCTGGCCATCCCGGGCTTTGAGACGGGCACGTTCCCGCAGGGATCGAGGTTGAGCCCGTGGGGTACCTCCAACGGGCTGAACCCCATGATCACGTTGGGCAACAGCCTCCGCAGCCCCATCGGTTCGGGTCGGATAACGTACGCCACGAGTTCCAGCACGCCGCTGTATCTGCGCTCGGTCACCATTGACCATTTCGACGGCGAGACCTGGGCCCCGGACGACCGCACCGCCCAGAGGCGCACCGGCGCCGACAGGATCGAGACCGGCTACTCAGTCCAGGGCGACATCGTCAACGCCGTGACATCAGTCAACGCGGGCCTGTTCACCAGCCCCTACCTCCCGGCGCCCTTCGCGCCGGCTTCAGTGAACGGGCTCAACGGAAACTGGACCTGGGACCCGGCGACCCTCAGCATCATGAGCACGGAGACCACCACCCGCGCCCAGCGCTACGTCGTCTTCTCCGCCGCGCCCAAGGTGACGGCGCAAGCTTTGGCCCAGGCGTCCCCCACGCCGAGGGGCATCTCCGATGACTTCCTGCGGATCCCCAACGGCCTGCCGGAAATCGTCCGCCAGACCGCGGACTCGGTCACACGCCCTGCCGGGAACAACTACGCCAAGGCGTTGGCCATCCAGAAATACCTGCGCTCCGGTGAGTTTACGTACTCGCTGCAGGCCCCCGTCCAGAACGGTTACGACGGAAACGGCCTCTCGGTACTGGCTGACTTCCTTGCAGTGAAGAGCGGGTACTGCGTGCATTTCGCATCAGCCATGGCCGTGATGGCGCGGGCTGAGGGCATCCCGAGCCGGATCGCCGTGGGGTACGCGCCCGGCCGTCTCACCGGCGAGTCTGTTGCCTTGGTGGGCCAGGGCTCCTTCCCGGAGTACGAAGTTGACGCCCGGGACGCACACGCCTGGCCGGAACTGTACTTTGAAGGCCTCGGGTGGGTTCCTTTTGAACCAACACCGTCGCGGGGTGTCGTCCCCGAGTACGCTACGGAAAACTCCTCCACGGGAAACCTCAGCACCAACGCGGACGAGAAAGATGTCCCAACCACGGCGGCACCGCCGGCCATCACCCCCGTTCCCCTGCCCGGCGTTGACACACCGGCAACGACCACGGCCAGCGTCAACCCCTACCCCGCCATGGCTGCCATCGCGGCCGGGGTCCTGCTGTTGATCGGCTTCCTGTGGTCGCCCCGGCTGAGCAGGACAATGCTCCGCAGGCGACGGCTCAACCGGAAGCCCCCGGATGATGCCCACGGTGTCCCGCCCGGGTCTGTTGATGAGGCTCCGCAGTTGGCCTGGGATGAACTGCAGGACCTCGCTACGGATTACGGGGTGCCGTCAACGCCCAGCGAGACGCCCAGGCACTTCTCCGCCAGGCTCCGCTCGAGTCCCGCTTTGGGTGAAGTGGGCGGGATGGACGACGCCGCGCACGCCGCCGTCGCATCGCTCACCTCGGACTTCGAACGGCAGCGCTATGGTCGCCCCGCGGAGGCCGCCCCACCGGCGGCGACGCGCATCGCCGTCGTCCGTGAATCGTTGCGAAACAACTCACCGTGGTTGGTCCGCTTCCGCGCGGACTGGCTGCCGCCGTCGATGATGCGCCGCTGGGTCCGCGCCCTGGGTGCGCCGTTCCGGGCTGTTGGGGCACTGGGAAAGTGGCTCGGATGGGCGGCCGCCCGGTGGTGGCGGGCGCTCCGGGGGCTGCTGCCCGAGCGCCGCTGACGCTGCCGGATCCAGCGCCACCCCACCATTCGTCGCAGGACAGCAAAGGGCCCGACGCCGGAACTTGTGGTTCCGGGGCCGGGCCCCTGCATGTGTCAGCCGTTCTTGTTGCGAGAGCGGCGGACCGGGCTCCTTGGTGGAAAGAGCAGCATTAGTCGGCGTACGGGTCCGCGATACCTACGTACTGGGTGTAGAGGTACTCTTCGATGCCTTCGGAGCCGCCTTCGCGGCCCAGTCCGGACTGCTTGACACCACCGAACGGAGCGGCGGCGTTGGAGATCACACCGGCGTTCAGGCCAAGCATGCCGGTTTCAAGGCGTTCGCTGATCCGCAGGCCACGGTTGAGGTCCTTGGTGAAGACGTAGGCAACCAGGCCGTATTCGGTGTTGTTGGCCAGGCGAACGGCGTCGTCCTCGGTGGAGAACGTGATGATCGGGGCAACCGGTCCGAAGATTTCTTCCCGCAGGATGCGGGCGTCCTCGGCGACGTTCTTCAGCACAGTGGGCTGGTAGAAGTAACCGGGACCGTCCACTGCGGCACCACCGGTGACTGCCTCTGCGCCACCTTCCACAGCTTCAGTGACCAGGGCGTGCACGCCGTCGCGGGCCTTGCCGTCGATCAACGGACCAACCTTGGACTCCGCTTCGGTGCCGCGGGCCGTGGTCAGTGCGCCGATCCTGGCGGCGAACTTCTCCGCGAAGGAGTCGGCAATGGACTCGTGCACAATGAAGCGGTTGGCTGCGGTGCAGGCCTCGCCCATGTTGCGCATCTTCGCAGCGATGGCACCTTCAACGGCCTTGTCCAGGTCAGCGTCCTCGAAGACCACGAACGGGGCGTTGCCGCCAAGTTCCATGGACGTGCGCAGGACCTTGTCCGCGGCTTCGCGGATGAGGGCCTGGCCCACCGGCGTGGAACCGGTGAAGGAGATCTTGCGGAGCCGGTCGTCCTTGATCAGCGGGCCGGTAACGGCACCCGCCGTGGAAGTCTGGATGACGTTCAGGACACCAGCGGGGAGCCCGGCCTCCTGCATGATCTGCGCGAACAGCAGGCTGGTCAGCGGGGTGAGGTTGGCCGGCTTGAGGACCATGGTGCAGCCAGCGGCGACGGCGGGGGCTACCTTGCGGGTGGCCATGGCCAGTGGGAAGTTCCACGGGGTGATCAACAAGCAGGGGCCCACCGGCTTCTTCTGCACGAGCAGGCGGTTCTTGCCGTCCGGTGCTGCAGAGTAGCGGCCCGAGACACGGACGGCTTCCTCGGAGAACCAGCGCAGGAATTCCGCACCGTAGGTGACTTCGCCACGGGCTTCGGCCAGGGGCTTACCCATTTCCAGGGTCATCAGGAGTGCGAAGTCTTCGGCACGCTCGGTCACGAGCTCGAAGGCACGGCGCAGGATCTCGCCGCGTTCGCGCGGGGCGGTGCGGGCCCAATCAGCCTGGGCGGCAGCAGCGGCGTCCAGGGCCGCGGCGCCATCCTCAGCACCGGCGTCGGAGATGCTGAGCAGGACCTTGCCCGTAGCGGGGTCCTCAACATCAAAGGTCTTTCCGGATCCTGCCGGGCGCCACTGACCGTTGATCAGCAGGCCGGTGGGAACGGAAGCCAGCAGTTCGCTTTCGCGTTCAACCGTGACAGTCATGGCGACTCCTTCGTCTTGGGTGCTTTGGAGTGTTGCACCACTAGGGTTCCTTGCCAGAAGTGGCTTGAATTACTGCCACGGTACTGCCCAGCCGGAAGGAGTGTCTACGCCTTCGCGCACTGCCAAGCGGGCGCCTATTTGTGCAGCTGCACAGCAACGATCAACGGGCTGCCAGGACCGCCGAGTACAGTTCCCGTTTGCTGACGCGTGCATCCTCAGCTACCGCTGCCACGGCTTCCTTCAGGCGGATACCTTGGGAAATGAGCTCGTTGACGGCTGCAACGTGGTCCTCCGGCTTGCCGGGTTCCTGTTCAGGCGCACCACCGACAACCACGGCGATTTCGCCGCGGACCTCGTTGTTTTCGGCCCATTCAAGGAGTTCACGGAGGCTACCGCGGATGACTTCTTCGTAGGTCTTGGTCAGTTCCCGGCAGACGGCTGCCCGACGGTCGGCGCCAAAGCGCTCATGCAACGCCCGAAGCATTACCTCGAGCCGGTGCGGGGCCTCGAAAAAGACCATGGTGCGGCGCTCGTCGGCGAGGTCCACCAGGCGGGAGTTCCGCTCCCCGGACTTGCGCGGCAGGAAACCTTCGAAGCAGAAACGGTCAGTTGGCAAGCCGGAGAGGGCCAGCGCGGTGAGCACTGCGGAGGGTCCGGGAACCGCGGTGACGGTCAGTCCGGCCGCGACGGCTCCTTCAACCAGACGGAAGCCGGGATCCGAGACCGCCGGCATGCCGGCGTCGCTGACCATGAGGATGGTCTTGCCTGCACGTACGTGGTCCAGGAGTTCGCCGGTCTTGGCCACCTCGTTGTGCTCGTGGTAACTGATGACCCGGCCGGTAACTTCCACGCCCAGTGCTGTCACCAGCCGGTGCAGGCGGCGGGTGTCCTCCGCTGCGACGATGTCAGAGGTCCCAAGGAGTTCAATCAGGCGGGCCGATGCGTCGCCTACGTTGCCGATCGGGGTCGCCGCCAGCACGATCCTGCCGACCCCCGGGGTTCCGTTGGACTGTGGACCGTCGGCGAGGGGTGCCTCGTCCACTTCTTCTTCGCTGAAAGGAGCCGGGTCCGGGGTGTTGCGTTG
>Ga0256908_1000635_pt1 | contig 12954 bp, 13 predicted proteins | sample MC6MC0761MT_FD_186331 | JGI IMG/M metagenome (GOLD analysis project Ga0256908, IMG submission 186331) | Metatranscriptome of enriched soil aggregate microbial communities from Iowa State University, Ames, United States - MC6-MC0761-MT... | ecosystem: Environmental > Terrestrial > Soil >... | reverse complement strand
GGTTACTTAATCGGTTTTCTTGCCTCCCCTAAAGCAGGTGCGATTACAGGTGAGTCGATTGGGATTGATGGTGGTTTGACCCGTGGCATCTTTATCTAAGGAGTAAGCATCATGTCAAATGGAACATTATTAGTAGCTACAGTTGGGCAAGCGGTAATTCGTAGTGGTGATGATGGCAAGTTATGGCACCGTTTAGGGGTTGGGCAAGATATAGAGTTTGATGCGATAACCCGTTCTTTATCGCAAGATCCTGAACAATCCAATGTGATCTATGTGGGAACTGATATTGGATTATGTGTCAGCCATGATTGTGGTGGCACGTGGCAACGTTTGGATACACCTTTTAATGGGCAAACGGTTTGGAAAGTTGCTGTTGACCCTCAAAATCGTCAAAGAATTTTTGTTGGAACAGGAGCCCCATCACGTGCTGTGCTTTGGCGTAGCTTAGATGGTGGTCAGACTTGGGATGCTGCACCTGTTGAAATTCCAGAGTTTTGTGCAGGGGTAAGTCGCCCACGATTGCTGGCTTTTGCTTATGATCCAACGGATGCCAATAAAATTTGGTTTGGTTTAGAAGAAGGTGGACTATTCCACTCACAGGATGGCGGTGAGACTTGGCAGCGACTAGATGATCGCTTGCTTTGGGATTTTAATTCGGATGTTCACGCGATTACCGTCTTGCCAAACCATGGTCAGAAAGTGGTGGTGGTGGTTTGTGTCAATGCCGTTTATCGCAGTTTTGATGACGGGCAGACATGGACAGGAATTATTGCTAAAGAAACATTTGGTTTGTATTACGTGCGTGCGATGTCAGCACATCATCAGACTCAGGATACAGTCTATATCAGTATTTCAGATGGGACACCGGGTACGACCAGCAAGATTCTGGTATCGAAGAATGCTGCTGCAACATGGGAAATCTTGCCTTTACCACAACAACCAAATTCATGCATTTGGGCGATTCAGCAAAACTTCAATAATCCTGATCAGATGATCGCTGGAACTAAGTATGGTCATCTGTTTACCAGTGAGAATGGCGGAAATAGCTGGATTAAACATTGGCGTGAATTTAGTGAAATTGCAGATGTTCTGTGGAGTTCAGCCATTACTGAAATTAAGGCATTACATCAATCTGTGATTGAAAAATAAAGCGAGGAAAAAGATGAAAGTTAAAATATTGCGTACCCATCTTTCACTCTTCGTCAGAGATCCCGAGCTGTCTGCTCAATGGTATACCGATGTTTTGGGGATGGTAGAACATGCACGAGGCCCTGCATGGATCATGATGAGTTTTGGTGTAAAACATCATGATATTGCTCTGATCAAAGCCGCACCTGATGCACAGCAAGGTGGGCTTGGCTTGCAGCACTATGGTTTGGAAATTGAGGGAACATTTGAAACCCTGCAAAAATTACATGGCATGCTGATTCAAAAAGGCGTAGAAGTGGTCAAAACCACAGATCATACCGTAGGCAATGGCCTATATTTCAATGACCCTGATGGTAATCGTCTAGAATTTTTTTTAGAAACGATTCATGACGATAGCGAGGCAATTAAAGCTTTTCATGATACAGGTGCGCCAAGTAATCCTATTGAAATTAAACCTATTTTTTAAATGGTTCTGATATGAAAAAAGCAAATTTTGAACATTACCATATTCGTAAATGGTACAGCTTTGTAGAGGAAACACTTGCTAATGAAAGCGGTGTGTTGGCAGATGGTGAGCCAATTTATAAATATGCGGTTGCTGTTGCGATCCATAATCCATTTGCTGGTCAGTTTCAGCAAGATCTCAATGCGCTGATTGAAAAATCACCTGAACTGGGGAGTGAGTTTGGTCGCCGTATACAGGCTTTGGCTCAAGGACGTGTTATTGAAAGTTATGGCAAAGCCATTTTGGTAGGAATGAATAGTGAATATGAACATGGCAACGCATTTCTCACCAATCCAGCAGCGAACCCTGTACGTGAAGCGATTGGAGGCGGTAAATCATGGGTACCCTCTACAGGTAAACGTGGCGTTGCCGGGACGATTATTGATGTTCCTCTAGCTCACAAAGATGCGCTTTATGTACGTTCACACTATGACACCTTTTCTTTATCGTTTAATGATGCACCGAATAGTGATGAAATTATCGTGATTTGGGCTTTTGCAACCCGTGGACGCTTACATGCCCGTTTAGGTGGTTTAAAGGCTTCTGAAATTAAAGGTCAGGATGGTTTGAATTAAGTTAGCGATAACGCACTCAATTTTAAGCATCGCAGATAAATACAAGGATAGGACATTATGCGCATAGGGAGCCATTTTTTTAAAAACCGCAGTGGCCTTGGACTACATTATTTAAGTTGGGGCGATCCGGAGCAACCCGTCATAATCATGCTGCATGGACTACGTTCCTATGCTGCAACATGGCACATGCTTGCACCACTGCTTGCAGAGCATTTTTATGTAGTCGCATTAGATCAGCGTGGTCGTGGACAAAGTGAATGGGCGGAATATTCAAGTTATCAAACTGAATATTATGTGCATGATCTTGAAGATCTGATTGCTGAATTAAGGGTAAGTGAAGTTATCTTATTAGGTCACTCTTTAGGCGGAGCCAATGCACTTGAATTTACCCGTTTACATCCTGAACAGGTCCGAGCATTGATTGTTGAGGATATTGGGCCAGGTTCATCAATCCAAGGTGATGGCGCATTGCGTATTCGACATGAAATGCAAACCACACCTTTGTCCTTTGCTTCATGGGATGAGGCCACAGCATTTTGGCAAAAGCTTCGCCCATTGATTGATGAGCAAGGTATTCAATCGCGTTTGAAACATACCTTGGTGGAAAAAAATGGGCAGATTTATTGGCGACATGATCAAGAAGGTATTGCTAAAGCGCGTTTGAGTTTTCCATCGATAGATCTGTGGCCTGCGGTTGAAAGTTTGATTTGTCCTACGCTATTTATAAAAGGTGGTTTGTCAGATTTTTTAACCACTGAAATGCTCAAACACATCAAGATCAAAAAAAATGATGTGAAAACTGTGGAAATTGCGGATGCATCACATTATGTCCATGATGATCAAAGTGAGCAGTTTAATCAGACTGTACAGGATTTTTTAAATCAGTTTGTTGAGTGAGATAAGAAAGTAACAAGGAAGGGAGCAATAGGCATGAAGCAAGAACACACACAAGTTGTGATTGTAGGTGGTGGCCCAAATGGAATTGCATTGGCACACTATATGGGAATGTATGGGGTTCAAGCCATTGTTCTAGAAAAAAATCTTGATATTTTGCCATACCCTCGTGCAGTGGGAATGGATGATGAGGCATTGCGTGTCTTGCAAACCATTGGTGTTGCTGATGAAGTTGTGAAAGACATGATCCACAATGTGCCATTGCGTTATTACAATGCGTGTGGAATTTGTTTTGCTGAAGTAAAACCATCTGTTGCCGACTATGGTTGGCCGATGCGTAATATCTTTATGCAACAACTTTTAGAAAAATCCATGCGGGAAATGTTGCAACATTATTCGCAGATTGAATTACGTTCTGGGCATGAAATGCTTGATATCACTCAGAGCAATGAGTTGGCAAAGGTTGAAGTCAAAGATCCTGATGGGAAAACGTACCAAATCACAGCCAAATATATCATTGGCGCAGATGGTGGGCGTTCTTGTGTACGTAAGAACGCTGGGATTCAGCTTGAAGGCTTAACTCATCCACATAAATGGATTGTTGTGGATACTGCACATGATTCTCTAGATGCGCCGTATACAGCTTTACATGCTGACCCAAACCGTCCATTTGTTTGTATATATTTACCTTATCAGCAACGCCGTTGGGAGTTTATGTTGTTTGATGGTGAGGATGAAGAAAGCATGTGTAAGGAAGATAGCATTCGCCAACTGATCCGTAACCATATTGGTGATAGCGTTGATGAACTGGAAATCATTCGAATTCGTGCCTATACCCATAATTCACGGGTTGCCAACCGATTTATTGATGGACGGATCATCTTGATTGGAGATGCGGCACATATTACTCCACCTTGGGCGGGGCAAGGTCTAAATTCAGGTATTCGTGATGTTGGGAATGTTGCATGGAAATTGGCTGCAATATTAAAAGGTTATGCTTCAGAAAAAATTATGGACAGCTATGATGATGAGCGTCGTACGCATGCTACAGAATTAGTCGCCTTAGCTGACAATATGGGCATGGTATTGGGTTTGACCAATCCACTGATGGCTGGAGTGCGCGATTGGCTATTTCAAGCTTTTAATAATGTCGATGCCTTACGCAGCCATTTAGTTGAATTTAAATTTAAACCTAAACCCTTTATTCATAAGGGGTTGGTCTATCATCCACGTCCTCACATTAAAGAAAGTGATGTTGTTGGAAAAATATTTATTCAGCCTTACGTCGAAGATCTTCAAGCCAACAAGGTGAAATTTGATGAGATTCTTGGTCAATGGTATGCCGTAATTGCATTCCGAAAAGACCCACTTCAGCATTTATCCGAGCAGACTCGTGAATTTTGGCAAAGTCGGGAAACTCGTTTTATTCAGATCAATCGCGCTAAAAGTGGTATAAATCGTAAGCAACCTTTAAATGCTTCTGAGCAGGTGATTTGTGTAGAGGATGTGGAGCGTAAACTAGAAGACTGGTTTGATCTTGCCCGTGATGAGGTGGTGATTGTACGTCCTGACCGTTTTATTGCAGCCACATGTGCTTTGGAAAAGCTTGAAGAAACATTGGAGAAATTGGCATGTCAGTTGATCAACTAACCGAATTACAACATCGCTTATTAGATGCTCGTATTGCGCGACATGTACTGGATGCCAATGAGTTTGACTTTATTGAACACGATCAGGCTTATCTCAGTCAGGCTAAAATAATCCAACACTATTGTCAGGAAACAGAAAGCAAACTCTCGGGCTGGAAAGTGGCACTTTCGGGTGCACCTGCTCAAGCAAAATATGCTTTGCAACATCCTGTTTATGGGCATCTTTGTGTAGATATGCAATTGGCAAATGGTAGTTGTATTGAGCTCAGCCAATTGTATCAACCTAAACTGGAAGTTGAATTGGCCTTTACTTTAAAAGAAGCCATTTCGAGCAGGGATTTAACAGATGCTGAATTGTTGGCGAAAGTAGGAAAAATTCGTCCAGCAATTGAAATTGCAGATACACGCTGGCAAAACTGGCATTTTAATCTAGATCAATTTTTGGTCGATAATGCGGCAGCGCAATTTTATCTACTTGGCAATGAGGTGGAGATATCTATAGAGGATTTAGATATCCACCGACTCATTGAGCATAGCAATATAGATGTAACAGTGACCACACAGCCACAAGATCAGCCAATTCGTAATTATCTATGGTTGGTACGGACTGTCATGGAGCAGGCTAAAAGTTTGCAAGCAGATGATGTGATTTTAACAGGTTCAATCATTCGGCCCATGGATTTAAAAGTGGGGGAATATCAATTTAAGGTACTTGGTCAAAACCTTTCACTACAAGTAATTTAAATCGACAAATACATTGCTAAATATTTGAAGCATTTGATGTTTCGCAAAAGATTTTAAAAATAGGAAAACAATAAAATGGCACAGCTTAATGATGTTGGTTTATTAAAGTCTCAAGCATTGATCAATGGGCAGTGGCGAGCTGCTTACTCTCAACAAACCTTCAATGTAACTAATCCTGCCACGGGTGAAATCATTACCAGCGTGCCAAAAATGGCGAAGCAAGAGGCTTTGGATGCAGTTGCAGCAGCTGAGCAAGCATTACCCTTATGGCGTAAGAAGAGTGCCAAAGAACGAAGTCTGATTTTACGCTCATGGTTTGATTTAATCATGCAGCATCAGGATGATCTTGCATATATTTTAACATTAGAGCAAGGGAAACCGTTCAGTGAGGCCAAGGGAGAAATTGCTTATGGTGCAGCTTACATTGAATGGTTTGCAGAAGAAGCCAAACGGATTTATGGCGACATTATTCCGTCAAATGCTACTGATCAAAAAATTTTAGTCAACAAACAACCCATCGGCGTTTGTGCTGCAATTACTCCATGGAATTTTCCCAATGCCATGATTACCCGTAAAGTTGCACCTGCATTGGCGGCAGGTTGTACCATCATTGTCCGTCCAGCCTCACAAACTCCATTATCTGCCTTTGCGATTGCAGAGTTGGCACAACGCGCAGGTATTCCAGCAGGTGTATTCAATGTCATCACAGGGAGTTCTAGCGAAATTGGTCAAGTATTGACTACTGATGAGCGTGTGCAGAAGTTTAGTTTTACGGGTTCAACTGAGGTGGGTAAAAAATTGATTGCACAGTGTGCATCAACAGTGAAAAAGGTATCGATGGAGTTGGGTGGGAATGCGCCTTTTATCGTATTTAATGATGCTGATCTAGATGCTGCTGTGAAAGGTGTGATTGCAAGTAAATTTCGTAATGCCGGACAGACTTGTGTATGTGCCAATCGTATTTATGTGCAATCAGCGATCTATGATTCATTTATTGAAAAATTATCGGTGGCGGTAAAACAGCTTAAAGTCGGCAATGGAATGGATGCTGGCGTAGATTTTGGACCCGTCATTGACAGTATGGCGATCCGTAAAGTGGCAGAACATATCGAAGATGCAGTAAGTAAAGGTGCCCAGATTGTATTGGGTGGAAACCCACATCCATGCGGAGAACTGTTCTTTGAACCAACTATTGTCAAAGATGTTACTGCTGAAATGAAAGTTGCTAAAGAAGAAACTTTTGGCCCTTTAGCACCTATATTCAAGTTTGAAACTGAAGACGAGGTCATTGGCTATGCCAACGATACTGAGTTTGGTTTAGCATCTTATTTTTATACGCGTGATTTAGCTAGAGCAATGCGTGTTTCTGATGCTCTTGCATATGGCATGGTGGCACTAAATACTGGAATATTGTCCAACGAAGTGGCGCCGTTTGGTGGGATAAAGCAATCTGGATTAGGACGTGAAGGATCTAAATATGGAGTAGAAGATTATTTGGAAATTAAATATGTATTGTTGGGTGGATTAAGCACCTGATTAATGATGAGGATCAAGCAAATGAGTAATGAAATATTTGAAAAAGGACTGGCGATCCGTAAACAAGTACTCGGCGAAGAATATGTTAATCAATCTATGAAAAATGCTGATGATTTTAATTTGCCATTACTAGAATTAGCCACTGAGTATTGTTGGGGTGCAGTTTGGGGACGTGATGGATTTACTAAGCCTGAACGAAGTCTGATTAATCTGGCTATGATTTCAGCACTTAACCGCCCAAATGAGCTGAAACTACATGTGAAAGGTGCTTTACGTAATGGAGTTCCCAAAGAAAAAATCAGAGAAGTCCTGTTACAAGTCACAATTTATTGTGGAGTGCCTGCTGGTGTGGATAGTTTTCGTATTGCGAAAGAAGCGATTGCGGAATATGAAAGAGAAAATGGTTAGTGTTTATTTTGATCTATAAACGGCTTTGTTGCATAAAGAGCTGAGAGATAGAGTTCCCCTAATGGACTTAAATTTAGGATGCAACTTGGGTATGAGGTCGGCCTAATTCTGTAAATTTATTGAGTACCGCTACGCATGCATGAATCTCATTCACCTGACTAGGAAAGTTCCTTGCCGTTAATTTATCGCCTAATAATTTGATGCAATGCATCTTGGCCTTGACTAAACTGCGTCGATGGTACCCAGACCACTTTTTCCAAATTGATCTTCCTAAACGTTTGACTGTTTTCAATAATTCATTTCTTTCTAAAGATCATAGTTTTTTGTCACGCCATAGTTTTGCATTTTTTCTTGGCGGAATCACCGCATGTGCTTGACGATCTGAAATAAACTGTCGGCACCATTTCGTGTCATATGCTCCATCGGTATACACTGACTCTGTGTGTTCATCTTGTGGGATCTGATTCAATAAGTCGCTAAGCACTTGTGAATCACCACGTTATTTGTTGTTATCTGAACTGCGCGTATTTTTAGGCTTTAGCATCCATTGCAATATGTAATTTACGCCATGGTCTACGATATTCAGGCTAATGTTTCTTACATTTCCATTCCTCCTTCGCCTAAAAATTTCAAACCTGTAGAATCAACTAATAGGTGACGTCCATCACTGCTTTTTTGAGAGCCAATGGCAATATTAAGATATTTTGTCGCCTACAAATCGTCGTATAGTCTGGGGCGCAGTCAAACTCAAACCACAAAGTTTAATCAGACTTTGTACGAAGCCAGTGAGCATACGTAGAGATAAACGAAAGAGAGATTTAATCATTAAAGAGCACTGAATCGCTGTATCTGAGTAGATTTGATTTCTCCTTTGTTTGTCTTTTGACTCGGCATACGATTGAATTTTAGGATTAAACCATATCATGATGTTTCCACGATTGATTAAAGCTTGGTTATAAGAAGACCAATTCGTTGTACGATAGGTTTTAGGTGCAAGCTATATTACTGAATAAGCCTTTAGAGATAGGTTTGTGCAACAAAGCCTAAAGGAGATAAGTGTATAGATAGTGCACCGGTAATACTATTGTTTCATTTGGGAAAAGAGGATACTAAAACTAATGGCAAAGAAAATCAGAAATATTAACTTTAAAGTAAAAAAAAATGATGGTTTGTGTGGAGGGCTTTGTATGCAAATTATTCCTTCAAGTATTGAAAATAATAGGAGTTATTTAAATTCTATTGTGATTGGCGAAACTGCTTTTCTTTAATCGAGAGGTTCTTTTTTGAAGACGAAGATAAATGGGCGCATTGGAGAGATATTTATCTTGATTCAAAAAAGGTAGAAGTGATAATTGGGAGATTAGAAGCTTATAGAATGTATTTGGATTCTAAAACAGTAATAAATGAAAATGATGATATTCGTTTAATTTTTAATGAAAGTAAGTTAAATTTTATTGAAAATTTTGAATTATATAAAAATTATGCTATTGAAATGATTGATCAAATTGTTAATTTTTTAAAAAAAATTTTAGAAAACAAAGTAGATGGAATAACTGTGATAGGCGTATGACTTTGTTGACTTCGAATAAAAATAAAGTTTCCCCTTCTTGAAGGCTTTGTTGCAATGGATTTTATATCAAAAAAATTCCGCTTGAACTTGAGGGAATGCTATATCCGGAATCATTACCAAAGCAGCATAATTCAACAGAGTATAATGACTACTCGTTTGTCAAAAACAAGACTGCTGGAAGGAACGATGCTGTAGCAGATATTTGTTAAATACATCTATAAACTTAAAATGTGAAAAATGAGAATTATAATAATTTTATTAATATAATTCATGTATTTATGTTGGTTATCCTTATTTTTAATAGGTTGAATCCCAGACCATAATAATGACTAAAGGATATGGGGAAGTACTATTTTTTCCCATCAAAAAAAAACGCTTGAAAATTAATCTAAGTGGATTATTATATTTAATCTAAGTGGATTAAAAAACAATCCATTTAAATGATCAATTAAAATTAAAATGAAGTCGCCATCGTTCTAGGATCGAAGTACATGGTGTAAAGGAAAAGTACGTTATGGAAAAAATGAATAAATTAAAAGTAGGGATACTGCTGACGACGGTTATGGGTTCAATCACTTTAAGTGCTTGTAACGACAATGATGATGAGGAATATCTAACCCAACCGCCTAAAGCAGAACTGACAGATTGTATGTGGCAAAATGCGGTTTCAAGTAAGGATGGAACCGGTGGTGCCAATCCTATGAATTATGCGCTTCCAGACTCCAATGTAAATTATTGGTCGAGTGAATTTACAGTGCCAGAAGGTGCAAAAGTTTTTATCGATGGTGATTATCCTTATGCCCGTCACACTTCTCTGGTTAGCTATACAGCTAAAGGAGAACGCGTTAACTCTTTGGTAGATGTCAATATTAAACCCAATCACGGTGTGACCAATCCCTTTATTGTGGGGAATAACCGCTTAAATAAAGAAAGAGGATTTAAAGCTGAGTTGGTCTTGGGGGATCTACCTGCATTGCCTCAAGAAAATACTTTATATGCACCTAAAACAGACAGTAATGAAGTGGCGTTAATCTATCGTGTTTATGTGCCGAATAAAGGCTTTAATGAGAAAGGAGGGGTTAATTTTCCTCGCTTTAAAGTGCAGTTAGCCAATGGTGAAATCAAAACAGGTGCAGAAGTTTGTACGGTCCTTAAAGTGAAAGAAAAAGCTTTGGATAATGTGCAAACGCCTTTGAACTTAATTTTAAGTTTGTATAATAAACAGCCTTACACGGGTTTCCCTGCGCAATTGACCCCAACATGGTATACCGCCTATAACGGGCCTGCGAATATTAGTTGTATTTATAAATATAACTTAGCTCAGTGTGAAGGATTTAAAACTGAACGTAAGCTGAATCAATGGGCTACACCAGATAATGAATATACCTTTTCTGTGATTAGCCGTAAGCTCGGTAAGGTGGTTGTGGTGAAAGGTAAACTGCCACAAATCGCAGCAACTTCTGGTAACGAAACCACTTTAGGGAAAGGTGATATTCGATATTGGTCAATTTGTAGCAATGAGCTGATCTCGACAGCAACTAACTTTTGTATCTATGATGAGCAAATAAAGCATACAGACAAAAATGGCTTTTATACTCTCGTTGTATCTCTACCAGAAGATCGACCAAAGAATGCAACAGAAGAATGTGGAATTGCGTACTTGCCTTTAAGTCCACGTGGTGATGGGTATACTGGTCCAGATGCGGTGGAAAAAGGGCATAACGATGTTGGTTTCCTGATCATGAGAAATTTATTACCGTATTCAAACTTTAGTCAAGCAATCCAGAACACCAAAGTTTGGGGAGATGAAAAGACAGTCATGGGTGATTATTTACCAGACTTGAACTACAGCTCTAAAGAGGAATTTGAAGCCAAAGGTTGTTCATAGTTCATCTTTCAAAAATAAGCCAGTCGATTGGACTGGTTTATTTTTTATCATTTTTGATATAAAAAGACCTCTCTTTTTATTTTTCTCTATGGAATGTGATGAGTAATCAAACCAAAGAAAAGCTTATCGAGGCTGCGATTGTTCTCTTTTCACAGAACAATATTGAAACTTTGTCTGTACAGAAAATTAATGAAACTGCAAAAGTAGCAAATAAATCAGCTTTATATTACCACTTCAAATCTAAATGGGGATTGGTAGAAGCTGCGCTTGATCATGTCATGACACCTTATGTTACAGACAGCCTCGCGCTCTTAAATGCGATTCAACCTGAACATGTACAAGTTTCTGATGTTGTAGATGCCTTGATGAAACCGATGGTGAAGATTCTTTTACAGGAAAATGGGATTCATTATATAAAATTCTTTTCTAAGACGATTAGCGCAGGAGACGAAGGGCGGATCATTGTTGTAAAGACATTGGTACCTATTTCAGATAAAGCAGTCTCTTTATTACAACTGGCTTTACCAGATTCTGAACCTGACGCGATTGCATTAAAAGTACTTTTTACCTTCAATACGATACTCAATGTGGTCAGTGATATTGGTCTTGAACACTTTTGGCCGACCAAGGTAAAAGATCACAAACTGTTGGGTAAATACTTAAAAGACTATATTGAAGGTGGCATTCGATTCAAGGTAAATCAAAGTTATGATTGATCAATAAAATCACCAATTGAAAGCGGGGATGAATCAAATTGTAGAAGGAAGAGGATTTTATAGCGGGATATAAGACAGGGTTTAATGCCAGATGAAAATAATGCACAAATCATAAAACCCAAAAATATGGATGTTTTTAAAAGGAAAGACAATGAAAATTAAATTTTTGACGGTCTCATTGATGTTTATTTTACCATTTTCTGTTTTTGCAGCAAATGCAGCGGTAGAAAAAGCAGTCATTGAGTCAAATAATACCTATAAGAATAAATATAATTTAGATGATATGACTGAGTTTAATTATGCGCAAAAAGGCTTTATTGCCAAGCCGACGGGTCAAATTAAAAGTGAGAAAGGCAATGTTATCTGGGATTTTGATGCGTTTAATTTTTTAAACGATCAAGCTCCAAATACTGTTAATCCGAGTCTATGGCGACAAGCAAAGTTAAACAACAATGTCGGTCTTTTTAAAGTTACAGATCGAGTTTGGCAAATTCGTGGTTTCGATTTGGCAAATATGACTATTATACAGGGTGATACTGGCTGGATTATTGTTGATACATTAACTTCTAAAGAAACAGCTGAAGCTGCACTCAAATTTGCTAGACAGCATTTAGGTGAGCAAAAAATTTCAGCCATTATCTTTACCCATAGCCATATCGATCATTTTGGTGGGGCATTAGGTGTTATTTCTACCGAAGAAATTAACGCAAGAAAAACGCCAATTATAGCGCCACAAGGCTTTATGGAAGAAGCGACCAGTGAAAATGTGATGGCAGGTTCAGCCATGCTACGTCGTGCCAGTTACATGTATGGAACTTTTCTACCGAAGAATGCACAAGGGCTGGTAGATACAGGTTTAGGTAAGGCAGTTGCTGTTGGGAAAATGGGAATCCTTGAGCCTACACAACTGATTACTCAGGCGGAACAGAAAATGACCGTTGATGGTCTAGATTTTGTGTTTTATAACGTGCCGGGTTCAGAAGCGCCCGCAGAGTTAACCTTCTCTATCCCATCACTCAAACTTTATAATGGCGCGGAAATTCTTTCGCATACCATGCATAATCTTTATACCCTTCGAGGTGCTAAAGTACGAGATGCCTTAAAATGGGTGGGTTATTTAGATCAGGCAATGCAACATGCCAAAACATCGGATGTGTTGATTGCACAGCATCATTGGCCAGTATGGGGCAATGACAATATTCAAGATTTTATTAAAACGCAGCGAGATGTATATAAGTTTACCCATGACCAGACGGTGAGATATATGAACTCTGGTTTAAATGGCGCTGAAATTGCTGAGAAAATTCAGCTTCCAGCGGC
>Ga0256908_1000629_pt1 | contig 13023 bp, 7 predicted proteins | sample MC6MC0761MT_FD_186331 | JGI IMG/M metagenome (GOLD analysis project Ga0256908, IMG submission 186331) | Metatranscriptome of enriched soil aggregate microbial communities from Iowa State University, Ames, United States - MC6-MC0761-MT... | ecosystem: Environmental > Terrestrial > Soil >... | reverse complement strand
TTAGACCTATGTACAGCTACTTTGATTTATTTAAGAGCTAATTTCCAGTATGAAAGACTTTATTCAGCTAGACAAATACTTATAATAATAAGTGAGGGATATAAGAAAATATACAATTTCGTAAGCGAAAATAAGGAGGGAGATTTAGTTACCAAATACAGAAATAATTCATTTTGGATAAAAGAAATTGGACATGTTATTAAATTTGATTTACCGAATTATCAAACTCAATATAAATTAATAACAGAACAACTTGATAAATATTTGGAAGTAAACTTTGAAACATTAAAAACAACGAGAGATTTATCAATTCATTATGACAAAGAGCCAATAAAGGTATACAATATGTTATCTGAGTTGAATATTGAGGAGACTTTCAAAAAGATGATTCCTTTTTTAAATATTTTAAATGAAATGTTTGCTTTCACTGCTGAACTTAATCAGGGTTATTTAAATAAAAGTGAAAATGTAAAAAAACAGAATAACAAAAGAATTGATGATATTGCATATTCTTTAGAGAAATTTAAGGACAAAAACGATCCAGATATTATTACCGAGTTTCAAGAAAAGATATTAGCTTTTAAAAAGATGTTTGATAAATAAGCCACGAAACGTTATTTTTAAATCACTATTTCTGATGTAATTCTATTAAACCTTCTAAGGGTTTTTGGTAAAACACACCTGCTATCAGGTTGTTTTTTTTAAGGATCAATTTAAACTCGTCTTGTAACAGAAACGCTGTCGATCCTATAAAATGAACCGGAACATTAGCATGATTTGGATATTGTTTGATGTAATGATCTACAAAAAACTGAAAACTATCGGCAATCATATCCTGTAAAAAATCATGGTCTTTATTGGCAATTAAAAAAGGAAGAAACGATGCCAGATACGCATTCGGGTTAGGTTCTTTATAAAAATTCTTTTTAATGAAATCGGCATTTAAATTGTAAGCGGTTTCAAATTTCGATTTTAGATCAGCTGGCATCGTATTAAAATAGTACGCACGAATCAATCGTCGACCAAAATCTACACCCGAACAATCGTCCATTGCTAAATATCCCAACGAATTTACCGCCTGCTCTACCTCTTTACCATTGAAAAAACTACAGTTTGATCCGGTTCCGTTAATACAGACAATTCCGGGTTGCAAATCGTGACAGGTAGCGTAAACAGCTGCATAGGTATCTTCCAGAATCTCGAAAAAATCGGCATTTTCAAATACTTTTTCCAAAGCATCGCGCATTACTTTTTTTGAATGAACGGTACTGCAGCCCGATCCGTAAAAGTAAATTTCTTTAATTGCTGTTCGCAAATTTGCAATTTCTTCGTTCTGTAAGATTCTTTCAACCAACACATCGGTATTCAATACCTCCGGATTTAAGCCTAACGTATTGTAAACACCTAAATACTGCTTGCTGTTAAATAACAACCAATCTGCTTTGGTAGAACCACTGTCAACTACAAATTTCATAAAACTGCCTGAATTAAATTCGGACACAAAATACGTTATTTTATGTAATAATACCTAAAGAGATGGAAGAAAAATGGATGTTGCGTGCTTTTATGCTGTATAATGTAAAATGTATACTGTAATATTGAATCGTTCAACTGTTACTTTTAGTATTCTACCTTTTATGAGCAGTTGTTGAACATAAAAAAAACAGTGTCAAAGTTTAAAACTTTGACACTGTTAGAGAGTTATTCTTTCAAATTATTTACGTAAACGATTAAGTCTAAAAGTTTGGCAGAATAACCATATTCGTTATCGTACCACGATACAATTTTAAAAAAAGTATTGTTTAAGGCAATTCCGGCATCGGCATCGATTATTGATGTACGTGTATCCGAAAGAAAATCTTGCGAAACAACCGGTTCGTTTGTAAAACCCAAAATTCCTTTATAATTGGTTTCTGACGCTTTTTTGAAAACGTTCATCAGGTTATCATACGTTGTAGGTTTTGCCAGTTTCACGGTTAAATCTACCACCGAAACGTTTGGCGTTGGTATACGAAATGCCATTCCCGTTAATTTACCTTCTAATTCGGGAATTACCTTGGTAACTGCTTTTGCTGCACCTGTACTTGCCGGAATGATGTTGTTTAATGCAGACCGACCGCCACGGAAATCTTTCTTAGAAGCACCATCAACTACCAACTGCGATGCTGTTGCCGCGTGAACGGTGGTCATTAATCCTTCTACTATTCCGAATTCATCGTTTAAGATTTTAGCAATCGGAGCCAGACAGTTTGTGGTACACGAAGCATTTGATAAAACTGTATCGTTTGCCGTAATTTTTTCATCGTTCACGCCCATTACAAACATTGGAATATCGTCTGAAGGCGATGAAATTACCACTTTCTTCGCTCCTGCCTGTAAATGCAAACCAGCTTTGTCCATTGTTTTAAAAACGCCCGAACAATCTGCAACTACTTCTACACCCACTTCGTCCCATTTTAATAAAGAAGGATCTTTTTCTGCTGTCACTCTGATTTTTTTTCCCTCGATGATCAGATTCGATCCATCAACAGAAATTTCTTTTTTAAATGTTCCGTGAACCGAATCGTACTTTAAAAGATACGCCAAAAGATCAATTTCCATTAAATCGTTTATTGCTACAATTTCCACATCGTTACGTTCAAACGATTCGCGTAAAACCAATCTTCCTATTCTTCCAAAACCGTTTATTCCAATTTTTACTTTTTCCATAACTTAAATAGATAATATATCTGATATTCTTATTAATTCATCGTCGATTTTTGCTTCGCCTTTAACAGCTTTTTCCAACGGAGTGTAAGCCATTAAATCGTTTTGAAGACCAATCATCACGTTTTCTTCGCCTTTTAACAACGCTTCCACAGCTGCAACACCTGAACGGCTTGCTAAAACCCGATCAAAACAACTTGGTGAACCGCCCCGCTGAATATGTCCGATTACCGATACACGTACATCGTATTCAGGTAAATGTTCTTCTACATAATCGCTTAATTCGTACACATTTTTACCCGATTTTTCGCCTTCGGCAACAATTACAATACAGCTCGATTTTCCCGAAGCCTTGCTCCTCTTCAATTTCTCTAACAATTTAGGCAAACCGATATTTTCTTCGGGAATCAATATCTCTTCTGCTCCTGCTCCAATTCCTGAATTTAAGGCAATAAATCCTGCATCGCGCCCCATAACTTCCACAAAGAAAATGCGTTTGTGCGATGTTGCCGTGTCGCGGATTTTATCAACAGCATCGATCACCGTATTTAAAGCGGTATCGTAACCAACGGTGTGCGATGTTCCGTAAATATCGTTGTCAATAGTGCCGGGAATACCGATAACGGGAATGTTGTACTCTTTAGAAAAGATCATTCCACCGGTAAAACTACCGTCGCCACCAATGATTATTAGTGCATCAATGTTATTTTTCTTTACAGTTTCATACGCTTTTTTGCGACCTTCGGCTGTCATAAATTCATCTGAACGTGCCGATTTTAAAATGGTTCCGCCTTTAGATACAATGTATTTAACATCACGAGGTCCCATTTCTTTTACATCGCCATCGATCAATCCTTCAAAACCGCGAAAAATACCGTAACAACCAATTTCATAATAAGTACATGCGCGGACAACCGCCCTGATTGCAGCATTCATTCCCGGAGCATCGCCACCAGATGTAAGTACTCCAATTTTCTTTATTTTGTTCGATTTCATATCTGTTTTTAATATCGAAGTGATTTAATTTTTCACCACAAGCTTCATAGAAAATATAGACTGTAGAGGCTACATAAAAATACATAGTTTTTTAAGCAACGCTTAAAAAGTATGTGTGCCTACAACTGCTTTGTAAATTAAGTTATAAACAATGTTTCTATGTTGTTTGTTAAATTATTTTTTTGTTCGATTTCATATCTGTTCTTAATAACCTAAAGATACAAAATAAAATGAAAAAGCCAGAATCTATTTAGGTTCTGGCTTATCTTTTGGTTCTTCCGGAGTATCTTCCCGACGTTTTTCCTGGAACTTAATATAATCTAATCCGTAATCATCGTCGGACGTATTATTGTTGTTTGATTTGTTTTTCTCTGCTTCTTTTTGCTTGGCACGTTTGTCTGCACGAACCAATACTTTCTGTATCAGTTCTTTAAACGTATTAAAATCTACTTCGTACGTTAAACCGACACCCTGCGTGTAACCAATACCTTCACCAAGGTAATTAATATCGTTTTCACGGTTAAAAACACGTGCACGCAACGTTCCATCATCATTTAAAAGCAACTGAACTTCCACATCGCCCACAATAACGTTTTCTTCGCGACCGCCAATCGGTACACCCAGCTTACTGTTTACTAAAATATGATCGCTGATCTGTGTAGAAAACGTAACACCAACTCGGGCTGCATCTTCAACTTCCCTGTTCGGATTTCGTTCACTTTGCGAATAATTCAACCCAACGCGGAATTTCCCTTCAGAATCGGAAAATAAATCATCGAACAAACTGCTGGCACGTTCAAACAAACTGCCGTAAACCGCATTTCCACCGGTTGTTGTTGTAATAAAACCACCTGTTGCCAACAATGCCATAGCCTGTGTTTCGCGCGTATCTTTATCGGCAAGCTTAAATTCTATTTCTGATTTTATACTTGAACTTACGTTTGGAAAATCGATTAAGAAATCAATTTCGGGATTACTTAAATTCCCCTGCAGTGCAATAGAAACTTCGGTGTCTACCTTACGGTTAACTTCGGAACTTTCTATGATCAAACCAGGATTTGCCTGCGTTTTATAAACCGCCTGTAAATCTAAAATGGCATTTAACGGTTCGCCGTCCCAACGAATGGTTCCGTATTTAACCACATCGAGCTTTTTATCAATGATTCCGCCGTATTTAAAATTGTATTCGCCGGTGTAAACCATAAAATCGCCCCACATGTTAAACCTGCCCAGCGTGTTGATTTCCATGGTGATAAAACCGGCTCCACTACCCTTCATTCCATGACCAGAAGCACGATCTAACAGAATTTCTATTTCGGCATCGGGCGTTATGTAAAACTCGAAATTCAATTGAACACCGCCAAAACGGGTATTGTTCATGGGAGTCTCGATTCCTTTTAAACGGTTGGCTTTTTCTTGAGGCGATAAAAAGTGAACGAAATTATTGTCGCCCAACCCACCGGCATCGTCTAAAGGAATTTTAATGTTAGTTCCTTTCTTAGATTCGGCTTCAATGGTTACAACCAAACTTTCTACCGGCCCTTTTATGGTTGCAGATCCATCGATAAAAGCCGTACCGTAATAAGGTGTTCCTTCTTTATAATCGCTGTCTAATGCCAATAAATTATTAGAAGACAGTTTTGCATCGATGTTCCAGTTTTTTAGTTTGTTGTGCGAAATTGTTCCGTTTAACAGACCTTTTGTTTTGTGTTTGGAATCGGTAATATTTATATTTCGAAGAATGAACTGACTTTCGGTAACATCAAGCGGAGCGTTTTCATCGAACAAATAATCAACACCTGTAAAAACGGGACGCATTCCGGCATTTGTAAGATACAGCTTACCTTCGATATCGGGATCTTTATGCGTTCCCTGAATGGTTGCACGACCCGAAGCATCACCACGGACATCGGACATGATCGACGATAAAAATGGTGCTATTGCTTTAAGGTTGAACTTATTAAAACCGGCATCTAAATTCAATTTACTTTGACCTTTACTTACAGAAATTAATCCGTTCATATAGAAATTCTCGGTAAAATCATTCACGATATTTGATCGAACATTGAAATTCTGCAACGATTCATCACCTTCCACTTCAAAATTAAACAAGCCAAGCAGTACATCGTTAATCTCTAAATTTTCGACATTCAGTTTCGATTTCGGCTTAAAAACATTATTCTCTTGTACAAACGAAACATTTCCGTTTATTAATCCGGCAAAGGTTAAATTGGTTAAATCGGGCGTTATTTTATCCAATTCCACATTCTCGAATTCCAGATTCAGATCCTTGTAATTATTTCCGTGCATGCTTCCATTAAGCAAAACCATTTGTTCGTTGTGCGAAAGCTGAATGTCTTCAATAACAAAATCGTTGATTTCCTTATTAAAAATGATTCGGTTTTTATCGTTGTTGAACTCGTTTAAAAACCAAAGCGATTCTTTAAACTGAATCTCTGACTTTTCGATTCCGACTACCGATTTATTTTCTTCGTCGATGGTATGGTAAAAATTCAGGTAATATTTATCGGCTGCTTCTGTTCCGCCTTTAAACTGCGTATCAACATACAAAGTATCATTTTTCTTGGCATTGTTCAATACAAAATCGTACGCTTTGTAAGCCTTTAAATCTATGGTATCAATGGCGATAAATGCATTTTGATTTTCGCGCAGACTGTTGACATCAATCTGAATATTGGTCAGTTTATTGTCGCCATATTTCACAAAAGGCGTGTTCATTATTAAAACAAATTCGCCGTTATCTGCCGTAATTTTTCCGGAAATAGACGTTTCGTCGGCAATCTCCAATTTAGGAACAAACAGATCGACAATCTTATTTTGAATATCCAGATTGTATTCGATAAACTGATTGGTAGCAATTTTATTAGGGGAATAGTTTTTATACAGACTTCCCAACGAGTTTTCTACAATTCCCTTTAGCTGGTCGTATTTAAAATTTCCGCGAATGTAACCGTTTACAATATCATTTGATTTAATATCGATTCTACGGATGTTGTTCTCTTGAAATTCCGATTTAATAGAAAGACTGTCAAACGCATACGTTTCTTTAGAATTGGTATACGTTGCATTTTGCGCCAGAATGGTACCTTCAAACGTATCAAGGTTTTTCCCTGTACCCGCCAATTCAAAATGACCTTTAAAGACACCCAGCGAATCTTTTACAATGTTTAGGGCATTCATATTCAAATGCTCGATATCTGCTTTAAAATCAACCGCGGTTTTGTCCGTTGAAAGATCTAAAGTTCCGTTGAAATCAAGCAGTGCATTTGGATCTTTACTTACCAAAGTTCCGGTATATGCGGGCAGTTTCAGATTTCCGTCGATCGTAATGTCTTTATACGAATAATTGTTAAACGTAAACTGCTGTACCTGACTTTTTATGATGGTATTGAAAAATTCCGGATCGAAACTTTTACCGTCAACACTTGCTGTTAACGTTGCTGTGCCGATCTTTTCATTTTCGATCAATCCGCCAATATCAAAATTATCAAGCGCAATATCGCCTTTATAAGTGGCATTTTGTTTTTGATTTACGTTCCATAGTTCAACATCTGCTTTCGCAAAACCAAGATTTGTAGTAGCTTCCACATTGGCATCAACATAAAAATCTTCGTATGCTACAAATCCCTGCAGATTAAGCAAGCCCAATTTTTCCAATTGAACCGGTAGCGATTTTCCTAAAACATTAGGAAGCAGCTCAACGGCATTAGAACGCGTGATGTTTAAGCGATTCAGATTAGCTTCAACACGAAACGGATTTTTCTTTACAAACAGATTTTTTAAGGCAAAGTTCCCAATGATTTCAGATCCGAATTTATCAGAAAGCTGCGTGTTTTCCAGCTTAAAATTGTTCAACGTACCTGTTGCTTTTGTGGTTAGGTACAGAACATTATCGGCACCAAATTCTTTATAAAAGTACTTTAAATCGTTTGTAGCAACTTTTGATTTATTCAAATCAACCGCCAAATTTACTTTTTCGGTAAAATATTTTAAATCGCCTTCCGCATAACGCATGGCAATATTTCCTTTGATATACGATTCTTCGGTTTCAACTGCAAACGGTTTCAAATCCATGCCGGTTTTCGTCATAGAAAAGCTTGTAACCAGATCTTTTATGTAAATTCCGCGTTTGTCTTTTAACGATAACTTGTTAATATCGGCATTAATATTCGCGCCTTGAACCAGCAATTTATCTAAAGAACCGTTCATTTCTTTAAAATCAATCGGAGTATTTCCGGTATTATCATCGGTAATTTTAAACCTCCCGTTTGTAAGATCCAGATGATCGATCTTCATTAAAAATTTACCGCTTCCGGGTTTTCCGTCATCAAAAACAGCAATAAACTTGTCTAAATTAGTTAAAGTATCGCCTTTGTATTTGTGGATAAAAAAATTGACATCCTGAATTTCGGTGCTTCCAAACAACAACTTTCCTTCGGTCAGCTGTTTAAAATCGGTAATATCGGTATACAATCGGTCAATGTAGGCTAAATCGTTGTTTCGGTCGTCTAAAACATGCACTTTTTTCAACAGAACACTTCCATCCAACTGCACGGCAACCTGCCCGATCGACGTTTGGATATTAAATTGTTCGTTAATTCTTGTGGTCGCGTAATGCGCCAATTCTGTCTGAACTATTGGTGTGGTAATAATTACGGCTGCCAGTATAAAAACCAACGCCAAGCCCAACAGCAACCCAAACAGTATTTTAAAAAGTTTTTTGATAGCCTTATTTGTTTTAAATTTGCTTTTTAATTTAAAGAAACAAAAATACTAATTTATGTAAGTTAATACGGTATTTAGTAGACTTTATACACATAAATTATACCGATTTTTTACAATGGAACAATTAAAGTACATTTTGGCTATTGAAAGTTCGTGCGATGATACCGGTGCAGCCGTATTATGCAACGATAAAGTGTTGAGCAATGTGGTGGCAAAGCAGGAAATTCACGAGTTGTACGGCGGAGTTATTCCCGAATTGGCTTCGCGCGCTCATCAGCAAAATATTGTGCCTGTTGTAGATGTAGCCTTGCAAAAAGCCGGCATACAAAAAACCGATTTAAGTGCTATTGCATTTACGCAAGGTCCGGGTTTAATGGGATCTTTACTGGTAGGCGGTTCTTTTGCAAAATCTTTAAGTATGGCGTTGGATATTCCGTTGATTGCCGTAAACCACATGCACGCACATATTTTGGCTCATTTTATTGATGAAGAAGGATTTGATAAACCTACATTTCCGTTTTTGGCGATGACAATTAGTGGCGGACATACACAGATTGTGAAAGTGAATTCTTTTGTTGATATGGAAATTTTAGGTGAAACAACCGATGATGCTGTTGGTGAGGCTTACGATAAAACCGCAAAAATATTAGGATTTCCTTATCCTGGCGGTCCTTTGATCGACAAGCATGCGCAAAACGGAAACCCAAAAGCTTACACTTTTACCAAACCAAAAGTGGACGGATTGAATTTTAGTTTTTCGGGATTAAAAACTCAGATTTTGTATTTTATTCAGAAAGAAGTTCAAAAAAATCCGGATTTTATTAAAGAGAATATCGATGATATTTGTGCTTCTGTTCAAAACATCATCATTAAAATTTTAATGGATAAAATTAAGCTTGCCGTTGAACAAACCGGAATTACCCAAATTGCTATTGGTGGCGGTGTTTCGGCAAATTCGGGCATTCGTAAAGCGCTGAAAGAAACCGAAAACAAATACGGCTGGAAAACTTTTATACCAAAATTTGAATACACAACCGATAATGCCGCAATGATTGGTATTGTTGGTTACCATAAATTTCGTTTAGGAATTTTTAGCGATGATGAAGTAGTTTCTAAAGCAAGATTAGAATTTTAATTATGCAGTTATTTTATGCTCCCGATATAGACAATCAAACAATTGAGTTTACTTTTGATAAAGAAGAAAGCAAACACATTGTTAAAGTTTTACGTAAATTAGAAGGTTCTATTTTACACATTACCAACGGAAAAGGTTTTATATTTATGTGTGAAGTTATATTGGCATCAGAGAAAAAATGTGTGGTAAAAATAAATGAATCACAATTTACTGAAGCTAGAAACTTCAGTATTCATATGGTAGTTGCTCCTACTAAAATGAACGATCGTTACGAATGGTTTTTAGAAAAAGCTGCCGAAATTGGTGTTGATGAAATTACGCCGATTATCTGTGATCATTCTGAAAGAAAGATTATCAAGACCGAACGTTTTGATAAAATTTTAATCAGTGCCATGAAACAATCTAACCAGATGTATCTGCCCGTTTTAAACGAACCAATAAAACTTACTGATTTTTTATCGAAGGAAATTAGCGGACAAAAATTTATTGCACATTGTGAAGAAACCGATAAAGTTGAATTAAAAGACAGAATTAAAACACAACAGAACTATACTTTACTAATTGGTCCTGAAGGTGATTTTTCTACAAATGAAATCAATAAAGCACTTGCAAATGGTTATTTACCCGTTGCTTTAGGAAACACACGTTTGCGTACCGAAACTGCTGCACTTGTTGGTTGCCATACGTTTGTTTTAGCGAATAATTAGTTTAAATTTTATGATATTACCATCTGATTTAAAAGAATTTATAAACAATAACTTAAAGCAAGACATTAATAATTTGGCTTTAAAGAAAAATCCATTTCCAGAATATGAATGGTCTTGGATTTTAAATCAGATTCAGGCAAAACGGAAAGCTGAAAAGAAATTACCGACTTGGTTTTCAAATGAAGATGTTATTTTTCCGAGTACATTATCTATAGAACAAACTTCATCGGAAACCTTGGCAAAGTTTAAAGTAGCATTAATTTCAGGTGAAAAACTTATTGACTTGACCGGAGGTTTTGGTGTGGATGATTTTTATTTTGCAAAACGATTTAAAAAAGTTGTCCATTGCGAATTTCAAGAAGATTTATCAGCAATTGTTCATCATAATTTTAAAGTTTTAAATACAGATAATATTGAAACTGTTTCGGGTGACAGTATTTCATATTTTCAAAAATCAACTGAAAAATTTGATTGGATTTATATAGATCCAGCTCGACGTGATGATAAAAAAACGAAAGTTTTTCTACTAAAAGATTGCACTCCAAACGTAGTTGAATTACAAGAATTCCTCTTTGAAAAATCAGAAAACATTCTAATTAAAGTTGCAACGTTACTTGATATTTCGTCTATTTTAAACGAATTAAACAACGTTAAAACAATTTATGCGATTGGGTTGCATAACGAAGTTAAAGAGCTTTTAATTATTTTAGAGAAAGGTTTCATCAATCAACCGGAATTGATTGCCGTCAATATTTCAAACGATGGAACAATTCATCAAGATATATTTCCTTTAAATGATGCTGCAGATTCGCAGTTGTCAACTCCGTTAAATTATCTATACGAACCATTCAGCAGTTACTTAAAAATTGGTGCTTATAATGATATCGCAACGAAATTTAATGTGAATAAGTTACATAAACATTCGCATTTGTACACTTCAAATGAATTGGTCGATTTCCCGGGAAGATGTTTTAAAATAGAACAGGTTATTCCATACAATAAAAAAGATATTAAGTTTTTAGAAAATACAAAGTGTAATATTACGACTCGAAATTTTCCTTTAAAAGTAGAAGAGATCCGCAAAAAACATAAAATCAAAGACGGTGGCGATTTGTATGTTTTTTTTACTACTGATTTAAATAATGATAAAATTGCGGTGATTTGTAAAAAAATAACGACCGATAATTAATCGGTTGTTATTTTTTATTTCTGATTTGCATATAGTTTTCATTCTGAAATTATCTTTTAGATTCCTACGGAATGACAAACCAGCTATAAACTATATAGAATAGATTTATCTCTTAATATTTCAATTCTAATGTTTTAGAAGTTTCTGCTCTTAATTCTTTTAATAAATCCGGGTGATCATTTAATTTTAATCCAAATGAAGGAATCATTTCTTTGAATTTTGCCTGCCATTCTGCCGACTTAAATTCATTAGGGAAACATTTTTCAATCAGTTTCAGCATAATGGTAACCGTTGTAGATGCACCTGGAGATGCTCCTAATAAAACCGCCAAACTACCATCGGCAGCATTCACAACTTCAGTCCCGAAAGCCAATTCTGCTTTGCCTTCGCTGTTACGTTTCATGGTTTGTACACGCTGACCTGCAATTTCCAATCGCCAATTTTTTTGTTTAGCATCAGGGAAATATTCTTTTAACGAAGCTAATTTTTTGTCTGGCGATGCCAATACTTCAGAAATCAAATATTTTGTCAAGCCCATATTATCTAAACCTGCACCAACCATTGTTCCGATATTTCCTGTTGAAATAGAACTGAATAAATCCCAATACGATCCGGTTTTTAAGAATTTGGTTGAAAACCCTGCGTACGGACCAAACAATAATGATTTTTTACCGTTTACAAAACGGGTATCTAAATGCGGGACCGACATTGGCGGAGCACCAACTGACGCTAATCCGTATACTTTTGCAAAGTGTTGTTCTGCCAATTGCTCGTCTTCGCAAACCAACCATTGACCAGAAACAGGGAATCCACCGTAATGTTTTCCTTCAGGAATTCCTGATTTTTTCAACAGTAAAATAGACGCTCCACCTGCACCAATAAATACAAATTTTGATACTACGGTACGTTGTTCACCTGTTTTAATATCTTTTACAGAAACCTTCCACTTTCCGTCTTGCGTTCTTTTTAAATCGTAAACTTCGGTATTAAAAGTAACTTTTACTCCGTCTTGTTTCAGCTGATGCTTGATCATTCGCTTTGTTAATTCGCCAAAATTAACATCGGTCCCCAAATTCATGTAGGTTGCCGCTACTTTTTGATCAGCTTTACGATTTTCCATTATTAGCGGAGCCCAATTTTTGATGGTTTGGGTATCTTCGCTGTATTCCATCCCTTCAAAAAGAGGTTCTTTTTTTAAAGCTTCGTGTCTGTTTTTTAGGAAATTTACATTTGCATCGCCCCAAACAAAACTCATGTGTGGTACCGTATTTACAAACGATTTTGGAGACTGAATGATGTTTTTATTCACCAAATACGACCAAAACTGGCGCGATTCTTCGAACTGTTCGCAAATATCCAATGCTTTGCTAGTATCGATCACTCCGTTTTTTTCGGGCGTATAATTTAATTCACAGAAAGCTGCATGACCCGTTCCGGCATTATTCATGGCATCGGAACTTTCTTGCGCAGCACTATCCAAGCGTTCAAAAATTTCAATTGTTGCACCAGGATTCAGTTCTTTTAGCAATAATCCAAGTGTAGCA
>Ga0256908_1000619_pt1 | contig 13179 bp, 10 predicted proteins | sample MC6MC0761MT_FD_186331 | JGI IMG/M metagenome (GOLD analysis project Ga0256908, IMG submission 186331) | Metatranscriptome of enriched soil aggregate microbial communities from Iowa State University, Ames, United States - MC6-MC0761-MT... | ecosystem: Environmental > Terrestrial > Soil >... | reverse complement strand
GTTGTCGCCCATCAGGTTCGACGACGTCAACTTTGACGGCGGCTACGACAAATGGCGCGCCTACGGCCAGGCAAAAACGGCGAACGCCCTCTTCGCCGTGGAATTGGACCGCCTCGGCAAGGACTCCGGAGTCCGGGCCTTCGCCGTTCATCCGGGTGGCATCATGACCGAGCTCCAACGGCATTTGCCCAAAGAGGAGATGGTCGCAGCGGGGTGGATGGATGCGGAGGGAAACGTCCGCGAAGGATTCAAAACGCCGGAACAGGGCGCTGCCACCTCAGTATGGGCCGCGACTTCCCAGGCGCTGTCCGGTAAGGGCGGCGTCTATTGCGAGGACTGCGATATTGCCAATCCCACGGACAAGGAATCGCCGTTGGCGAGGTACCAAGGCGTGGACGCACACGCCATCGACAAGGCCGATGCCACCAGGCTATGGGATTTGTCCGCGAAGCTGACAGGGATCAACGCTTTCGCCTAACAGGCGGTGTCAGGCGCTTTCGGAGCGGAGCTGCCCGTGATCCACAGGGCACTCCGCGGCCGGGGCTGCGGCCGGTTGCTCAACCTGAATGCCGTACAGGGCCTCCAGCGCTGCGACGTACTCCTCCTGCTGGCCGTTGGCGGCCAGTTCACGGGCCCTGACGGTGGGAATGTGAAGGAGCTGCTTGACCATCCGGCGCAACGCGAATTCGACTTCCTCCGCGGCAGCCGTACAACCGTGGCGGGCGCGGACCTTCTCCATCTCCGCATCCAACACGTTCATGGTGTGCCGGCGCAACGCGACGATGGCCGTGTCCACGGAGCGTGCCTCGCGCTCGGACTCAAAGGAAGAGGCTGCACCGGTCACGATCGCGCTGGCCTGGGACAGCGATTCTGCTTGTTCCTGTGGTGCGGCGAGCCGGACCGACTCGAGGGTGAGGAGTTCAACGCCGTCGAGTTCGCCAACGGCGGGATCAAAGTCATGGGTCAAGGCGAGGTCGATCGCAATCAACGGCTTATCCGACTGCGCCCGGACGCGTGCCAGGTCCGCAGCTTCCACGCGGTTGTCTGAACCGCTGCACCCGATCATGACGTCAGCTGCTGCGACAGCGGCGGGCAACGTCTCGGCGTCGAGCGCTGTACCACCGCGGGTGGCCACGAAAGCCTCGGCACGGCCGGAGGAAGAATAGACCGAGATCGCGGTGCAGCCGCGTTCGCGCAGGAGTGACATGGTGGCACCCGCATACGCGCCAGTGCCGAAGACCACTACTTTCTTGGTGGACCAATCATCGTTCTCGGCGAGGTCGGTAGCGAGGTCCAAAGCAACGGAGACAATCGACAAGCCGCGGGAGCCCAACGCGGTCTGCGCACCCACGTCCTTGGCGGTCTTGGATGCAGCCTGGAAAAGCCGGACCAAGCCGGAGCTCGCTGTGCCTTCCTGCTGGGCAGTGATCAGGGCGCGACGGACCTGGCCTGCGATTTCGCGCTCACCCACTACTGCCGAATCCAGTCCAGCGCTGACGGCAAAGAGGTGCCGGGTGACTTCGGGACCGGTGTGGGTTGCAAAAGAGCGGGAGACGAGTTGCTCGTTCAAGCCACTCAGTTCGCTGATCTGGGAAACCAGGGCCGAGCGGGCTGCTTCGAGATCAGCCCCGTTGGCCGTTTCGCCGTAAACCTCATAGCGGTTGCAGGTGGCCAGAACCACCGCTCCGGAAACCACAGGGGAATCGGTGAGGGCTGCGGAGGCAAGCCCGGAGGAACCGTTGCTCAACTGAGCGACAGTTTCGAGGTCGATGTCGGCGTGTGTAGCCACCAATGAGAAAAGAACCACAGCAACCCCATCATAGCTTTTTCGTAGCCCGGTAGAACAATATGGCGCCGTGGTGATCCACACGCTGACGCGTGATCCCCGCCACAGCGGCCCCCTTGGGGCGCGACGTGACAGCTTGTCGTTATCTTTTGCCCCGGATTTTCGGCACAATCGAAGGCATGACTTCTAGCTCGGCAGCATCCCAGAGTACGGCCTCCAACGCCCCGGCGGGAGCCCTCGGCCCCAACCACCCGCTGAAGGACGGCCGTACCCCGGACTCACCGCTGATCACGGCATACCGTGGCGGCAAGCCGTCACGCAGGCCTGTGTGGTTCATGCGCCAGGCTGGCCGCTCCCTTCCTGAGTACTTGAAGGTCCGCGAAGGCGTTGCCATGCTGGACTCGTGCCTGCGCCCCGAACTCGCCGCCGAGATCACGCTGCAGCCCGTCCGGCGCCATGACGTCGATGCCGCCATCTTCTTTTCGGACATTGTCATTCCCTTGAAGCTTGCAGGCGTCGGCGTGGACATCGTCCCCGGTGTGGGCCCGGTCCTGGACAAGCCCGTCCGCACGGCCGCCGATGTCGCCGCGCTTCCCACCCTGACATGGGAGGCGCTGGAGCCAATCCGTGAGGCCGTGCGCCTGACAGTCGCGGAACTCGGCAAGACTCCGCTGATCGGTTTCGCGGGTGCTCCGTTCACGCTCGCTGCCTACATGGTTGAGGGCAAGCCCTCCCGCGACCACCTCGGCCCGCGGACCATGATGCACGCCGACCCTGAGACGTGGAATGCCCTGGCCAACTGGGCCGCCGATACGTCGGGAATGTTCCTCCAGGCGCAGCTTGAAGCAGGCGCCTCGGCCGCGCAGCTCTTTGACTCCTGGGCAGGTTCCCTGGGCCTTGCCGACTACACCAAGTACGTAGCACCGGCCTCCGCCCGGGCGCTCGACCATGTCCGGGACCTCGGCGCTCCGTTGATCCACTTTGGCACGGGCACGTCCGAACTCCTGGTTGCCATGCACGATGTGGGGGTTGACGTGATGGGCGTGGACTACCGCCTTCCCCTTGATGAAGCGAACCGTCGCCTCGGCGGGACCGTTCCGCTGCAGGGCAACATCGATCCGGCACTGCTGTCCGCGCCATGGGATGTCCTTGAAGCGCACGTCCGCGAGGTCATTGCGGCCGGCTCGCACGCCCCGGGCCACGTCCTGAACCTCGGCCACGGCGTTCCTCCGGAGACGGATCCAACCGTCCTGACCCGAGTCGTGGAACTCATCCACTCGATTCCGGCAGAGTAGGGCCCATGCGCGGCGTACATCCAACGCCTACAGCCCTTCCGGCAGGACCACGTGCCGTGGTGGTGGGTGGTGGCGTCTCAGGGCTGCTGGCTGCGCGGGAACTCGCCATGGCCGGCATGTCGGTCACTGTCCTCGAGGCAACTGGCGCGTGGGGTGGTTGCGTGGGCAGCCATGTTGTTGCAGGGCTCCAACTGGACAGCGGCGCAGAGTCATATGCCACGAGGTCCTCGGCGGTAGCCGACCTTGCGCGGGAGCTCGGACTCGGCGACAGGATCGTAGCCCCGCACCCCGGTGGTGCCTGGGTGCAGTTGCCCGACGGCCCGCAGGAATTGCCTAAAACCGGGGTCCTCGGCATTCCGGCGAACCCGTGGGACCCAGAGGTCCGGCGTTCACTGGGTTTCTTCGGTGCGCTGCGGGCCTCCTGGGATCGTTGGTTGCCGGCGTCATTGGGAACGTCCTCGGATGTCACCAGTGTTGCCTCCCTTGTGCGGACCCGGATGGGCAGGAAGGTCCTGGAGCGGCTTGTTTCCCCGGTGGTAGGCGGTGTCCACTCCGCGGACCCCGCACTCCTGGACGTGGACATGGTTGCGCCGGGGCTGCGGGCCGGAATCCGAACGCACGGTTCGTTGTCGGCGGCCGTTGCAGCCCAACGCAAGGTTGCTGCGGTCCGCAGTGGCAAAGATGCAGCAGCCCAGCAGGGTGGCTCCGGGCTGGCCAAGGCGGGTTCCGCCGTCGCCGGTTTAGAGGGTGGCATGAACACCTTGGTGACGGCGTTGGTGGCGGACCTGCGCGGGCGGGGTGTGGACCTGCTCGCGGATACTGCCGCAACGGACGTCGCGAAGACCGCTGCCGGTTGGCGCGTCACCGCCGGCGATTCCACGTACGACGCCGACCATCTGGTAGTAGCGCTCGACGGCCCGTCGGCGGTGGCATTGCTGGAAAAGTCACTGCCGGCATTGTCCGGTCTGCGTCCGGCACCAGGACCCTTGGTGAGCCTGGTGACGATGGTGGTGGACGTGCCCGAACTTGATCGGCGACCCCGCGGAACCGGCATCCTGGTGGCGCCACAGACCCCAGGGATCACGGCGAAGGCGCTGACGCACGCCACGGCTAAATGGGATTGGCTTGCTGGGGAAGCCGGTCCTGGAACCCACGTGCTGCGGCTGTCCTATGGTCGACGCGAGGATGCGGGTGGATCCCCGGATGTGGTCCTCGATGACGAATCCCTCCTCTCGGCGGCCTTGGCTGATGCCTCGCAGTTGTTGACGGTGCCGGTATCCCGTGCGGATGTTGTGGATTGGGATGTGGTGCGCTGGGCAGGTGCCCTGCCGTTCGCCGCCGTCGGTCATAAACAGCGCGTGGCGCACGTCCGTGAGGTATGCGCCGCTGCTGAGGGGCTGACTGTGGTCGGGGGGTGGTTGGCCGGTAATGGCTTGGCGGCCGTCGTGGCGGATACACGGAAGCAACTTGGCCAAGCCGTCAAGGATGGGCCCGCTTTTCCGTGATTTACATCACTTCTACGCTCTGTAGAACTGATCCGTTTCGACTTAGCGCCATGCACGGGGCAAACTTGAACCATGAGCCACACTTCTGCCGAATCTGTCACTAAAACTGCTGGAACCGACGAGCAGTTCTTCACGCTTTGGACCGTCTTCAAGCGCTCGGCCGACGTCCTGCGCAGCGGCGATGCTGTCCAGGAATTCGAAGCGCTGACCGAAACGCTCGCCGATGGCGGCGTGGTCCTTCGCGGTAGCTATGACGTGTCGGCAATGCGCTCGGACGCCGACATCATGGTGTGGCTCCACGGCGCCAAGCCGGAGGACCTGCAGTCCGCCGTCCGCTCCATCCGCCGCAGCAAGCTGTTCGCAGGAACGGAGATTGTCTGGTCCGCCATGGGCGTGCACCGCGAGGCCGAGTTCGCCAAGAGCCACGTGCCCGCGTACGCCCGAGGCGTCGAGCCCAGCACCTGGCTCTGCGTCTACCCGTTCGTCCGCTCCTACGAGTGGTACATCCTGCCGGCCGAAGAGCGCGGCGCCATGCTCCGCGAACACGGTTTGCTGGGCCGCGAATTCCCGCAGGTCATCTCCAACACCGTCTCCTCGTTCGCGCTGGGGGACTGGGAATGGATCCTTGGACTCGAGGCACCGGAACTGGTGGATCTGGTTGACCTGATGCGCCACCTGCGCGACAGCGAAGCCCGCAACCACGTCCGTGAAGAAATCCCGTTCTACACCGGCCGCCGCGTCAGCGCCGCCGAGATTGCTGAGGTCCTGGCATGAGTGAGTTCCCCATTTCCACCGAACCCAACAGCGTGACCGAGCGTGGCCGCCAGGAACCCAAGCAGTACGACGCCGTCCTGCTGGCTTCCTTTGGTGGACCCGAAGGCCAGGAAGACGTCATTCCCTTCCTGCGCAACGTCACCCGCGGGCGCGGGATCCCGGACGAGCGGTTGGAAGAGGTGTCGCACCACTACCGCGCATTCGGTGGCATCAGCCCCATCAACCAGCAGAACCGCGAGCTGAAGGCAGCGATCGAAGCGGAGCTGGCGCAACGCGGGATCGAGTTGCCGGTCCTTTGGGGCAACCGTAACTGGGACCCCTACATCGCCCCCGTTTTGCAGGACGCTTACGACGCCGGCCACCGCCGGATCCTGATGCTCACCACCAGCATCTACTCCTGTTACTCCAGCTGCCGCCAGTACCGCGAAGACATCGGCGTTGCCCTGACCGAAACCGGCCTGGACGGCAAGCTCGAGGTCGACAAGATCCGCCAGTACTTCGACCACCCCGGGGTAGTCCAGCCCTTCCTTGAGGGAACCGCCGCCGGTCTGGAAGAGATCCGCGGGAAGCTGGCTGCTGCCGGAGAAACCGATCCGGACTCGAAGATCCGTGTCCTGTTCGCTACCCACTCCATCCCCACCCGCGATGCCGAGGCCGCCGGTCGTTCCGACGATGAGCCGCGCGAGTTCGCTGAAGGATCTGCCTACGCGGCCCAGCACCTTGCCAACGCCAAGGCCATCATGGACACCGTGGCACCCAACGTTGCTTGGGATCTCGTGTACCAGTCACGCTCGGGCGCACCGCACATTCCCTGGCTGGAACCGGACATCAACGACCACCTTGAGGAGATCGCTCCTGAAGGTGTCCGGGGCGTTGTCATTGTGCCCCTGGGTTTCGTCAGCGACCACATGGAAGTTGCCTGGGACCTTGACACGGAAGCACTGGAAACGTGCAAGAATCTCAACATCGAGGCCACGCGCGTTCCCACTCCGGGCACGCATGCAGCTTTCGTTTCCGGCCTCGTGGACCTTATTTGCGAACGTACCGTGGAGAACAACATCGCCGATCGTCCGCATGTCACCGACCTCGGACCGTGGTACGACGTGTGCCGCCCCAACTGCTGCGAGAACTTCCGCGGTGCCAAGCCCGTCATTGCCGAAGTGGGTACCCGCGTTGGCATCGGCCACGACGCGTACGCCGCGTCGGAGGCCGCCAAGTGACCGTCCGCATTGGCACCAGGGCCAGCAAGCTGGCCCTGACTCAAACGCAGCAGACTGCCGATAAGCTGGCTGCTGTCGGCGGCTTCCCGGTAGACCTCGTGCACATCCGGACCGAGGGCGACGTCAAGACCGGTTCCCTCTCCCAGATGGGCGGCACGGGCGTGTTCGTGGCGGCACTTCGGGATGCGTTGCTGGCTGACACCTGCGATGTTGCCGTGCATTCCTTGAAGGACCTGCCCACAGGGGCGGCCCTTGGCCTGAGTATCGCTGCGACGCCAAAGCGCGTTGACGTGCGGGATGTCCTCTGCGCGCGCGACGGCATGACTCTCGCGGACCTGCCGGGCGGGGCGAAAGTGGGCACAGGCTCACCCCGCCGTGCAGCCCAGCTTCGGGCCGCGCGCCCGGACATCGAGGTCCTCGATATTCGAGGCAATGTGGACACCCGCCTCGGCAGGGTCCCGGGCCTCCCGGGAAACACCACGTCCGAGGTTGTTCCCGGTAAGTCATGCGACCTCGACGCCGTGGTGCTCGCCGCTGCCGGCCTGGAGCGGATGGGCCGGCTGGACACCGTCAGCGAGTTCTTCGAAACCGACGTCATGCTGCCCGCGCCGGGGCAGGGGGCGCTGGCCATCGAATGCCGGACGGAAGATGCTCCGCGCCAGGCAGGCACGACGGAGGGCTCCAACGCCGTGTTGGCCCAAGCGCTTGCCGCGTTGAACGACGACGACACGCGCCTTGCAGTCACAGCCGAGCGAGCGGTCCTGGCCAGGCTTGAGGCCGGTTGCGCGGCTCCTGTTGGGGCCTTTGCCTTCCGCAAGGGGAGCATGCTTCACCTGGAGGCTGCTGTGTGCTCAGTGGACGGCACCAAGACCGTGCGCGAGAAAAAGGCCACCGACGGCCTGACCGAAGTGGGAGCCACCCTGCTGGGCATCGAGGTAGCTGAGTTATTGCTCGCTGCCGGTGCCGCGGAGATTGCGGACCTTGCCGCATCCTAAGCCCCTGGAACCAAAGGCCCTGGCTGGCCGGCGCATCCTGGTTGCCAGGACCGCCGACCGCGCCCGGGCTTTGGCTTCGCTCCTTACCGGAGCTGGCGCGGAGCCTGTAGTGCTTCCACTGATCGACTTTGAACGGGCCGAAGACAAGTCGCCCTTGGATGCCGCTGTCGACCGGTTGTCAGCGGGAGGTTTCGACTGGCTGGTTGTCAGCAGCGTCACCACCGTGCGGGTCCTCCTGGAGCAGGCTGCCGAACGCGGTGTCGCCCTTGCCCATCTGGTCCCGGCCGGCACCAGGGTGGCTGCCATTGGCGAGTCCTCAAGGCGGGCTCTGGAATCCGTTGGACTCGCAGTAGCGCTGGCCCCAACCGAGGCACAGTCGGCCGAGGGCCTCCTTGGCCTCTGGACAGCGGCGCCCGAGCAGGTCTTCCTGCCCCAGGCGGATATCGCCGCACCGGGCCTCCGTGAAGGCCTGGCCGCCAAGGGCGCCGATGTCACCGCCGTGACCGCCTATCACACGGTTGATTACCCGGCCCGCACTGAGCGTCGCCTGACGGCGGAACTGCCGTCCGCCGTCGTGGTTCAAGACCACGCGCCGCGGATGGTGAGCCCCGCGGAAGCGCGTGAGGCCTTCGATGCCGGGACGATGGACGCAGTGGTGCTCGCCTCGCCCAGCGGCGCACGGCGCATAGCCAGGGACTTTCCGGAACTGGGCCGCTGCCAGGTCATCGCGATTGGACGTCCGACGGCGGCGGCAGCCTCCCAGCTCGGACTCACCGTTGCTGCCACCGCCAAAGAACCAACACCGGACGGCATCGTGGCCGCCCTGGAATCTGTTTTCGCCAACGAAGGGAACCCGCAATGAGCTTTCCAAACCATCGTCCCCGCCGCTTGCGCACAACTCCCGCCATGCGCAGGCTGACCGCCGAGAATCGGCTGGCCCCCGCAGACCTGATCCTCCCGGCCTTCATCCGGGAGGGCCTTACCGAGCCGAGTCCCATCAGCTCCATGCCGGGCGTCGTCCAGCACACTACCGACTCCCTGAAGCGCGCTGCCGCCGAGGCCGTGCAGCTGGGTGTGGGCGGCATCATGCTCTTCGGCGTACCCGCAGTACGTGACGCGCAGGGCACTGCTTCCCTTGACCCTGACGGTGTCCTGAACAAGGCAATCCGCGACGTCAAAGCCGAAGTCGGTGACGACCTGGTGATCATGGGCGATGTTTGCCTGGACGAGTTCACCGACCACGGCCACTGCGGTGTACTGGACGCCGAGGGCTACGTGGACAATGACGCCACGTTGGAGATCTACGGCCAGATGGCGGTGGCCCAAGCTGATGCCGGCGCGCACGTCCTGGGCCCTTCGGGCATGATGGACGGCCAGATCGCCGTCATTAGGCAAGCGCTGGAGGAATCCGGCCACAAGAACACCGCAGTCCTGGCGTACGCAGCCAAGTATGCGTCCGCTTTCTACGGCCCGTTCCGTGAAGCCGTTGATTCCCAGCTGAAGGGTGACCGCCGGACCTACCAGATGGACGCGGCCAACCGTCGCGAAGCCATCCTCGAAGTTGAGCTGGACCTGGAGGAAGGGGCGGACATGGTCATGGTGAAGCCGGCCATGAGCTACCTGGACATTCTTGCCGACGTCGCAGCCATGAGCCCGGTACCCGTCTCGGCCTACCAAATTTCAGGCGAGTACGCCATGATCGAAGCGGCTGCCGCCAATGGCTGGATTGACAGGCGTGGTGCCATCACCGAGTCCGTGCTGGGGATCAAGCGGGCCGGCGCCGATACCGTACTGACCTACTGGGCCTCCGAACTGGCAGGCTGGCTGAAGGAGTCCTGATGACCTCCCTTTCCTCCGACCCCACCGCACCGGTAGCGGCCAACCAGATCCTGCTCGGGCTGAACACCTTCGGCGACGCAGGACTCGACGCCGACGGCAATCCCAAGGAACACGCGCAAGTCCTGAGGGAGCTGCTCGAAGAAGCAAAACTGGCGGACGCCGTCGGCATCCACGCTTTCGGCGTCGGTGAGCACCACCGCCGTGATTTTGCCGTGTCCGCACCGGAGGTTTTCCTCGCCGCGGCGGCGGCCGTGACGTCCCGGATCCGACTCGGCTCGGCTGTCACGGTGCTGAGCTCAGATGATCCCATCAGGGTGTTCCAACGGTTCGCGACGGTGGATGCGATATCGGATGGCAGAGCCGAAGTGATGCTCGGAAGGGGCTCCTTCGTGGAGTCCTTCCCGCTGTTCGGCCTGGACCTGGCCGATTACGAGGTCCTCTTCGAGGAAAAGCTCGAGCTGTTCGACAAAGTACGGGCGCAGAAACCCGTCCATTGGGAAGGGCGCACGCGGCCCAACGTCAGCGGGCTCCAGGTGTACCCGAAACTGCAGCACCATCTGTTGCCCGCATGGATCGGCGTCGGCGGAACACCCGAATCAGTCCTGCGCTGCGCTGAATACGGATACCCGATCATTTTCGCCATCATCGGGGGAGAGCCCCGCCGCTTTGCGCCTTTGGTGAATCTCTACCGCGAGGCCATGGGGAAATACGGCCATCCGATGCGCCAGATCGCAACACACTCACCGGGTTTCATCGCCGATACCGACGAGGCCGCCCGCGAAGAACTCTTCCCGCACTGGCTTGAGCAGCGCAACAGGATCGGCGCCGAGCGTGGCTGGGGCCCGGGCAACAGGGGCGAATTCGATGCGATGTGCGGCCCCGAAGGCGCGCTCTACGTTGGCTCTCCAGAAACCGTGGCGCAGAAGATCGCCCTGCTGAAGCGGAACCTCGGAGTGGACCGCTTCGACCTCAAATACAGCAATGGGACGTTGCCGCACCAGTCCATGATGCGCTGCATTGAGCTCTATGGGACACAGGTGGCCCCACGGGTCTCTGAGCTGCTTGCCGGAGCCTCGTAGGCGACGGCTCTGGCTCTGATGAATCACTGAAAGAATAGGAACCATGACTTCAAACACCCCCGTCTCCGACCAGCTCTTCGACCGCGCCCGGTCCCTTATGCCCGGTGGCGTGAACTCCCCGGTCCGTGCCTTCGGATCCGTGGGTGGAAACCCGAAGTTCATGGTTTCGGCCAAGGGTGCCTACCTCACGGATGCAGACGGCAAGGAATACGTTGACCTCGTGTGCTCCTGGGGGCCCGCCTTGCTGGGCCATGCCCACCGGGCCGTCCTCGACGCCGTCCACGCGGCCGTGGACCGTGGCCTTTCCTTCGGTGCTTCCACCCCGGATGAAGCCAACCTGGCCGCCATCGTCAAGGAACGTGTTTCCGCCGTCGAACGCCTGCGGATGGTGTCCACCGGTACTGAAGCAACCATGACTGCTGTACGCCTGGCCCGCGGCTACACCGGCCGCAACCTGATCATCAAGTTCGCCGGCTGCTACCACGGCCACCTCGATGGACTGCTCGCCGCGGCCGGTTCGGGCGTCGCCACTTTGGCATTGCCTGGCTCGGCAGGTGTTACCGAAGCTACTGCGGCGGAAACCCTGGTGCTGCCCTACAACGACCTCGCCGCGGTCGAAGCTGCCTTTGCCGCCCATGGCGAAAACATCGCGGCCGTCATCACTGAAGCGGCTCCGGCCAACATGGGTGTCGTCACCCCGGGGGAGGGCTTCAACGCCGGCCTTTCCCGGATCACGAAGGAACACGGTGCTCTGCTCATCCTCGACGAAGTCCTCACTGGATTCCGCACTGGCTATGCCGGCTACTGGGGTCTGACCGGTCGGCAGGAAGGCTGGGCGCCGGACCTTCTCACTTTCGGCAAGGTCATCGGTGGCGGTATGCCGACGGCGGCACTTGGCGGGCGTGCCGATGTCATGGACTACCTCGCTCCGGTTGGTCCGGTCTACCAAGCCGGAACGTTGTCCGGGAACCCGGTGGCCATGGCCGCCGGCGTCGCCACGCTGACGAACGCGACGCCTGAGGTCTACGCCCACGTTGATGCCCGTTCGCTGGAGCTTTCAGCGGCCCTCTCGTCCGCACTGGACGCCGCCGGAGTAGACCACTCCATCCAGAGGGCAGGGAACCTGTTCTCCGTCGCGTTCGGCACCTCCGCCCAAGGCGTACACAACTACGACGACGCCCAAGCCCAGGAATCGTTCCGCTACGCGCCGTTCTTCCACTCCATGCTGGACTCCGGTGTCTATCTTCCGCCGTCCCTATTCGAAGCCTGGTTCCTGTCTGCAGCCCACGACGACGCAGCAATGAGCCGGATCTTCGACGCACTCCCGGCAGCTGCAAAAGCTGCTGCGGCCGCCTCGGCCTGACCCGGTCACCGTGCCCCGGGGAGCTGCCCTACGTAGCTCCCCGGGGCATTGTTGTACCTGCACGGGGTAGGCTCGTATTGGAAACCCAACCCCAACGAATTAACGGTTTACCATGCGCAAGACCCAGACAATTGCATCCCTCGGAATGAGCATCGCGGCGGCTGGAGCTTTTCTCGTCATGGCGTCCGGCTGCTCTGCAGGCAGCGGCGGTTCCGCCCAGACCCCGGCGGAGGCGCCGCCGTCGGCCTTTTCTTCCCCGTCATCAGCCGCTCCGGTCCCCAGCACCGCAGCACCGACGCCATCCGCACCGTCTTCTGCTCCAGCGGCTCCTGCTCCAGCCCCAACGCCGACCACGAGCGCCCCATCCGCGGCTGAACAGCAGCTGGCCACCTTGGACTTGGAACAGCGTGTTGGACAGTTGTTCATGGTCGCTGCCAAGGCCACCGGCGTGGAGCCTGCAACCATGGAAGCGCTGAACAGCTATCACGTGGGCAACGTGTACTTGAGCGGACGCAGCAAAGCCGGAACGGCGCCGGTAACCTCGGTGGTGTCATCGTTGACCAGCACGGTCTCCGCTGCCACCACCGGTGGTTTGCCACTGTCGGTTGCCACAGACCAGGAGGGAGGTTTTGTGCAGGTCCTGTCCGGTCCAGGTTTCTCGCAGATGCCCACAGCGCTGGTGCAGGCCGGAGCTGGGCCTGCCAAGCTCCGCGCAGATGCCGCTGCCTGGGGCAAGGAGCTACGCAGCGTTGGCGTCAACGTGAACCTGGCCCCCGTCCTTGATACCGTCACGAGTCCCGAATTTGCGCCGTCCAACGCCCCGATCGGCCACTTCCAGCGTGAGTACGGCTTCACACCCCACGACGTTTCGGTGCTGGGCAATGCCTTCGCCGACGGCATGAAGGATGCCGGCGTCGCTCCAGTGGTGAAACACTACCCGGGCTTGGGCCGCGTGGTTCCGAACACCGACGTGAGCAGCGAGGTCCGCGATACTGCCACCACCCGTTATGATCCCGCCCTGGAGCCGTTCCAGGCGGCCATCAAAGGTGGCGCCCGGTGGGTCATGGTCTCAAATGCTTACTACGACAAGATCGATCCCGCCAACATCGCACCGTTTTCGCCGACCATCATGGAGACTATGCTGCGTACCGACGCCGGGTTCACGGGAATCGTCGTGTCGGATGACCTCTGCAGCGCCGCGCAGTTGAAAGCATGGACGGATGCGGACCGGGCACTGAATTTCTTTGCCGCCGGGGGAACCATGCTGGTGTGCGCCGACCCTTCCAGCATCCCCGCCATGCACCAGGCTGTAGTGAAGAAGGC
>Ga0256908_1000618_pt1 | contig 13179 bp, 10 predicted proteins | sample MC6MC0761MT_FD_186331 | JGI IMG/M metagenome (GOLD analysis project Ga0256908, IMG submission 186331) | Metatranscriptome of enriched soil aggregate microbial communities from Iowa State University, Ames, United States - MC6-MC0761-MT... | ecosystem: Environmental > Terrestrial > Soil >... | reverse complement strand
CATCAATGCACAAACCAGTTTCGATATCAAAAAGTGCGGAATGATGCGCGCACATAATTACTTGATTTTGATAGGTAGAGAATTGTCCCGAATGGTAGTCAAGCTGTACTGAAAAATGCGGGCAGACATTCTCATAACTGTAAAACTTTCCATCTTTGCGAATAATGACAATACTCTTGTCTGCTTTTAATGGATGAGTGACTTTTAAAACCTGTTGATCTAAAAAATCCTCAACCTCACAAAGCTTGATTCGTGTCGACACCATCATTCTCCTTGACTGAGAACAAAGTCATAATCGATTAAGTTATAGTTCGCATCTACAGCAAATTTAGCTTGATCTTCTGCACTCGCATTCCGTTGTTGAAAACCAACAATTAGTCGATCTTTAACGCCAAATACGGCATCACCATTCAAATATTCATCATCTTGAATAAATAAATGAGTAACCAAAGGTTGATGCCCTTCAGCTGTAATCATGAAATGAATATGTGCAGGGCGCCAAAAATGACGTTTGGAGTAATTTAATAACTCTCCCACCGTCCCATCTGAGGGAATTTGATAACTCACGGGTAGAATCGATTTAAATGCATATTCACCCTGCACCTGACTAATAAATGCGCCGCGCAAATTGGTGAGAAGCTGATCAGGGTCTTGACCAGAATACATACCATTTTCTGCAGTTTGCCAGACCTCGATTTTGGCACCTACGATAGCTTCACCTTGTTGGTTTAAAATTTTACCTTTCACTAACAAAGGTATTTCATTGTCAACATTCTCCTCAACAATGCTATCGGCATAGTGACGAATTGGCATATTGGCGATAAAGAACGGTCCAAAAACAGTACTTGGAGTCTGCTCTACATTTTTACTATGATTGATTTCATCGACCAACATAGATACACCTAACACGTCAGACAGCAAAATGTATTCCTGACGTTGTTCATGGCAGAGTTGTCCTGTTCGGGTCAAAAAATCAATCGCCATTTCCCATTCAGACTGAGTCAATTCCACCTCATCAACATAGTCATGAATCGATTTGACCAATTTTTGGATCAGCATTTTAGAACGTGCATCACCAATTTTTTCGAAACTGTTTATTGCACTTATCGTCACGTCATGCATATCAAAACTCCTTTTTCGACTCAGCAATTTATTGGGGTTCTAAACCTTCATAAGCCAATTGAAGAAGTGCTTCCAGCTCTTCACGTTCATAACTTCTAGGATTGTAATACGGGCTTTCACAGGTAATACGAGCAACCTCACTTGGCCCATCTTCAGGTAAACCAATATCTTTTAAAGACATTGGAATACCAAGCTGTTGATTGAGTCTGTAAATCAGTTGACCCACTTGTTTATGGTTTTGTCCGCCCAGTGCTTGAGCCAGTTGATCCATAGCTTCGATATCAGCATTGCGGTTATAGTGTGCAGAATATGTAAGGGTGATTGCATGGGCCTGTGCGTGTGGCAAGTTATAAGTTCCGCCTAAGGTATGACAAATTTTGTGATGAATCGCCATGCCGACGGAACCTAAACAAATTCCTGCTAGCCAAGCACCATAAGTCGCTTGTTTTCGCGCCTCGATATCTTGAGGATTTCTTACAATTTTTGGCAAAGCCTGACTGAGCGATTTAATCGACTCAATTGCCATCATGCTAATAATTGGATTTTTATCCTGTGCATATAGGGCTTCAACAGCATGTGCCATTGCATTCATCCCTGAACTTGCAGAAATATCAGCTGGTAAAGTCAGACTTAATTCAGGATCATAGATCACCATTTTGGGTAATACTTTGATATCTTTACCCGTTTTTTTCAGATTGTTTTCAGTCAAACCATAGACTGTCGTCATCTCACTGCCTGCATAAGTGGTTGGGATGGCAACAATAGGTGTTCCGATTTTTAGTGCAATGGCCTTAGCAAGTCCAATGGTTGAACCACCACCCAAAGCGAGGCAACAGTCAATTCGATGTGCTGTCACAAACTGAACCGCTTGATCAGCAACATCAACAGGAACATGCATGACGGCATATGGATAAACCCCTGCCGCCAATTCACCCAGCTGTTTCGCCATCATCAAGCCCGTTTCTTTTTGTTCTGGAGTGGTAATTACCAAAACTGAAGAATAGCCATATTCCTCTAAAATACTTTTGGTCTTTTGTGATTCGCCATTACCAAAATACACATTGATAGGCAGTGCTTTATAATGAAAATCTTGCATCTCATTCACCTCTCTGGAAATGAGGCGGTATTTGAGCATCCACATTGACCCAAACCGATTTCACTTCGGTATAGTCATGGATCGCTTCAAAGCCCATTTCACGACCATAGCCTGACTTGCCTACACCGCCAAATGGACTGCCCGGATTGACACGTTTATAACTATTAATCCAACACATACCCGCTTTGATTTTTTTGGCAAATAAATGTGCGCGTTGTAGATTATTGGTCCATAGCCCACTTCCTAAACCGTATTCAGTCCCATTGGCAATTTGCAATGCTTCAGCATCATCTTTAAAACGAAGCACTGTCACAAATGGTCCAAAAACTTCCTCTTGAGCCACACGATCATTGAGTTTTGCTTCAACAATCGTTGGTAAGACGTAATAACCATTTTTTAACTGCTCATCTTGAGGTGCAGTACCACCTAACAGAATTTTTCCACCTTGATCTTTTGCGATTTGAGCATATGCCAAAACTTTGTCTCGATGCAATTCTGAAGTTAAAGGACCCATTTCCGTATTTGGATCTAAAGGATCACCTAAACGAATGGATTGTGCTAAAGTAATGAATTTCTCTAAAAATTGATCTGCAATTTTTTCATGCAATACCAAACGTGAACCCGCAATACAGGCTTGTCCTTGATTGTGGAAAATTGCCCAAGCTGCACCATTTACAGCAGCATCAAGGTTGGCATCTTCGAATACAATATTTGCACCTTTACCACCCAGTTCAAGCTGTACACGTTTCAAGTTGCCTGACGACGCATTGACAATACCACGTCCCGTTTGGGTTGAACCTGTAAATGATATTTTTCCAACTTCGGGATGATCCGCTAAACGTTGACCTGCAGTATGACCATAACCCGGAACAATATTCACTACACCATCAGGAAAACCTGCTTTTTTAATTAGTTCAGCGATTTTAAGCGTAGATAATGGTGTGATTTCTGAAGGTTTCATTACAACAACATTACCTGCAGCAAGTGCAGGACCCAGTTTCCAACTGGTAAACATCAATGGGAAATTCCATGGCACAATCTGTCCAACCACACCAATGGGTTCACGAGTTGTGTAATTTAAAAAACCATGTTCTACAGGAATCACATTGCCTTCGATCTTATCGGCAATACCACCAAAATAGCGGAAACATGCTGCTGTACGTGGTACATCTAAACAACGTGAGTCTTTGATTGGATGCCCTGTATCTAAAGATTCAAGCTGTGCCAATTCTTCTATATTTTCTTCAATCAAATCTGCGAGCTTTAATAATAAACGACCACGTTCTGCAGCAGGCATTTCTGCCCAAGCAGGAAATGCTTTTTGAGCAGCTTGTACTGCAACATCAACATCTGCTGCTTCTGCTGCAGCAATCTTAGTGATCAGTTTGCCATTAGCAGGATTCACGACATCAATCGTTCCACCACCAAGCGCAGGAACAAATTCACCATTAATAAACAGCTGAGTATTTATTTTGCTCACATCCAATGCCTTTTGTTCAGACACAGTTGTCCCATCAACACGTAATTGTGTATTCATATGTAAAAACCTTTTAAAAAAAGGCTAATTACTTAGCCCTAAAACATGTGCTTAGAATGACACTGGGTAAGGTGGTAATTCACCAGATGCATATTTTTCTGGTAAATCTGGTGTTGCATTTTCCCAAACTAAAAGCATTGAACGTTTGGTTGAGTAACCCTGATGACGAATATTGGCAGGCATTGCACAGATATCACCTGCTTTCATGATGATGCGGGCAAATGGACTACCATCATTTTTATCTGCAATGTCCCAAGTGATTTCATCAGAAATTTGCATAAACCATTCTACGCGGTCATTACCATGAAAAATTGGTAGAATGTATTCTTCTGTTGTTGGGCAGAATAAACTTGCTTTACACACTGAAGTTACTGATGGGTTCCACGTTACATCTGAACGTGACATGTATTTAAAGAGATTAAATGCACTCAACTCACCTTCAAAACCTGGTTCACAATGAACTAAAGGTTCACCTTGATCGACATCGGCGAACTGACGGTTAACAGGTAAATCTTCGCGTAGCGGTGAATCCTCTGGCATACCTGGCATACGTTTGGTTGCAATACGATAACGATCAATCGCTTCAACATTGGCACCATTCTTTCGACCAAATGCACTGCCCGTTTCTTCCGGTGCAGCAAATGGATCAAAACCTGCATTCACCCAATCATGTAAAATTGCTTTAAAAGTTGCCATAATTTTAGGAGTTTCAAAGTTTTCCACATAATCAACACCTGCAGCACTCAGTACACCATTAAATGTACCCGCATACATGTCCACGCTACCATAATGGTTTTGCGTACCAATCACATGGTCAAAGTTCACCCAACCATAAAAAAAACCCCATGCAACATCACGCATAACAGCACGTAAAAATGCATCAGCAGACATTAAGTGTGAATGTTCACTGCCTTTTGCAGTCCACGTAATTTTGGCAAAATATTCATCACGACTTAAAGTAAACTTACCCAGTTTAAAAGTGATATATCCTGTATTTTCGTCTTTTCCAACGACTTCAACTTGCTCACTTGCAAATGTATTTTGTGCAGAGTTCATCCTTAATCTCCTATTACTTCAAGCAAATTTCTGACCATTTTTCGATAGAAAGCGGTCCTTTAATCGTATGTAAAATCAGCGTTGCTGGCTTTTGGCTGTTGAAGCGATAAGCTGTTCCAACAGGTAGAATTGCTTGATGACCTTTTTTCAGCACCACATAACCCATTGGTTTACCTTTCGGTTGTTCCCCTGCGGCTTGAGTACCTTCGATTGAAGTATCAATTTCTTGTTCCAGTTTTAGAAACTCAACACGAATTTCACTATCCATGGAAATAACAAACTCATCATGTGCACAGCAGAACCATTCAGAGGTACCTTCTGCACGGATGGATTCGATTACATATTTTTGGTTGATACCGACTACCGTTTTTTCATAAGGTTGAGCTTGACTCGCAACTTCAAAGATATTTGAAAAGACATAATTCGATGCCTTACCTTGAATCAATTGAATTTCACCTTTTTCAAAATTGTCTATACTTCCGAACTTTGTTGTATATGTATTCATCCCATTTCCTCTTCCGTCTTCATGACATAATTAAAAGTTAAGCCATGCTACGTTTGGAAACAATGTACGTTTTATCGACAAGACTGTTCGGCTTAATCGAACAAATAAATCTAAAAAAGCAAACTATAATTTTTGTCAGCTCACTGGACTCGTGAGTGAAATACTCTGTATATACAAGGAATATCAAATGCAAAAACAATGGGATACTTCATATGAATGGAAAGCAGTTCTATTGCTTTCACTTGGTTTTGGCTTAGTCGGATTAGACCGATGGATTATTGCACCACTGTTACCTTCAATCATGCGAGACCTTTCACTCACTTATCAAGATGTTGGTATTATTTTTGGTGCGTTGGGAATCACATGGGGAATTTTTGCCATCATTTCAGGTAATTTATCTGACAAGATTGGGCATAGAAAAATTCTCATTCCATCTCTGATCATCTTTTCACTTGCTTCAGGTTTTTCTGGTGCGGCAACTGGCTTAGTCAGTCTAATTTTTATCCGTGCCTTGATGGGGATTTCTGAAGGTGCATTTTGCCCCACAAGCTTTGCTGCCACTGCTGCTGCTGCCAAACCATCTCGCCGTGGTAGTTTACAAGGTCTACAACAAAGTGGTTTTGCACTTTTTGGTTTGGGATTGGGACCAATTATTGCAACTCAACTACTATTGGTCGTTCCTTCTTGGCGTGAAGTTTTCTGGGTAGTAGCAATACCAGGGATTATCCTCGCCATTTTTATGTATTTTGTAATCCGCGAACCTCAATATACTCAAGGTGGACAGGCATTACATGAAACTGTAGGCGATAGTGAAAAAGAGAAATTGAATTGGCTTGATTTACTTAAGACCCGTAATATTTTACTAAGCATGTTAGGTTTATTTTGTACCATGTCTTGCGTATTTGTAATCAGCGCTATGGTTCCTCTTTATCTAGAAAACTATTTAAAACTTAGTTCTCAAGATATGGGGATTGTTGTTTCTGCGATTGGATTTGGTGGATTTTTAGGACAATTTTTAGTTCCAGCTATATCAGATTTAATTGGACGAAAGCCAGCAACTTTCATCGGCTTTTTAGGTTCAAGTATCTTTATTTGGGTATTTGCAAATGCTGATGCAACTGTCTTTTCACTATTCTGCTGTTTATTTATCCTTTCCTTTTTCAGTTTAGGATTAATTGCATTACTTAGTGGTCCAATTGCTGCTGAATCTGCTCCAGCAGGACTCATTGCCTCTGCAATTGGTTTAGTAGTCGGCGCTGGTGAAATATTTGGTGGTGGCGTAGCCCCATTTTTATCTGGCGTTGTTGCTGAACATTATGGCATTCAAAATATTTTTTACTTTAGCCTTATTGGTACCATTTTAGGTATGTTCATCAGCTTCTTTATTAAAGAGACTGCACCTCGTAAAATTGAAGCAATGGAAAAAAATCAAATTGCCATGGAAGAATAGAATCCTAAAATTATCCATGTAATTTAATTAAAGATACAATACACCCAATTTGAAAAGTAAAGCTAGGCTTTACTTTTCAATGAGTCAGACGCTAAAGAGCTAACTTAGGTTTAATTATAATCCCCCCATCAATCCTGCTAAACAAAGCAATCCGGCAAACAATTGAAAAGATAAAACAAAACCATCTACAGGATTCATAGATTGATCTATTAGCCATCCTGTAATAAGTGGCGCGATTATTCCGGCTATAGTTGCAATTGAATGAACAATCGCTAACAAGGCACCTCTTTGCTGCACGAGTACTATCTCTGCAATTATTGTAGGTCCTAAACTAAAAACCAGATTAGGGAATGCAAAGCCTAAAGCAAATAAAAACAAAGAAAAAATATAATTTTGTTCTATCTCAAGGGCTAAAAATACACTTACACCACCTAAAAAAACAAACAAACTCACCAAAGCAGCTCGACTGTATCTTGAGCTATAACTTCGATTTAGAAAATATTGCGATATAGATGATCCAATAAAACTGATTGGAACCACGATTAAAACAATTGCTGCCATCCAACAACTCATAGCAAATATATTCATCACAAATCCTTTCTGTAGATAAGCAGGAAACCATGTAAGAAGCATGGTAAATATCCAATAGGCAGCAAAAGAGAGAAATATAATGCCGTGAACAGAATGTTTCAAAATCAATGCCTTATAACTAACACAAGAATCCTTAATTTGAGTTTTAACCTCCATTCCCGGATGATCTAAATTTCCTTCTTTTCCAATATATAGCCAGAGAATTAACCAAATGATTTCAATAAAACTTAAACATAAAATGTACTTTTCCAACCACAATACTCCGTGATTCCTGCAAGCAATGGAGTTGCACAAATAATTCCTACAGGTCCACCTTGAGCAATTATTGTAGTAACTCGATTACACTGTTGATCTGGAAACCATTTATAAAGTGCATGAATTGCAATAGGATAAGCGGGCCCTTCACCAATCCCTAGTAATATTCTACAAATGAGTATTACTCCAAATGATGGCCACAGTACTATAGGTAACTGTGTAACTGACCAAATCAGAACCAATAGTGCAATAATCCATTTGCTAGAGTATTTGTTAGAAATAAAAACAAAAACAATGCCTGAATTAAAAAAGCAAAAGAAAAAGCCACTTGCTATAAGACCATATTCAGAAGCCGATAAATTCAACTCCTGCATAATAAAAATTGAAACGATGCCTACAACTCTTTATCAGCAAAGTTAATCACCATATACATAAAAATCATATAAACCATAGACTTAATTTAATTATTATCAAACTCCATATACATTTTCAGCCTATTCCACGTCAAAACCCTTACTGCAAAACCTTGTCGCCTCACAAGTCTAAAGCGCCATAAGAAAATCCTATTTCCTTACGCTTTTCACCAATTAGTTTGGCAGATGATGCTGAAATATTACACAAGTTGGGTGCATATTAATAAAGTTTAGTAAACTACAGACAGACTAGACCTGTTAAAAAGCTTTCTAATAAAAACTTCTTAAAAATTGGCTAATTTATATAATCAATTTTGGTGGAGGGGGCGTCAGTTAAAATAGATCAATAAGACTCTGTTTTATTTTGATTTTATTCTTAAATAAATCAAATTTACCCAATCTTAACCCTTTACCCTTTTTGAATATCCTATGGATGGGTCAGACCATGTAGAAGCATGATCAAGCCAAATCGAAATATTTCACTGATTCATTAAAGTCTAATTATAAGAAGGTCACTTCGTTGTGCAGTAGATTTTAGGTGCAGACTTATTCATGTGAGAATTATATTACTGAATAAGGTTTCTACAATAAGGTTTGCACTAAAGTTACCTCATGCAAAAACTTTTTTTATGCAATACTGTTCCTTATTTCACACAAAATTCATTATTAAATGAATATTATCTAGCTAAAAGTTTAATTAAGCGTATTTTATCTATTATCAAGATATAGGTGGGTAGTCCATATCTAACTAAGGAGTGTCTACAAAATCGGTGGCTATTCAGACTATATTGATGCCAAACAATATCGTGTGATTATCACATACGGCTTTCGTTCCTCCTTCCCGAAGGTTATGCTAATAAAACAAACTATCCTAGTGAAGATTGTGAGCATATACTTGCTCACAACCTCCCTGATGAGATTGACGCAGCTTATTTACGTAAATTTTATTGTGAAATACAATAAAGCTTGATGTTTACATGGGCTGAGTTTTGCGATCAAAATCCTATATAAAGTTAATTTGATTTCGACCTTGTATAGTTTTCGCCACTTTATACATTCGATCTTAAAATCAAATTAAGTATAGATATTTTATCGCCCAATTAATGCTCAGGGAGGTGTAGGATAAGCTTTAGCTATGAACTTAATCCTTTATAAATTGTATTCATGAATAAACTCTAAAAAATATGTATATGAAAAAATTCACTTCACTTTAGATTAGACCTATAATGTGACAACGTTGCAACGGCAATTGCTGAGACAATCACTGCTGGCAAACTTGTGACCAAAATCCCTGTAGTTCCCACTCCCAAAGCCAATATTTTTCCAGTTAATAATGGACCAGTCATTGCACCTAAACGTCCTAAGGAAATCGCACTGCCTACACCTGTGACTTTGCCTGTACCTGAGTAGAAAATTGGTGAAATTCCGTACAAAATGGATTGTCCACCTGTCGAAAAGATACCGCCAATCACGCCTGCAATAACTAACATAGGAATATATGTGGTCGTGAACAATAAACTTAACGAAATGAATAAACCACTATAAATAATTGCAGCCAATTGCCAAAGTTTTAAACGATCCAGTAAGTAGCCCAATCCTAAAGTACCAATGACTGCACCCACTTGAAAGACCAACATAACCATAAATGCTTGTTGTTTTTCTAAGCCTTGCTCCATCAATAAATTAGGTAACCAACTAATCAAAATATAATTAATCATTAAGGTAAAGAAGAACCCTGTCCAAAGCGGCAAAGTCTTTTTATATTGTTGATCTTTGAACAATACCTGCGCCATGTCAGGTACAGCTTCTGTCGCTGTAGCGCTCAAAGTGACTGCTTTCGGCTTATCTTTAAGAATAATGACCATGAATGGAATTAAGAGCAACGGTGTTGAGCCGCCAATTAAAAACAAAGTTTGCCATTTAATCTCAGGCAATAAGATTGCAAGACTGGCAACAAAAATTGCGCCCACAGGTAATCCGCAATACATCAAACTATTTAATTTGCCGCGATTTTTTTCAGTTGCTTCATCGCCCACCACTGAAATCATGGTTGGCATTGCTGCCCCTAGACCTAAACCTGTAATAAAACGCGCTGCATATAGAACTTCAACAGTAGTTGCCAGTGCAGTGATCGACATAAAGACACCAAAAATCACAATAGAGAGCATCAGAACTTTCTTTTGCCCCAAATAATCTGCAACTCTTCCCCCAAAAAATGCACCAACAAGCATTCCAAATACGCCTAAGCTAAAGACATAGCCCATTTGTACTTGATCTAAACCGAAAGTTAATGCGATTCCTTTGGCAGCAATACCTGGAGCCTGAAGGTCAAAGCCTTCAAAAAAGGCGACCCAAAAACATAAAAATATAGTTAATATTTTTTTTACTTTCCCTGTGTGTATCTGCATCATGATTGATCTCCATCAATAAAATACAAATCGTTTTGAAACGATGATTTGCTCTCCTATTCTGTGTTTAATCTTTATGCATAAATACCAAGACAATGGTCGGATATCTTCAAGCCACACTCAAAAAATACGCTTTATTTGACAAAAAAAATAAAAAAAAAAAACCAAAATCAAAAAAAATTAGATAATTATTTAATAAATTCATATATTTAAAAAATAAGTATTTATTTTTGATTAAACCATATTCAAAACAGATAAATTAAAATTTGGAAATAAAAAATGATGTGGGTGAAGACTTAAAAACTCAAGTCTAATGCCACATTCAGCTTTTTATTTTTTATTCATCATTTTTATGTATTCGATTTTTAAAATAATTTCGATCTGAACAATATTAATTTTGAATTCTAATCTATAACTGCACTTAACAACAGAATGTTAAAACAACACAGTCAAAATATGAAAACCTTGCCGAAAAACAGTTAAAATCTGCTATCGTATAATTCAATAAATGGAATGTGTACTGAATTAAGAACGTCCTCATGAAAGTTTAGGCTTTTCATCAAATCTGAACATTACATACACTTTTTTAAATCTTCAAGGAATACTCAGTAAAATTATGGAATTACGTCATTTGCGGTATTTTGTTGCGGTTGCTGAAGAGCTTAATTTCACTAAAGCGGCACAACGTATGTGTACGGTGCAACCTTCATTAAGTCAACAAATTAAAGATTTAGAACAAGAAGTCGGTGTACAACTTTTGGTCCGCACCAATCGCAAAGTTGAACTCACAGAAGAAGGAAAAGCATTTTTAAAAGAAGCCTTACTGTGTTTAGAACATGCTAAAAAAGCGATACACGATGCACGTCAAGTTTCTAAGTTTAATGAGGATCATTTAAATATAGGCTTTATTCCTGTTGCGGAAATGAAGGTATTTCCCTATATCATGCCCAACATTCGTGCACACTTCCCAAGTTTAACGATTAATTTTCAAAGCCTGACAGATGAACTTCAATTACAAGCCTTAAAAAAAGGCGAAATTGATATCGCTTTTACACGTTATATGGATGAAAATGAGGAACTTGAGTCATTACAAGTTTTCCAAGAGCCTTTAATGCTTATTGTTCCAAAAGACGCCTCAGTGACGTCAGCTAAACAAGTCAATATTAGAAGTTTTAATCAACAAAATTTCGTGATTAGTGACGAAGCATCTTCACCTCAACTCTATAAAATTATTCAAAATTTTTTAAAGAAAGAAAAACTCATCCCGAATATCGTGCAGTATTCGACCAACATTTTACTGAATGTAAATTTAGTGGGGATGGGATTAGGTTGGAGCCTCGTCCCGATGTATGTGACGCCACTCTTGGGTGATAAAGTGATTGTCAAAAATACCGTTGAACCCTTACCGATGATTAGCTTATATGTCAGCTATAGAAAAAATCAGAAAAATGAAGCGATTGATTTATTTTTAAGAATACTCAAAGAACACTTTTATATTAATATTCTGTAATTCAGCTAAAATTAAGTGCTAAATAAAAACTACTAAAAAAGTTTAAGTGATTAATTTTTATGGATGATAAAAAAGGTCACTGTATTTTAGTGACCTTTTTTAGTTCAGCAATTATGAATATAGTTTTTTAAATAGTTGATTACTAATACTATTTACAGTCTGCGGAATTGCCAAAGCGGCCACAAAACGATCAGGACGTAAGATTACAATCGATTGATTGGTTTTGCCAAACCATGTACGGATATCTATCCCCATATCTCCAATCGTTATCACACCATCCAGTTTTTTACGTTGCGGATTATCCATTTGTACGGCTGGAAGGACTTGGATAAATTTCACCCCTAGATTTTGCCATTTTTGAATTGTTGCATCATTGATTCCCCATTTTGGATCAACGCCCCAAGCAATAATGGCAAAATCATTAGCAATGACGTCATCCAGCAAAACCGCTTCGCCAGAGTCTAGTTTGACTTGAGGCTGAATAAACATTTTACCAATCGGTGAATTCTTATTACTATCTTTAACCAAAGCACCATCTGCGTATTTAGGCATGGGTTTAAAGCGCATTTCCAACAAATACTGTTTGATCGGTTTAATGTAATTTAAAGCATAAGCAATTCGATCACGGACAAAACCTTGCCAAACTTTAGGCGGTGCAAGAACATGACCAGCCATGACCGAAAGATCAATCATTGCTTTGGCATGATCTTTTCGTTCAAGTTGATAAGAATCGAGTAATTCAGGACCCGATTTTCCTTCGACTACCAAGGCAATTTTCCAAGCAAGGTTAAAGGCATCACGCATACCACTGTTATAACCTTGACCTTGCCATACTGGCATAATATGAGCTGCATCACCGGCTAATAAAATACGATCCACACGGAATTTATCCGCGATACGAGCATTGTGTGTGTAGACACGTTGACGGATCACTTCAATGTTTTCAGTATTTGGAAGAACTTTATCGAGAAGTCTATTGATATTTTCCGGCTTACTGAGTTCCTCCTGAGTTTCACCCGGCATAACCATGAATTCAAAACGGCGGATACCGTGTGGTAAAGCAGCAGAAACATAAGGACGAACAGGGTCACAACACAAATAAACATGTGGCGTGGCCAATGGATCGTTTTCAAGATCAATCACAATCCACTGATTTGGCGCTGTTTTACCATCGAAGCCAATATTAAGCGTACGTCGAATAATAGAATTTCCGCCATCACACGCAATCAAATATTG
>Ga0256908_1000608_pt1 | contig 13317 bp, 15 predicted proteins | sample MC6MC0761MT_FD_186331 | JGI IMG/M metagenome (GOLD analysis project Ga0256908, IMG submission 186331) | Metatranscriptome of enriched soil aggregate microbial communities from Iowa State University, Ames, United States - MC6-MC0761-MT... | ecosystem: Environmental > Terrestrial > Soil >... | reverse complement strand
GTGGGCACGGCATCTCGGTACCGCCGACCCGGGCGAGCGCGGTATCCCCGACTGCGGTCTGATCGAGCACTCGTACGAGGTCGACGTCACGGAGACGCTGTTGCGACTGGCGCTCGGATGGGCGTGGAACGAACTGCCTCAGCACTATCTTCCCGATCTGGAAGCCGCTGCGGCGCAGGGCCTGCCGCTCCCGACCGATGACGACAGGCAACGGCTGCGTGCACTGTTGGACCTCGTCCGCGCGCAGCCTGCGGGGACACTCCCGAGCGACCTCGAGAAGGCCGTCGCCCGGTCCAAGATCGTTCCGGGAACCGACAAGTACCAGCGCTACGGAATCCTGATCGGGCTGTCGGAGATCGGAGTCCTACCCTGCCCTGCCCTCGTGCCGAGTTGGGATCGGTTCATCCCCGACACCGAACGCAGGGCGGCCTATTCCAACGTCAGGAGCGGTCCGCGATCGGACATCCCGGTTCCCCTCGCCTCCTGGCGCGGTGGACTCGACGAAGGCCGGGCCGAGCAACTGCTGGAACTCTGACCTTCTCGTACGCCGCACGTCGGTATCGTCGGGCGAATGGATCTCGTGGTCACGTCGGACACCGGACCGGTCGGCGAGGTGTACCGGCTGGCGACCGAATTGCAGGACGCCGGAGCCGACTTCGCCGTCGCCACGAAGTCGCTCCCCGGCGCCCTCGTCATCTGTCTGCGCTGCCTACCCGAAAGCGGTGGCCGACGGTCGTTCACCCGCTACGAGAAGACCGAGCCCGCGATGCTCGTCGATGTCTGTGTGTCCGAGGAAGCGATGGGTGGCCGCACCGCAGCGCAGCAACGCGAGACTCTCGGGGAGTTGCTGCGGCACTGGATCGGAAGGGCCTCGTTGTCGCGGTCGGCGCCGTGGTCGCCCGGCCAGCGGGCCGAGCTCAGGCGGGCCGCCGAACTGTGCAGGGCGGGGCTACCGCTGGACGACATCGCCGAGGCGACGGGACTGGAGCTGGACGAGGTCGAGGACCTGTTCGCCGCAACGCTCCTGCTGTAGATCGCCACACACCTCAGGCCGGACCGGGCAGCTGCTTCTCCACGAGTACCTTCGCATCGAGCAGTCCCAGCCCCGGGTACATCTGCCGGAGTCGTTTGATCGCGTCGATCCGGCCTGACGAGGACGCGATTGCCGCAAGCACGTCCGGTACCGCGACCTCAGCCGGCGAGACCTTTGCCGGCACCGATCGAACGGTGGTGCGGTTTCGCCACGCCGATAATGCCGACACAGTCGATCCGACAACCACGATCACGGCCAGGACCGCAGTGAGCCAATTGCCGACCGACGGATTCACCACGACCGCGCGCAGCGCGGACGGGAAGAGCACCACTGCCCCGATCAGCATCGCCGTTCGGGCCCAACGCTCGACGCGGCCGGTCGCGGGCCCGAACGGTGCGTTCACTACTCCCTACCCGGCGGAAGCCCCTCGGGCTGCTCGCCGCCGCCGAGCAGGTGCTCCTGCGACAGCGGGCTGTCGACGGGGGTCCGCGCCACCGCCTCGGCCGCGCGGACGGCCTGGGCCACTGCGGGATCGGCCTTCGTCTCGAACCAGCCGGCGATCTCCTCGGAGTCGTCCTCCGGGCGCGGCAGGTCCTCGTCGTCGGTGCGGCTGGGCTCGTACCGGAACACGCCGTCGTCGCCGGGTGCACCGAGCGTCTTCGCGAAGCCCTTGAGGGCGTCGCCGAAGTCGCTGGGCACCAACCACACCTTGTTGGCATCACCCTGCGCCATCTGCGGCAGCGTCTGCAGGTACTGGTAGGCGAGCATCTCGGGAGTCGGTCGGCCGGCCTTGATCGCGGCAAACACCTTCTCGATGGACTTGGCCTCGCCCTGCGCCTGCAGATACTTCGCGGCCCGTTCACCCTGTGCCCGCAGGATCCGCGACTGCCGCTCGCCCTCGGCCCCGAGAATCGACGCCTGCTTGGCGCCCTCCGCGGCGAGGATCTGACTCTGCTTGGCACCCTCGGCGGTCTTGATCGCCGACTCGCGGTGTCCCTCGGCAGTGAGGATCATCGCCCGCTTCTCGCGGTCGGCCTTCATCTGCTTCTCCATCGACTCCTGGATCGACGGCGGCGGATCGATGCTCTTGAGCTCGACGCGGGCGACGCGCAGACCCCAGCGGCCGGTCGCCTCGTCGAGCACGCCGCGCAGCTGCCCGTTGATGGAGTCGCGGGACGTCAGCGTCTCCTCCAGCGTCATGCCGCCGACCACGTTGCGGAGCGTGGTGATGGTGAGCTGTTCGACCGCGGCGATGTAGTTGCTGATCTCGTAGACCGCCGCCTGCGGGTTGGTGACCTGAAAGTAGACGACCGTGTCGATCGACAGCGTCAGGTTGTCCTGCGTGATGACCGGCTGCGGGGCGAACGACACCACCCGCTCGCGCAGGTCCACCTTCGCCCGGATGCGGTCCACGAACGGCACCAGGAAGGTGAGCTGACCCGACACCGTCCGCGCGTAGCGGCCCAGCCGCTCGATCACGGCGGCCTCGGCCTGCGGCACCAGCGCCACCGACTTCGCGACCAGAATGACGACGAGTACGACCAGTACCGCCAGAACTATCAGTGCTGCCATCTTCTCTACGGTCCCCTCCATACGACGGCGGTCGCGCCGTCGATCTCCATCACCGTGACTGTCGTCCCCGGCGCATACACCTCGCTGACGTCGAGCGGACGGGCCGTCCACACGTCACCGTCGAGCTTGACCCGGCCGGTGTGCTCGCCGACCTCCTCGAGCACCAGCGCATGCTTGCCCGGCAGGGCCTCCGTGTTCATCAGCTTCAGGGGTGGCTTGTCGAACCGGCGCAGCAGCGCTGGGCGCACACCCAGGACCAGCACCAGCGACACGACACCGAAGACCACCGCGTCGACCCAGACCGGGAAGTCGGTCGCCGCGGAGAATCCGGCGGTCGCCAGCGCACCGCCTGCGAGCATCAGCAGGAAGAACTCCCCCACCAACGCTTCCGCAGCTGCGAGGAGAACGCCCGCTACCAGCCAAATCAAAGCTGCCACAAGACCATCTAACCAGACGTCCCTGGCGCCGGGAGGCCCGCGAAACGCGGTTGTGGAAGAACGGGCAGCTGTGGAGAATGCACGATTCAGTCGGCGGTCACGAAGTCGACCAGGCGTTCCACCGCACCGATCAGCGGGGCCTCGAGGTCCCGGAAGCTCTCGACGGCGCCGTACACGCGTCGCCAACCGTCCTGCGGCGTCCCCCAGCCGAGCTCGTTGCAGACACCGGTCTTCCAGTCCTGGCCCCGGGGAATCGTCGGCCAGGCGGCGATACCCACCGACTTGGGCCGCACCGCCTCCCACACATCGATGTAGGGGTGGCCGGTGACCATCACGTGCGGGCCCAGACCCTGCGTCAGCCGCTCCTCCTTGGACCCGGTGACCAGATGGTCGACGAGCACGCCGACCTTGCGACCCGGTCCGGGTCGGAACTCGGCGAGTCGATCACCGAGGTTGTCGAGTCCCTCGAGATGCTCGACGACCACTCCCTCGACCCTCAGATCGTGGCCCCACACCCGCTCGACCAGGGCGGCGTCGTGCACGCCCTCCACCCAGATCCGGCTCGGCAGCGCGGTCCGCGCCCGCAGCCCTTCGACCTTCGTCGACCCCGACGCCGACCGCTGCGCTGCCGACTTCTGCGCCTGTGGCGCAGGACGGACGAGGGTGACGGGGCGCCCGTCGATCAGGAAGGCCGCCTCACGCATCGCGAACAACCGGGTGCGACGCGCCCCGTCCTCGAGCCGCACGAAATCACCGTCGTAGGTGCGTTCGATACCGACCACGGCGCCGCAGAATCCGGTGGCGGCATCCTCCACCACGAGGTCGCGTTCAGCGGCCACCTCGGGAGTCTTGGGTTTCCGGGTCCGGGAGTGGCCGGCAAAGATGTCGCCGTACAAGTTGCTCGCGTTCACGGCACCTCACGCTAGGCCAGGCGGGGTGTACACGAACATCGCCACGCCGTCCTATGCTCGATAACCGTGAGTTCCCCCAGCGCGACGCTGACCCTGTGGGCCGCTTCCTGGCTCGCCGGGGACAGCGCACCCGACGACGTGATCGACGCCCTGCACCAGTGGGCGCCGATGCACCTCGTGGGATCCGCCGACGCCGAGACCGCCCTGGCGACGGATCTCGAGTGGCCGGGTGTGCAGGACGGTGCGGCGCCGATCCTGCTGCGCATCGTCCGACGGAGCGTCGAGACGCCGGGTGGACTGCGCCTGGTGCTGCCCGCGCCGGGCGACGTGCGCGGTCTGCCCGCGGGCTCCGAGTTCGCGCGGGCCGCGCTCGACGCCGGCGAGGGCGTGATCGTCGGCGAACCCGGGCAGCCCGGCATCGGGCTGGTTCCTTTCGTCGAGGGGCCGGACGTACTGCGCTGGACGGTCCACTCGATCGGGGCGGTGCCCGAAATCACCGAGCACACCGGACTGGGCGAGGCCGAGTATTCGATGCGTGAAGCGATCCGGGACGCCGCCGACGCGCTCCTGCAGTTGTCGTCGGTGCAAACTGGCCGGGCCGACGGCGACCCGCGCCGCCGCATCGCGGAGGCCCTCGACGACCGTGCGCACCACCGCTACCCGGATTCGATTCCCACGCGGGCGCTGCGCATCCTCGACTCTGCCGACCAGGTGGCGGCGATTCTGTCCGTCGCGGAAGATGATTCACCGACCGAGGCGCCGTCCGCTTCGAGCGCTGCTGCTCGCGAGGAACTGCTCCGGCCGCTGTGGTCCGCGGTCCGGACGGCACGGGTGGCCGCGGTCTCGGCGTCCGCGCGGGACGCGCACCGCGCCTGACGACCGCAGCAACCGCCCGTCGTCAGCGGTGGTTCATCACGATGTGCCGGTCGATACGCACGTGTTCGTCGAGTGTGGGATAGAGCAGTCCGGTGTCGCGTCCGTAATCGTGCTGCCGCAACCACGCGTACACGTCGCCCCACAGCCAGATGCCGCCGGAGACGGTGTTGAACGGCACCGGAAACGGTGTCCCACGCTGGCGGACCCCGCGCACCCACTGCCCCACTGCCTGCCGGGTCACCCCGGCGCGGTCCGCCACGTCCTGACGGGTGACCAGATCGGGGTGTGTACGTTCGGGTGTCACCCCGTGCACGACGAGTTGATCGACGAGACTCATTCCCGCTGTCGCACAGCGCATTCCCTCGGCCGCCACGGTCAGCAACTGCATCCCGGCCTGGTCGCGCACGGTCACGTCGAACTCGTCCGCGACCGCCGCTTCCCGGGAGCGAGTCAGCAGCGGAACGATGAACGTGAACTCGAAGCGGTGATAGAGGCTGTCCTGCACCCGATCAACATAGTCGGCCCCGCGGTTTCCATCCGGAAACAGGCCGGTGGACGACCAGTGGGACGACCTAGGTCGTGTAGATCCCCAGATCCGCTTCGATGCCGAGACGTTCCCAGAACGCGGTCCTGTCGAAACCGGTGTTGCGGGCCCGTTCGGCCATCACGCGCCCCGCCGAATCGTGGGCATGCCGGTCCCTCCACTTCACGACGGTGACCACATTGAAGCGACTCTCACCCTCCTGCAGTCGGACGACGTCGTTGCCGACGAGGCCGTCCATGCGCCCCAACTCCTCGTGGGTCTCGCTCACCTTCGCGAGGAACTCGTGCAGGGACGCCTCGGGGACGTGGAACTTGTCGATACGCAGAATCTCGGTCATTCCGCGAACCTAGAACCTCAACATCGATTGAGGTCAAGCGTTCGTCTCTAGTTTTTGCCCGGACGGCGCACCGGCGCGCAGCAGTTCACCGCGCACGGCGATCCGTCGACGGTCGCGCCGAGCAGCGGTTCCCGACCCAGGCGTGCGGGGGCGGCGCCGGTGCGCCGCTCCTCGACGAGCTCCCGAATCATTTGCGGGAAGCGCGGATCCGCGCCGGGGGTCGCGACGCGCGCGAACTCGATGCCGAGTTCGGCTGCCTTGTCCCGGGCCTCGGTATCGAGGTCCCACACCACCTCGAGGTGATCCGACACGAACCCGACCGGGCACACGATCACCGCGGGCGCGCCCGACTCAGCCACGGCGTCGAGATGATCGCAGATGTCGGGCTCGAGCCACGGCACCTGCGGCGGCCCGGAGCGGGACTGCCACACGAGGTCGAAGTCGTCGACGCCGGCGGCCTCCGCACACAGCCGGGACGCGTCGGCGACCTGCCGGCTGTACAGGTTGCCGCCTTCCGCCGGCGGGCCGGCGTTCGCGTCGGCCGCGAGGGGCACCGAGTGCGCGGTGAACACCAACCGGGCGCGGTCCCGCACGTCCTCCGAAAGTTCTTCGCGCGCAGCACTGATCGCGTCGGCGAACGCCGCGACCATCAACGGGTGGTCGTAGTACTGCCGCAGCTTCGCCAGCGTCGGCGCGCCGGCGCCCACCGCGTCCCGGGCCCGCGTGATGTCCTCGTCGTACTGACGACACCCGGAGTAGCCGCCCCACGCGGAGGTCGGGAAGACGAGCGCGTTGCGGACACCGTCGTCCCGCATGCGAGCGACGGTGTCCTCCACCATCGGGTGCCAGTTGCGGTTGCCGAAGTACACGGGCAGATCGATTCCGGCGCCGCGCAACTCGGCCTCGAGACGCGCGATGATGTCACGATTGAGGGCATTGATCGGCGACACGCCCCCGAAATGCATGTAGTGCTCGGCCACCGCGGCGAGACGCTCGGGCGGCACGCCCCGACCGCGGGTGACGTTCTCGAGGAACGGCATCACGTCCTCGGGCTTCTCCGGTCCCCCGAAGGAGAGCACGAGGAGTGCATCGAAGTCCGTGGCCCGCTGTCCGCTCATGCGTCCATTGTCGCCCAGTGCCGACATCGCTGCCCGAGACGGGTCAGCCGACCACTGCGTGGAAGCCGCCGTCGACGTAGATGATCGACGCGGTGGTGCCCGGCAGCCAGTCCGAGAGCACCGTGCACACGCTCTTGGCCACCGGCGTCGGGTCGTCGACGTCCCACCCGATCGGAGCGGCGCTGTCCCACGCGGTGTTCAGCTTGTTCAGCTCGGCGCCCGGACCGGTCGCATCGCCCGCGATGGCCTTGGCGGCCAGCGTCTTGACCGGGCCGGCCGCAACGAGATTCGAGCGGATGCCGCGGGTGCCGACCTCCTTGGCGACGTACCGGTTGACCGCCTCCAGGGTGGCCTTGGACACGCCCATCCAGTTGTAGAACGGCATCGCACGGGACGGATCGAAGTCCATGCCGACGATCGACGCGTTGTCGTTGAGGACCGGCAACAGCGCCTTGGCGAGCGACGCGTACGAGTATGCGGAGATCTCCATCGCGTTGGAGATGTCCGACCAGGGTGCATCCAGGAACGGCGCGCCCAGGCCGGAGCGCGGCGAGAACGCGATGGAGTGCACCACGCCGTCGAGGCCCTCGGGCGCGAGTTCGCGGACCCGGGCGGCGAGCGTCGCGAGGTGCTCGTCGTCCTGGACGTTCAGCTCGACGGCCGGCGGCACCGGCTGCGGCAGCCGCTGCGCGATCCGGTCGATCAGCCGCAGCCGGTCGAAGCCGGTGATGATCACCTTCGCACCCTGCTCCTGGGCCACCTTCGCGACGTGGAACGCGATGGAGGCGTCGGTGATGATGCCGGTGACGAGAATGGTCTTGCCCGCGAGCAGTCCGCCCATGTTGTTGCTACTCCTGTGATGAAAGTCTGTGGGTGCGTGAGGATCCGGGAAGGACAGGTGGGATCAGTGACCCATGCCCATGCCGCCGTCGACCGGGATGACGGCGCCGGAGACGTACGCGGAGTCGTCGGATGCGAGGAAACTGACGACCGCTGCAACGTCCTCGGGACGGCCCAGTCGCTGTAGCGGGATGAACTTCTTGGCGGTGTCGCGCAGATCCTCCGACAGGTCGGCGGTCATGTCGGTCTCGATGAAGCCGGGCGCGACGACGTTCGCGGTGATCGAGCGGGACCCCAGTTCGCGGGTGAGCGAACGCGCCATGCCGATCACACCGGCCTTCGATGCCGCGTAGTTGATCTGCCCGGCCTGGCCGGCCATGCCGACGACCGAGCCCAGGAAGATCATCCGGCCCCAGCGGGCGCGCAGCATCGCGCGGTTGGCGCGCTTGGCGCACCGGAACGCGCCGGTCAGGTTGGCGTCGAGCACCCGGGTGAACTGGTCCTCGTCCATGCGCATGAGCAGCGTGTCATCGGTGATTCCCGCGTTGGCGACCAGCACCTCGACGGGTCCCTGATGCTCCTCGACCTCCTTGAACGCCCGGTCGATCGAATCCGCGTCGGTCACGTCGCACTTGACCCCGAACAGGCCCTCCGGTGCACCCGATCCACGGTGCGTCACCGCCACCTTGTGTCCGTCCTCGAGGAGGCGCTGCGCGACGGCCAGGCCGATGCCGCGGTTGCCTCCCGTCACGAGCACGGAACGGGACGGGCTGCTGGTGTTCGACATGCGATCAACCTATCTGTTCGGTTGCGGGTTACGGGTCCAGGTGGACGAAATCGGCGTACGGGCCGACGCCGGTCAGGGCAGGCGTTGCCGGAGAACGAGCGCGGTGGCCAGTCCCGACGCGCTGAACAGCACACCGAGCACCAGCCAGGGACGGCTCGCGTCGCCGCGGGCGTTCTCGAAGCCGATCTGCTCCTCGAGCGTGTCGTAGACGTCACGCAGTTCCTCGAGGCTCGACGCGGTGAAGAAGTTTCCGCCGGACAGGTTCGCGATCTCCCGCAGCGACGGGTCGTCGACCGGCACGGGAATGCGGTCGCCCTCGATGTCGACCGTGCCGTAACCGGTGCCGAACGAGATCGTCGAGATCGGCACGCCCTTGTCCTTGGCCTGACGCGCCGCGGTGAATCCGCCGCGCGGGTCGTCGGAGCTCTCCGGGACCGTCTGCTTGCCGTCGGAGAGGAGCACGATCCGGGCGGGCGGCGCCTGCTCGCTGCCGCCGAGCACGGCCGCCAGGGTGTCGATCGACTGCAGCGACGTGAAGATCGCCTCGCCGGTCGCGGTGCGTTCGCTCAAGGTCAGATTGTCGATCGCGGCCTTCGTCTCGTCCCGATTCGGCGTGGGCGACACCAGTACCGATGCGGTACCGGCGAAGGCGACCAGACCGAGGTTGATGCCCGGAGTGAGACCGTCCGCGAAGGACTTCGCGGCCTCCTGGGCGGCGGCGAGGCGACTCGGTTCGACGTCGGTGGCCTTCATCGACAGCGACACGTCGATCACCAGCACGACCGTCGCGCGGTTGCGCGGCACCCGCTTGTCGGCGGTGGGACCGGCCAGCGCCACGGTGAGGAACACCAGACCGACCAGCAGCAGTGCGGTCGGCAGGTGCCGGGTGATGTTCGGCCGGTTGGGCGCGACCTTCTCGAGCAGCTCCATGTTGGCGAACCGAAGCACGTGCTTCTGCCGGCGACGCTGGATCACCACGTAGCCGGCGGTGAGCACGGCCACGACCGCCAGGAACAGCAGCCACCACGGAGATGTGAACTGGGACAGACTCATCGGCCGGCCACCCCGCGGGTGGGGGCGCCGTAACTGTGCCGCCGGGAGGAGACGAAACGCACGACGTCCGCGATCCAGTCCCGGTCGGTGCTCAAACTCAAACGCGGTGCGCCGCAGCGACGCAGAGTCGATTCGACCTCGACGCGGTGCGCGGCCGCGGCCTGCGCGAAGTCGGCACGCAGCCGAGGGGTGGTGGCGAACTCCCGGGTCCGACCGGATTCGGGGTCGAACAGCACGACGTCGCCGGCGTCGGGCAACTCCAGGTCGCGCGGGTCGAGCACCTCGATGCCCAGTAGCTCGTGTCGCCCGGACAGCGCCCGAAGCGACCGCTCCCAGTGGATCGGGCCGAGGAAGTCACTGATCACCACGGCGAGCCCGCGTCGGCGTTCCGGGCGGCGCAGCGACTCGAGCGCGCCCCGCAGGTCACCGCGCACCCCCTCCGCGGCGTGCGGGGTGGTCGCGATCCGCCGCAGCATCGCCTGCGCGTGGACCCGGCCGCCGCGGGCCGGAATCCGCAGCATCCGGTCACCGGTTGCCACGACGGCACCGATCCGGTTGCCGCTGCCGCCCGCGAGGTATGTCACTGCCGACGCTGCCGCCACCGCGAGGTCACGCTTCTCGCACAGCGCGGTGCCGAAGTCCAGGCTCGACGACAGATCGATCACCAACCACGTTTCGAGTTCCCGGTCGGCCACCGTCTGCCGGACGTGCGGATGGGTGGTTCGGGCCGTGACGGACCAGTCCATCTGCCGGACGTCGTCACCGGGCTGGTATTCGCGGGCGTCGCCGGGCTCGGACCCCGGGCCCGGGATGAGACCGAGATGGTCACCGTGCAGCACGCCGTCGAGGCGTCGGCGAACCGTCAGTTCGAGCGTGCGCAGCGCCGCGGTCAGTTCCGGATCACGCAACGATCCGGAACGGAAGGAAGGCACCGCACCCGGTTGCCGGGTCACTGCGGCTGCGTGCCCGACGGGGACAGCGGCGCAGCGGCATACGTCGGGGGTGCCGGCGGGGCCGTCTGCGGCACCGGCTGCGCACCGACCTGCGGCAGCCCGACCGTCTGCAGCACTCGGGTGATCACGTCCTGCGGGGTGACCTCGTCGGCGAGGGCGTCGTACGACAGCACCAGCCGGTGCCGGAGGACGTCCGGGATGATCTCGAGTACGTCCTGCGGGACGACGTAGTCACGGCCCCGGAGCAGCGCGAGCGCGCGGGACGCCGAGATGATGCCGAGGGTCGCGCGCGGCGACGCGCCGTACGCGATCCAGCCCGCGACGTCGTCGAGGCCGAACTCGCGCGGTGTGCGCGTCGCGGCGATGACGCGCACGACGTAGTCGACGAGCGCGTGGTGGACGAAGACCGTGCTCGCGACCTTCTGCAGCCGGACGAGCTCCTGCGGGTCGAGCACCTGATTCGGTTCGGGGGCCGCGACACCCATGCGGTAGACGATCTCCCGCTCCTCCTCGACCGACGGGTAGTCGACGAGAACCTTGAACAGGAAGCGGTCGCGCTGCGCCTCGGGCAGCGGGTACACGCCCTCGTTCTCGATCGGGTTCTGGGTCGCCATCACGAGGAAGGGCTCGGGCATCGGATATGTCTTGCCGCCGATCGAGACGTGCCGCTCGGCCATCACCTCGAGCAGCGCCGACTGCACCTTCGCGGGGGCTCGGTTGATCTCGTCGGCGAGCAGGAAGTTGGCGACCACAGGTCCGAGTTCGGTGTCGAACTGCTCGCGGCCCTGGCGGTAGATGCGGGTGCCGATCAGGTCGGTCGGCACGAGGTCCGGGGTGAACTGGACGCGGGAGAAGGATCCGCCGACCACCTTGGCGAACGTCTCCACCGCGAGCGTCTTCGCGACACCGGGGACACCCTCGAGGAGCACGTGTCCCTTCGCGAGGACCCCGACGAGCATCCGCTCCACCAGCCGGTCCTGCCCGACGATGACCCGCTTGACCTCGTAGATCGCCCGTTCGAGCGTGTGCACGTCCCGCGCCAGGTCCGATGTCCCCGAGCCCGAGTCCGGATGGACCGCCCCCTGCGAACCCGAACCAGCCACCGCGCCGTCACGTGAGGTCACCAACACTCCCCGCTTCCACCTAGATCGATCCGTCGACTTGCCGGTCTTGCTGCCCGCTCAACTATTCCAGGTGTCGCCCGCCCCCCGCACGAAGGCGGCGTGGGCTACGACACCATACGAACAGCGTACGGAGTCATGCCGTCCCACCGCACCGGCGAGACACGCACCGTCGATCCGGACTGCGGGGCCTCGAGCATCTGACCGTCGCCCAGATAGAGCGCGACGTGCTGGCTGGCGTTCGGGCCGTAGAAGATCATGTCGCCTCGGCGCATCTCCGACGACGGCACCTGCGTGCCCGCGGTGTACTGGTAGCCCGTGTAGTGCGGCAGCGAGATCCCGGCCCCGGCGAAGGCGTAGATCATCAGGCCGGAGCAGTCGAATCCCACCTTGTTGAAGTCGCCGTAGCTGTCGGCGACGCCGCCGTCCCGGATACCGAGCGTCGGGCCGTTCGCGTTACCACCACCCCACGCGTAGGGCAGGCCGAGCTGCGACATGCCGCGGTCGATCACCGTCTCGATCGCACCGGCGCCCGTCACCGACGGCGCCATGGGCCGCGGGGCGGACTGCGCGGGCGGCGTCCAGCCGCCCTCGTCGTCGTCGAGTTGGGTGTGCGGCCGCTCTCCATCGGCGACCTGGGACGCCCGCTCCCGGGACGCCTGGTCGGCGGCGGCCCGACGGGCGGCCTCCGCGGCCGCTGCCGCCGCAGCAGCCGCCGCGGCTTCCTCGGCGCGGCGTTGGTTGTCCCACTCGAGGTAGGCGTCACGCTGTCCCTGGAGACCGGAGACGTTGGCACGGGCGGCGTCGAGTTGCGCCTGCGCACCGTCCCGCTCGGACTCGATCTGCGTCTTGCGGGCGGCTTGTTCCTGCAGGGCGTTGCGGGCCGCGGCGATCGCCTGTTCGGCCTCCGCCTTCTTGTTCTCGGCGGCGCCCGCGGCAGCGTCGGCCCGCTGCTTCGCTTCCCGCGCCGCCGAGTCCCGGTTGGCCTGTTCGGTGCGCGCGCGCTCGAGGTTCTCCAGCACGGCCTTCTGGCTCGCGGACAGCATCCTCATCATCTGCGCCCGGTCGAGAATGTCCTCGGGTCCGTCCGCGCCGAAGAACGACGACAGCGACGCGACGTTGCGGCCCTTGGTGTAGCTCGACACCGCGTAGTCGGTGAAGCGCTTGCGCGCCTGGTCGATCTGGGTGCCGGCGTCCCGCAGGGCCTGTTGGCTCTGGTCCACCTGCACTCCCGCGGCCGCCGCCTCGTCGCGCGCGGTCTGCAGATCGACGAGCGCCTTGTTGACGTCCTCGCGCTTGATCGCGACCTCGTCGTCGAGGCGGGCGAGTTGCTGATTCGCGGTGGCGACCTGATTGATGAGGTCGCCGACCTGGGTGACACCTTCGGACACTCGCGCGTTGCCGCTGTCGATCTCGGAGTCGGACGGGTTCGGCGGTGGGGGCGGCACCGCGCCGGCCGTCCCGGGCAGTCCCGCGACGAGGGCGCACACGACGCTCGCACCCAGCAATGCCCGCGCCCCGGCCGAACGCGTACGCGCAAATGCCGGACGCCGCACGCCTACGCGTGAGCCCCTTCGCCCCACAACATCCTCCCTACTGCTGCGACCGAATCCGACCACCGGTGGACCCGTGCGGGGAGGAGCGCCACCGCGGTGGTGCACCGCGGCGACGCGCAGACCATGCGACTTTTCGTCGTCACATGAATCGTCACGTCACTCTTGCGACACTTCTTCCC
>Ga0256908_1000606_pt1 | contig 13326 bp, 13 predicted proteins | sample MC6MC0761MT_FD_186331 | JGI IMG/M metagenome (GOLD analysis project Ga0256908, IMG submission 186331) | Metatranscriptome of enriched soil aggregate microbial communities from Iowa State University, Ames, United States - MC6-MC0761-MT... | ecosystem: Environmental > Terrestrial > Soil >... | reverse complement strand
TGACGAAGGAATACCCCCCGGAGATCTACGGCGGCGCCGGTGTCCACGTGACCGAACTGGTCTCGCACCTGCGCGCGCTGTGCGACGTGGACGTCCACTGCATGGGTGCGCCTCGCGCAGGCGCCGTCGTCCACGTTCCGGACGCCGACCTGTCCGCCGCCAATCCGGCCCTGCGCACCCTGTCGGCGGAGCTGCGGATGGCGAACGCCGCGGGCGACGCCGACGTCGCGCACTCGCACACGTGGTACGCCGGCCTCGCCGGGCACCTGGCCGGAGCCCTGTACGACATCCCGCACATCGTCACCGCGCACTCGCTCGAGCCGCGGCGGCCGTGGAAGGCCGAGCAGCTGGGCGGCGGGTACCGCATCTCGTCGTGGTCCGAGCGCAACGCGATGGAGCACGCCGACGCGGTCATCGCGGTCAGCGCGGGAATGCGCGCCGACGTCCTCGACACCTACCCGGCGATCGATCCCGCCCGAGTGCACGTGGTGCACAACGGGATCGACACGAGCGTGTGGTATCCGGGACCGGCCGATCCGGGTACGCCCTCGATCCTCGCCGCGCACGGCATCTCCCACGATCGGCCGATCGCGGTCTTCGTCGGGCGCATCACCCGGCAGAAGGGGCTCGCGCACCTCGTGGCGGCGGCACACCGATTCGATCCTTCCATCCAGCTGGTGCTGTGCGCGGGCGCGCCCGACACGGCGGAACTCGCGGCGGAAACGGAGCGGGAGGTCGCCCGTCTCGCCGCGGCCCGGGACGGCGTGTTCTGGATCCGGGACATGCTGCCCACCACCCAGGTTCGCGAAATACTTTCCGCAGCTACGGTTTTCGTCTGTCCCTCGGTGTACGAACCGCTGGGAATCGTGAATCTCGAGGCCATGGCGTGCGCGACCGCGGTGGTCGCGTCGGACGTCGGCGGCATTCCCGAGGTGGTGCAGGACGGCGTCACCGGCCGCCTGGTCCACTACAACTCGTACGAGACGGACGCCTTCGAGCACGCCCTGGCCGACGCCGTCAACGCCGTGGCCGCCGACGCCACCGTCGCGGCGGAGATGGGCCGCGCGGGGCGCGCACGCGCGACCGCGGAGTTCTCGTGGGCCCGGGTGGCACAACAGACGCTGGACGTCTACCGGGACGTGCTGGCCCGCCGATAGGTGGAGACCACGACCGACGCCGTCACCGGGAACGGTTCGGGCAGTGCGCCGATCGCCTCGGCTCGGCGGTCGGGCGGCAGGTGCCGCGCGGAGGGCCCCATCCCCACGAGGTGGTCGACGTCGCGATGCGACAGCGACATGGTGATCTCGACGGGCGCGCGGTGGACACGGTCGAACCGGCCCGCCATCGTCTCCCCGAGTCGCTCAACCTTGCGGTCGTCGACACGCACCATGCCGAGCAGGTCGACCAGCTCGTGCAGGTGCCGGTCGGTCGGGGTCAGAACGACGAGGGTTCCGTCGTCGGCGAGGACCCGGTCGATCTCGGCGGCGTTGCGCGGCGCGAAGATCGAGAGCACATGGGTGAGCACGCCGTCACGGACGGGCAGTTGCCGCCACACGTCGGCGACGACGGCGGCGGCCCGCGGGTGCGAGCGCGCGAGCCGACGGGCGGCCGGCTTGGAGACGTCCAGTCCGATGCCCTGGGCGGACGGGGCCGCGTCGAGGACGCGGGCCAGATAGTGGCCGGTTCCCGCCCCTACTTCGAGAATCCGGGGATCGACGTCGTCGGGCGTGGACTGCACGACCGCGACGGCCACGGCCGCCATGAGAGCGTCGAAGTGACCGGCGTCGAGGAATTCGCAGCGGTCCGCGATCATCTCGGGACTGTCGCCGGTGAACTTGGTGGCCGCGCCGGTCAGCAATGTGACGTAGCCCTGGCGGGCGACGTCGAAGCTGTGCCCCCGGGGGCAGAGGAGCGTTCGATCGACGAGATCGAGCCCGTCGCCACATTGAGGGCACGCGAGTAGTGCACTCACATCCGCCAGCACCGGTACCGCCGTGCCCTTTCCGCAGAATTCGTCGTTCGGGTGGACCCGCGGCGAGCAGCACACAGGCATCGGCCGGGTGGTCTCACTGACATTCGTGAGCCGACCCGGCCGAGACACCGCGGAGGGATACTCCGATCAGCTGGTGACGCCCTTGAGTTCTTCCCCGAGCGCAGCAGCTTCTTCCGGGGTGAGTTCGACGACCAGACGTCCACCGCCCTCGAGTGGAACCCTCATGACGATTCCTCGTCCCTCTTTGGTTGCCTCGAGGGGACCGTCCCCGGTCCGGGGCTTCATGGCCGCCATCCTCTGCTCCCTCCAAATCTGCGCCGGACTCCGCTAGCGCCTCGGGTTACCCGTTTGCCTCGCCAGCACTTGGCGAGGCTCCTGGTCCATTCTTCCCTATCGAGCGGGTTGCCGGGTAGCTGAGGCGCAAAACCGCTCGAACCCGGCGCCGTCAGAGACCCGGTTCGACCCAGCAGGACGCGAGGTGATCGTCGACCATCCCGGTGGCCTGCATGAGCGCATATGCCGTGGTAGGACCCACGAAACGGAAGCCACGACGTTTCAGTTCCCTGGCCATCGCCGTGGACTCGGGTGTGACCGCCGGAACGTCGCCGACTCGGTCCAAGCGCCTGGCGCGCCGCGGCGGCGCGAAAGACCAGAGCAGCGTGTCGAGGTCGGTCCCGGACAGGTCGAGGACGGCGCGGGCGTTCCCGATGACGGCCTCGATCTTCGCTCGATTGCGGACGATGCCGGCGTCCCCCAGCAAACGTTCGATGTCGGCGTCCGAGTAGGCGGCCACCGCCTCGGTGGCGAACCCGTCGAAGGCCTTCCGGAACGCTTCTCGCTTGCGCAGGATCGTGATCCACGACAGCCCCGACTGGAACGCCTCGAGGCACAGGCGCTCGAACAGTTCGTCGCGGCCGTGCAGCGGCTGCCCCCATTCGAGGTCGTGGTAGTCGGTGTACAGCCGCGAGCCGTCGGAATCGACCGCCCACGGGCAGCGCGTCCGGTCGTCGACCGTCATCGCGACGCCTCCGGATCCGCGGAGGCCCCGGTGCCGTCGGTGCCGGCATCACGAATCACCAATTGCGCTCGCAGCGAGTCGATCTCCTTGCCGAGACGGTCGAGGGCCCAGTCGACCTCGCCGGCCTTGTAACCACGCAGCGTCTGCTGGAACCGCAACGCCTTCACATCCGCCCCGGTGACGTCCGCGGCGGGCAGCACCGTCGCGGTGGTTCCCGGCGGCAGCGGCGGCAATTCCTCGGAACGACCGAACACGGCGCTCGCGCCGAGGAACAGCAGGCCACCGACGAGCACCATGACCAACAGGTAGATCAGGACCGTCAGCATGCCCCGATCCTGTCACGAACCTCCGACACCGGGCGTCAGGCGCCGGCGGTCAGGGTCGGACGGTGTTCATCGGCGGACGGTCCGCGAGCGAGACATCGGTGTGCGCGGGCACGAAGGAGTCGCCGTCCACCAGGAACTGGGTCAGTCCGGCGCCCGTGTCGTCGACGCCGCAGCGCCGCAACATCGTGCCGATGATCTGCCGGCTCATCACCCCGAGTTCGGACAGCGGCCGGTTGCGGTGCTTGCGCACCCCGAGGTTGACCTGGCCGATCGCTCCCAGACCGAGGCGGTCGTAGGTGTCGAGCAGCAACCCGATCTCGACGCCGTAGCCGGGGGCGAACGGCACCGACGACAGCAACTCCCGGGTGCCGGCGTACTCGCCGCCGAGCGGTTGCAGGACGCAGGTCAGTTCGGGCCGTAGCGCCGCCAGCATGGGACGCGCCACGAGTTCGGTGACGCGTCCGCCGCCGTTGGCGTCCTCGGTGCCGCTGACCCGCAGTGGCCGCCGGTAGTAGCCCTTGACCAGGTGGATGCCGTCGACGGTGAGCAGCGGACCCAAAAGCTTGGGCACGAAGGCGGGGTCCGGTTCGACGAGGTCGGAGTCGACGAACGCGATCAGGTCGCCCGTGCTCGCGGCGATCGACCGCCACAGCACCTCACCCTTCCCGGCGACCGGCGCCAGCCCCGGCACCGCAGCCTCGCGGCTGATCACGGTGGCCCCGGCCGCAGCCGCCCGCTCGGCGGTGGCATCGCTCGACCCGGAGTCGAGCACGATCAGTTCGTCGACCAGTCCCCCGAGCAGCGGGTGGATGGTGTCGACGACGCCGGCGACGGTCTTCTCCTCGTTGAGCGCGGGCAGCACGACGGAGACGGTGCGTCCGGCCTTCGCGCGCTCGAGCTCGGCGATGCTCCAGTCGGGATGATCCCAGCTGTTCGCGTCCGTCCAGGTGCGTGACGCCTCGGTGATACTCATGCCAACCCCCGTACGGTCCGGACAGGCTGCCGTGTACCCATGATCGCGGCGACCATGTCGACCACCCGACGGGTCGAGGCAACCTCGTGGACGCGGAAGACGCGGGCGCCCCCGGCGGCCGCGAGTGCGGTCGCCGCCAGAGTTCCCTCCAACCTGTCCGTCAGTTCCACACCTAGAGTCTCCCCGACGAAATCCTTGTTGCTCAGGGCCATCAGGACAGGCCATCCGGTGTTAACGAGATCTTCCACACGGCGCAACAATTCGAGCCCGTGGAAGGTGTTCTTCCCGAAATCGTGAGTCGGGTCGACGAGGATCGAGTCGGGCTTCACGCCCAGGGCGGTCGCGCGTTCGGCGGCCCGCACCACCTCGTCGACGACGTCGGCGACCACGTCGGTGTAGCGGACCCGGTGCGGTCGGGTGCGCGGCACCGCGCCTCCGGTGTGCGAGCACACGATTCCGGCACCGAGCTCCGCCGCAACCTCCACGAGGCCCGGATCGGCGCCCGCCCAGGTGTCGTTGATCAGGTCGGCGCCCTCGGCGCACGCGAGCCGAGCGACCTCGCTGCGCCACGTGTCGACGCTGATGACGACATTCGGGTAGCGCGCCCGGATCGCCTCGACGAACGGAACCACCCGGCGGGTCTCCTCGGCGGCATCCACGAGCGTGCCCGGGCCCGCCTTCACCCCACCGATGTCCACGAGATCGGCACCCTCGGCGACCGCACGATCGACGGCGGCCATCGCGGCCTCGTCGGAGAAGGTCGCGCCCCGGTCGTAGAAGGAGTCGGGAGTGCGATTGACGATCGCCATCACGAGCGCACGATCGGTCGCCACCGGCCTGCCACACAGGGTGGGCAGGATGCGACCGGGTGCCGAAACGGGCGGAACGGCCGAAGTGTCGTCGGAGGCGGGGCGGGGTGCCATGCCCCCCATATTCGCATGACCGACGTCTCACTACGCCCCGGGAGCAGTCCCGTCGGCCACCTCGCGCGCGTAACCCTCGTAGGCGGGCCGATATCCGTCCGCGCGACCGGCGAGCACGTACAGCCGATCGAGTCCGGACGAGTACGCCTCCTCCCGTAGTTCCACCTTGCGGCTCTTGAACGTCGACGTGGTCTCGAGCGTGTCGACGATCCGCACGAACAGCGGCACCGCGTACGACGGCAGTCGGTCGAACAGATCCGCGGCCAGCCGAGCGCCGTCGAACTCGTGGCCGTCCCGGACCGTCACCGCGGCCATCCCCGCCTTGCCGTCCGTGCCAGGTACCGCGACCCCGTAGACCACCGATTGCTCGATCGCCGGGTGCGCCGACATTGCGCCCTCGACCTCGGTGGTCGCGACGTTCTCGCCCTTCCACCGGAAGGTGTCGCCCAGCCGGTCGACGAACGCGACGTGCATGAAGCCCTGGTCCCGGACGAGGTCACCGGTGTCGAACCAGCAATCGCCGTCCTTGAAACCGTTTCGGACGAGCTTGTTTTCGCTGGCCTCGGGATCGGTGTAGCCGTCGAACGGCGCCCGGTCGGTGACCTTGGACAGCAGCAGTCCGACGCCGCCGACACCCACCCGCCGCAGCCGCCCGTCCGCCCCGCGTCGGGCCCGCCCGGTGTCCTGGTCGTATTCCACCACCGCGTACGGCAGCGGACACACGCCGGCGGTGCGCTCGACACCGAGCGCATTGACGAACGCGATGTTGCACTCACTGGCCCCGTAGAACTCGGCGACGCGGTCGATCCCGAAGCGCTCGGTGAACTCGGTCCAGATCTCCGGTCGCAGCCCGTTGCCGACCATGAGCCGAATCCCGTTGTCGCGGTCGGACGGTCGCTCGGGCTGATTGAGGAGGTACCGGCACACCTCACCGATGTAGACGAAGGCTGTCGCACCGTTGCGCTTCGCATCCTCCCAGAACCGCGACGCGGAGAAGGTGCGGGCGATAGCGAACGCGGCCCCGGACGACAGCACCGACGACAGCGACACCGTCAACGCGTTGTTGTGATAGAGCGGCAGCGCACAGTACAGGGTGTCGTTGCGGCGCAGCCGGACCCCCATCGCCCCGAGCCCCGACATGCTCTTGAGCCAGCGGAAGTGGCTCATCAGGCTCGCCTTGGGCATGCCGGTCGTGCCCGACGTGAATATGTAGAACGCCCGCTCCTTGGCTTGGATACGCTCGCACACAGCGGGATTCGACGTGCTCGCCGTCGCGGCGAGCACGTCCAGATCGGCCCCGGACAGCACCGTCTCCGCGTGCGGCGCGACCGACAGCGATTCGATCGCCTCGTCGCACTCCTCCCCCACGACCAGCACGCGGCTGCCGAGCAGCGACAGGCTGTGCGCGAGCACGTCGCCGCGCTGATTGTGGTTGAGCATGCCGGCGACCGCGCCGAGCTTGACCGTCGCCAGAGTGACCAGCAGTGTCTCCGGCCGGTTCTTCATGAGGATCCCGACCACGTCGCCGCGCCGGACGCCCTGCTGGGCGAGCACGTCCGCGTAGCGGTTCACCTGCTCGTTCGCGTCCCGGTAGCTGATCGAAGCGCCCTCGAACCGGATGAACGGCCGGTCCGGCTGCCGCCGCGCCAACTCCTGGAAGACGCGGCCGATGGACTCGCGCGCGTCCGGCTTCCGGGCGAGTCCGAGCGCTCCGCGGGCCAGGCTCGGGATCTCCGTCGCCATGCGCGGCAGTTGCAGCGCCAACTGCACGAGACCGATCGTCGAAGCAGCGGCGTCTGAACTCATCGGCATCCTTGTCGGGAGGGGACGGGTCGTTTCTTACTCCACAGTAACCTTTGTGGCCCGTCCCCGGAACCCCTCGAGGGGAACCGCTTTCACCCCACGCACGCGTCCAGAGCCGCCTCGACGTCACCGGTGACGATCAGCCCGTCCAGCGCGCGCTGCGCCACGAACCCCTGCGCCTTCAGTCCGTCGAGCCAGTGCAGCAGACCCCCGAAGTGGTCGACGGGATCGAGCATCACCACCGGCTTCTCGTGCATCCCCAGGTAACCGGCGGTCCACGTCTCGAACAGTTCCTCGAGCGTGCCGATGCCACCGGGCAGCGTGACGAACGCGTCCGCCCGGTCCTCCATGATCTTCTTGCGCTCGCGCATCGTGTCGGTGACGATCAGCTCGTCGGCGTCGACGTCGGCAACCTCCTTGTGCACGAGCGCCTTCGGAATGACGCCGACGGTCCATGCCCCGGCCTCGCGTGCCGCCGTGGCGACCGCACCCATCATCGAGACGTTGCCGCCGCCGGACACCAGCTGCCAACCGCGGCGACCGATCGCCGTGCCCACCTGCGACGCCAACTGCAGGAACTGCTCGTCCACGGGTCCCGACGCGCAGTACACACACACGGCGAACTTCCCGGCAGCCTTCTCTTCGTTCACCATTCGTCCTCGTCTCCCAGAAGTGCCGCCTCGTCCACGCCCTGCTGCGACTCGACGACGATGCGGACCACCTCGTCGATGCTGTCGGTGACGTGGATGAGATCGATGTCGCCGGGCGAGATCTTGCCCGACTTCTCGAGGACGCCGCGCAGCCAGTCCATCAGCCCGGACCAGAACTCCGTGCCGACCAGGACGATCGGGAACCGCGTGATCTTGCGGGTCTGGACGAGGGTGAGCGCCTCGAACAGCTCGTCGAGCGTTCCGAACCCGCCGGGCAGGCAGATGAACGCCTGCGAATACTTGACGAACATCGTCTTGCGCGCGAAGAAGTACCGGAAGTTGATACCGAGGTCGACCCAGTCGTTCAGTCGCTGCTCGAACGGCAGCTCGATGCCGAGTCCGATCGAGTAGCCCCCGCTCTCGCTGGCACCACGGTTGGCCGCCTCCATGACGCCGGGGCCGCCGCCGGTGATCACCGCGAAGCCGGCCTCCACCAGTGCGGCAGCGAGGTCGTGCGCCATCGCGTACTCGGGCGACTCGTCGGGCGTGCGGGCGGAGCCGAACATCGTGACCGCACGGGGCACCTCCGCGAGCGCCCCGAAACCCTCGATGAACTCGCTCTGGATGCGCAGCACCCGCCACGGGTCCGTGTGCACCCAGTCGGCGGGGCCGCGCTGATCGAGCAGCCTGCGGTCGGCGGTCGTCACCCCGGTCTTGCGATCACGGCGCAACATGACCGGACCGCGGTGCTTCACCGACGAACTGTTCTGCCGGGCGGAACCGGTCTTCCTGTCAGGTGCCATGCGGCCAGGCTAGGCGCTCACGCGCTCAGGTATCCACGCAGCACTCGGGCCACTTCGGTGATCTGCTGCACCGGCACGTGCTCGTCGCGCTTGTGCGCCAGGTTCGGGTCGCCCGGGCCGTAGTTGACCGCCGGGATGCCCAGCGCCGAGAACCGCGAGACGTCGGTCCAGCCGTACTTGGCCCGGAACTGCCCGCCGGCAGCGGCGATCAGTGCGGCCGCGGCGGGGTTCGCCAGTCCCGGGAGCGCGCCGGGCGAGCTGTCGGTGACCTCGAACCCCAGTTCCAGACCGCCCAGCGCCGCCGGATCGAACACCTCCCGCACGTGCGCTACCGCCTGCTCGACGCTCCGGTCCGGCGCGAATCGGAAGTTGACGTCCATCTCCGCGGCGTCGGGCACGACGTTGCCGGCCACCCCGCCCGCGATCCGCACGGCCGACAGGCCCTCGCGGTAGACGCAGCCGTCGATGTCCACGGATCGGGCCTCGTACGACGACAGCCGCTCGAGCACGGGGGCGAACTTGTGAATCGCGTTGTCGCCGAGCCACGATCGAGCCGAGTGCGCCCGCACGCCGGACGTGGTGAGCCGGACCCGGAGGGTGCCCTGGCAACCGGCCTCGATGAGGCCGCCGGTGGGCTCGCCGAGGATCGCGACGTCGGCCCGCAGCCACTCCGGCAGTTCCCGCTCGATCCGGCCGAGGCCGTTGTAGCGGGCCGCGATCTCCTCACAGTCGTAGAACACCAGCGTCAGGTCGTGGGCCGGATCGGAGACAGTCGCCGCGAGGTGCAGGAACACCGCGTCACCCGACTTCATGTCGACGGTGCCGCAGCCGTGCAGCAGGTCACCGCGCTCGTCGGCTGTGCGCCGGCTCGGGACGTTGTCGGCGATCGGGACGGTGTCCAGATGCCCGGCGAGCATCACCCGGCTGGGCAGGCCACGATCGGTGCGCGCGAGAACGGCGTCGCCGTTGCGGATCACCTCGAACCCCGTGGTCTGCTCCCGCAACGCCTGCTCGACGGCGTCGGCGATCGCGCGCTCGTCGTGCGACACACTGGGGATGTCCACGAGCGCCGCGGTGAGGTCGATGGGGTCGGCATGCAGATCGAGGAGACTCACGCCTCCAGGTTAGGCGCTACCGCCTTCGCGCCCCCCGACCGGTCGGAACGTCCACAGGATCACAATCGGACTCACCGGACAGGAAGCTTCGCCGTGACTCGCGTAACCTGTGCACCCGTGAGTGCACAGGGAGCATCTGCAGTAGGCGTCGCCAACGTGACCGAGTCGGGCACGGTTCTCGACACCTGGTACCCGGCCCCCGAACTGGGCGAGTACCAGGAGAACGGAACCGTCGCGCTCGAGGGCACCGACATTCCGTCGGACCTCGCGTTGCTCGCCGGCCACGACGAGGCCCGCGAGGTCAAGCAGGTCGTGGTGCGCACCACGATCACCGATCTGTCCGCGCCGCCGGTCGACGCGCACGACGTCTACCTGCGCCTGCACCTGCTGTCGCACCGCCTGGTGCAGCCGCACGGCGTCAACCTCGACGGCCAGTTCGGTCTGCTCGCGAACGTCGTGTGGACCAACTTCGGTCCGTGCGCGGTGGACGGCTTCGAGCTGGTCCGCTCGCGCCTGCGGATCCGCGGCGCCGTGACGGTGTTCGGTGTCGACAAGTTCCCCCGCATGGTCGACTACGTCGTCCCGTCGGGCGTGCGCATCGCCGACGCCGACCGTGCCCGCCTCGGCGCGCACCTGGCGAGCGGCACCACCGTCATGCACGAGGGCTTCGTCAACTTCAACGCCGGCACGCTCGGCTCCTCGATGGTCGAGGGCCGCATCTCGGCGGGTGTCGTCGTCGGTGACGGCTCCGACGTCGGAGGCGGCGCGTCGATCATGGGCACGCTGTCCGGCGGCGGCAAGCAGGTCATCTCCGTCGGCGAGCGCTGCCTGCTCGGCGCCAACGCCGGCCTGGGCATCTCGCTGGGCGACGACTGCGTCGTCGAGGCCGGTCTGTACATCACCGCCGGCACCAAGGTCACCGGCCCGGACGGCACGGTCGTCAAGGCGGCCGATCTCAGTGGCCAGTCGAACATCCTGTTCCGCCGCAACTCCGTCTCCGGTGCCGTCGAGGTGGTGCCGTGGAAGGGCACCGGTGTCGAACTGAACGCTGCCCTGCACGCCAACGACTGATTTCAGGTTCTGTGAGCTCCACCGATACTCCCGTTCGACTGGGCCACGGCCTCAAGGTCCGTCATCTGACGATGATGGGCCTGGGGTCGGCCATCGGCGCCGGTCTGTTCCTCGGCACCGGCGTCGGGATCGCGAAGGCAGGCCCCGCGGTCCTCATCTCCTACGTGATCGCCGGATTCGTCGTGGTGTGCGTCATGCGCATGCTCGGCGAGATGGGCGCCGCCCTGCCCGCGAGCGGATCCTTCTCCCACTACGCGCGCATCGGTATCGGCGAATGGGCCGGCTTCGTCATGGGCTGGCTGTACTGGTTCATGCTGATCATGGTGTTGGGCGCCGAGATCACGGGCGCCTCCGCGATCGTCAACGACTGGCTGCCCGGTGTACCCCAATGGGTGATCGCGCTGGTGTTCGTCACCTTCTTCGCCGTCGTCAATCTCGCGAAGGTCAGCAACTTCGGCGAGTTCGAGTTCTGGTTCGCGGCTCTCAAGGTCGCCGCGATCATCGGATTCCTCGCCGTGGGCGTCCTCCTCGTCTTCGGCCTCCTCCCGGACACCGACCCCGTGGGATTCACGAACCTGCTCGGCGAGGGCGGCTTCATGCCCAACGGGTTCAGCGGTATCGCCGCGGGCCTGCTGGTCGTGGCGTTCGCGTTCGGCGGCATCGAGATCGTCACCATCGCCGCGGCCGAGTCCGAGGATCCCGAGCGCTCGATCGCCACCGCCGTCCGCACCGTCATGTGGCGGATCAGCGTCTTCTACATCGGCGCCATCGGCATCATGGTCCTGGTCCTGCCGTGGAACGATCCCGAACTCCAGGACGGCCCGTTCGTCGCGGTGTTGGAGAGGGCGAACATTCCGTACGTCTCCGGGCTGATGGAACTGGTCGTCGTCATCGCGCTGCTGTCCGCGTTCAACGCCAACGTCTACGGCACGTCCCGCATGGCCTTCTCGCTGGCCCGGCGCAACGACGGCCCCAAGCCCCTCGCGAAGCTGTCCCGGACGGGGGTGCCGACCAACGCGGTTCTGCTGTCGGTGTTCTTCGGGTTCGTCAGCGTGCTGCTGAACTGGTTGCTGCCCGACGATCTGCTCGGCATCCTGCTCAACGCCGTCGGCGCGGCCCTCCTGGTGATCTGGGTGTTCATCGTGATCGCGCACCTGCGGTTGCGCCCGCGCCTCGAGCGCGAGGGCAAGCTGTCGGTCCGGATGTGGCTGTTCCCCTACCTGAGCTACCTCACGCTGGCACTGCTGGCGGGGTTCGTGGTGCTGATGGCGTTCGACGAGGACGCGCGGCAACAGCTGATCTCGACCGCGGTGCTCTTCCTCGCGATCCTCGCCCTCGCGCTGTTCACCTCGCGGCGCCGGGCGCGCAAGGCCGCGGCCGAATCCACCCTGTAGAACTCACTTTCGACGCGGCCGGGCGCCGGACACGCGGGCGCACACGGGAAACGGGCACCCACGGATCCCCCGGCGCGTAGGGTCGGCGCACATCGCCCCTCTGCACGTAGGAGTTCACGTGAGCTTCGTCCTCGTCGAACGGCCGCGCGAGAACGTCGCGTTGGTGACCCTCAACCGGCCGGAACGGATGAACGCGATGGCGTTCGACGTCATGATTCCGTTCCGTGAAGCGCTCGAGGCCATCAGCAACGACACCTCGGTGCGGGCCGTGGTGATCACCGGCGCGGGCCGGGGCTTCTGCTCGGGAGCCGACCAGCGTTCGGCGGGCCCGATCCCGCACATCGAGGGGCTCACCCGCCCGTCGATCGCGCTGCGCTCCATGGAACTGCTCGACGACGTCGTCCTGACACTGCGACGGATGCACCAGCCGGTGATCGCAGCGGTCAACGGCGCCGCCATCGGTGGTGGACTGTGCCTGTCGCTGGCCGCCGACATCCGCCTCGCCGCCCCCGAGGCCTACTTTCGCGCGGCCGGCATCAACAACGGCCTGACCGCCAGTGAACTCGGCCTGAGCTACCTGCTGCCGCGGGCGATCGGATCGTCGCGGGCGTTCGAGATCATGCTGACCGGCCGGGACGTCGACGCCGACGAGGCCGCACGGATCGGTCTCGTCTCCAGGATCGTCGCCGGTGACGACCTCCTCGACGAGGCGTTCGACATGGCGCAACGGATCGCGATGTTCTCGCGCCCGGGCGTCGAACTCACCAAGCGCACCCTGTGGTCGAGCCTGGACGCGTCGTCGATGGCGCAGCACATGAACCAGGAAGGCCTCGGCCAGTTGATGATTCGACTGATGACCGACAATTTCGAAGAGGCGACCCTCGCCCGCAAGGAGAAGCGCGACCCGGCCTTCCGCGACACCCGCTAGGGCACGGAGATCCCGTAGTCGGCCTCCGCCTTCCGGAACTGCGCCTCGAGGCGGGGCCAGCGCTCTTCCGACCCGCATCCGCTCCGCGACGGCGGGGACCTCGGTGTCCGCCGTCACCGTGACGTGCGGTCCGATCCCGGGCGCGATGCGTTCGATCCTGCGCCGGTACTGGCAGTCGACCTCCTTCGGACGTTCCTGCGGAACCCGTCCGATGACGCGATCGAACTCCGCCGAATAGACGCCGCAGTTCACGTAGAAACGGATCGACTCGTAGCTGTCGCCGGCCGACCGTTGAGACCATGGCGCCATGGTCCCAGACGCGATTCCCC
>Ga0256908_1000604_pt1 | contig 13355 bp, 12 predicted proteins | sample MC6MC0761MT_FD_186331 | JGI IMG/M metagenome (GOLD analysis project Ga0256908, IMG submission 186331) | Metatranscriptome of enriched soil aggregate microbial communities from Iowa State University, Ames, United States - MC6-MC0761-MT... | ecosystem: Environmental > Terrestrial > Soil >... | reverse complement strand
GGGTGAGCGGCGCCGTCGTCGTGCTGTTCTTTGGGGAACGGCTAACTAGATCTTGCGTGCCAGGATGGCCTGCTTGACCTCGGCGATTGCCTTGGTCACCTGGATGCCACGGGGGCATGCTTCGGAGCAGTTGAAGGTGGTGCGGCAACGCCACACACCCTCTTTGTCGTTGAGGATTTCCAGGCGCATGTCGCCGGCGTCATCACGGGAATCGAAGATGAAGCGGTGTGCGTTGACGATCGCAGCCGGACCGAAGTACTGGCCGTCGGTCCAGAAGACCGGGCAGGACGAGGTGCAGGCGGCGCACAGGATGCACTTGGTGGTGTCGTCAAAGCGCTCACGGTCCTCGACGGACTGCAGGCGTTCCTTGGTGGGCTCGTGGCCCTTGTTGATCAGGAACGGCATGACTTCGCGGAAGGACTGGAAGAAGGGTTCCATGTCCACGATCAGGTCCTTCTCCACGGGGAGGCCCTTGATCGGCTCGACCGTGATGGGCTTGGACGTGTCCAGGTCCTTCAGCAGCGTCTTGCAGGCGAGGCGGTTGCGGCCGTTGATGCGCATGGCATCGGAGCCACAGACACCGTGGGCGCAGGAGCGGCGGAAGGAAACAGTTCCGTCGATCTCCCACTTGACCTTGTGAAGGGCATCCAGCACACGGTCCGTGCCGTACATGGTCAGCTTGTAGTCGTCCCAGCGTGCTTCGTCCGAGATTTCCGGATCGTAGCGGCGTACCCGGAGTGTGATGTGGAACGTGGGGATTTCACCGTCGCCGGCAACGCTTGCCGGGAGCTCGATCTTGGAAGCGGGCTCTGCCATTTCGGTCGTCATTAGTACTTACGCTCCATCGGCTCGTAACGGGTGAAGATCACGGGCTTCGTCTCGAGACGGATGCCCGCAACAGATTCCGCCGAGGATGCGGCGGTGACGGTGTTGTCCAGGTAAGCCATGGAGTGCTTCATGAACTTTTCGTCATTGCGGTCCGGGAAGTCCTCGCGGTAGTGGCCACCGCGCGACTCTTCACGGTGCAATGCACCGACGGTCATGACCTTGGCCATGTCCAGGAGGAAGCCCAGCTCAACGGCTTCCAGGAGGTCCAGGTTGAAGCGCTTGCCCTTGTCCTGGACCGTGACGTTCTTGTAGCGCTCTTCGAAGGAAGCGATGTCACGAAGGACCTGCTCCAGCGATTCCTTGGTACGGAACACCTGCATGTTGGCGTCCATGGTGTCCTGCAGTTCCTTGCGGATCTGCGCAACACGCTCGGTACCGTTGCCGGTGAGCAGGCGGTCAAGGATGCCACGGGTCATGGCTTCGGGGTCAGCCGGAAGCTCAACATAGTCGGCCGTCTTGGAGTACTCCGCAGCGGCGATACCGGCCCGCTTACCGAACACGTTGATGTCCAGGAGCGAGTTGGTGCCCAGGCGGTTGGAACCGTGCACGGAAACACAGGCGACTTCACCGGCTGCGTAGAGGCCAGGAACGATTGTGTCGTTGTCCTGCAGCACCTCGGTGGTGATGTTGGTGGGGATGCCACCCATGGCGTAGTGCGCAGTGGGGAATACGGGAACGGGGTCCGTGAACGGTTCCACACCCAGGTAGGTGCGGGCGAACTCGGTGATGTCCGGAAGCTTGGCCTCGATGTGCGCCGGCTCAAGGTGGGTCAGGTCCAGGAGGACGTAGTCCTTGTTCGGGCCACAACCGCGGCCTTCGCGTACTTCGTTCGCCATGGCGCGGGCCACGATGTCACGGGGTGCGAGGTCCTTGATGGTGGGGGCGTAGCGCTCCATGAAGCGCTCACCTTCCGAGTTACGCAGGATGGCACCTTCACCACGTGCACCCTCGGTGAGGAGGATGCCCAGGCCGGCGAGGCCGGTCGGGTGGAACTGGAAGAACTCCATGTCTTCCAGGGGGATGCCGCGGCGGAACGCGATGCCCATGCCGTCGCCGGTGAGGGTGTGGGCGTTGGAGGTGGTCTTGAAGACCTTGCCTGCACCACCGGAAGCGAAGACCACGGACTTGGCCTGGAACACGTGAAGCTCACCCGAGGCGAGGTCGTAGGAGACCACACCGGCAACGCGCTTCTGCTTGTACGGGGTACCGTCTTCGCGCACTGCGTCTTCTTCGACGATCAGCAGGTCCAGGACGTAGTACTCGTTGTAGAACTCAACGTTGTGCTTGACGCAGTTTTGGTACAGCGTCTGCAGGATCATGTGGCCGGTGCGGTCCGCTGCATAGCAGGCGCGGCGAACGGGCGCCTTGCCGTGGTCGCGGGTGTGGCCGCCGAAGCGACGCTGGTCGATCCGGCCCTCGGGCGTGCGGTTGAACGGCAGGCCCATCTTTTCCAGGTCCAGCACGGCGTCGATGGCTTCCTTCGCCATGACCTCGGCTGCGTCCTGGTCAACCAGGTAGTCGCCACCCTTGATGGTGTCAAAGGTGTGCCATTCCCAGTTGTCTTCTTCGACGTTGGCCAGTGCTGCACACATACCACCCTGTGCCGCACCAGTGTGCGAGCGGGTGGGGTAGAGCTTGGTCAGTACCGCTGTGCGTGCGCGCTGACCGGATTCGATCGCGGCGCGCATGCCGGCGCCACCTGCACCGACAATGACGACGTCGTACTTATGGACCTGCATACCAGATGCTCTCTCTTTCAAAAATTCAGATGGTCGGCGGAGGCTGCTCCGCTACGTCAGGCGAACCGGTTTACTTCAAGGAGGTGCCGGAGCGCCGCTGTGGCACAGCCCGCTACGGGGCCGGGCAGAATCCGCCAGGCAGCTGAACGCCGTCGACGACGGGGCACGGGTTGAAGGTGAAGATCACCAGAGTGCCCAGGATGATGATGACCAGGGTGGCCGCGTAAAGAACCATCTTGAGCCAGAAGCGAGTGGAATCCTTCTCGGCGTAGTCGTTGATGATGGTGCGGACACCGTTGGTGCCGTGAAGCATGGCAAGCCACAGCATGGCCAGGTCCCAGAACTGCCAGAAGGGATCGGCCCACTTGCCGGCAACGAAGCCGAAGTCGATGGCGTGGATGCCTTCGCCCACCAGCAGGTTAACGAAGAGGTGGCCGAAGATCAGCACCACCAGGACGATGCCGGAGAGGCGCATGAAGAGCCAGGCGATCATCTCGAAGTTGCCGCGGCTGGAGCCGGTGCGGTTGTACTTCGGTGCGATCTTCCCGGACCCGATTTTTCCACTGCGTGGTGTTTCGATGGTTGTCATGGCTTAGTGGCCTCCCAGCGCAAGGGAAAGGTGGCGGATCGCGAAGCCGGCGAACGTGACCAGCCACAGCGCAAGCACGACCCACAGCAGCTGGCGCTGGTACTTCGCGCCCTTCTTCCAGAAATCGATGGCGATCACACGCAGGCCGTTGAAGGCGTGGAAGATGATCGCTGCGACCAGGCCCGTTTCACCCAGGGCCATCAGGGGGTTCTTGTATGCGCCGATAACGGCGGTGTAGGCCTCAGGGGACACGCGCACCAATGAGGTGTCCAGCACATGGACCAACAAGAAGAAAAAGATCACTACACCGGTAATACGGTGTCCAACCCAGGACCACATGCCTTCACGGCCGCGGTACAAGGTGCCAGCTGGTTTTGTCGGCACTGATTAAACCTTCCTGCAACACAGCGGCGCTGGCATGGGATCCATGCGGGGGGAACGCCTGCTGCGAGAGCACTCGTAGCTCACGCCTAAATCTAGGCTTCGCTCACAGCATATTCAATTTAGGACGGGCTTCTCTGCTTGTTAATTCCATGTTTCCTGCCCGGATTCAGGCGATTTTGGGTACTGCCTGAGACGAACGCCACATGTGTGGCGTTCTGCGGGGCTTCCTGCTTGCACAGGATAAAGTGTTGCGGTGAGTACAGAAGACGCGAAATACCCGGAATCGCCATTGGACCGCTTTCACGCGGTCATTCCGGCGGGCGGTGTGGGGACCCGGTTGTGGCCACTCTCGCGTGCCGCTGCGCCCAAGTTCCTCCACGACCTGACCGGTTCCGGCAGCACGTTGTTGAGGGCCACCTATGACAGGCTCCAACCGCTGGCCGGGGATAGGGTGCTGGTGGTGACTGGTGAGGCACACCGTGCTGCCGTGTGCCGTCAACTGCCCGAGGTGGGGGATGACGAGCTCGTCCTCGAAAGCGAGCCCAAAGACTCCGGCGCTGCCATCGGACTGGCCGCCGCGATCCTGCACCGCCGCGATCCGGAGACCATCATGGGTTCCTTCGCCGCGGACCAGGTCATCAGCCCCGACGATCTCTTCCAGGAGGCCGTGCGTGAGGCAATCTATACGGCTGCCAAGGGCAAGATCGTCACCATCGGCATCAAGCCCACGCACCCGTCCACGGGCTTTGGCTACATCCGCTCCGGCGCGGCGCTGAACGTCGAGGGCGCTCCCAACGCCATGGCCGTGGCCGAATTTGTTGAGAAGCCCAGCCAGGAAGTGGCCAACAAGTACGTCGAAGCCGGGGACTACGTCTGGAACGCGGGCATGTTCGTTGCGCCCGTTGCCCTGATGCTCAAGCACCTCGAAGCGAACCAGCCGGTGCTTTTCGCAGGCCTGCAGGAGATCGCCGAAGCCTGGGACACGCCGCAGCGCGACGAGGTCAAGGCACGTGTCTGGCCAACCCTGCCCAAGATCGCCATCGACTACGCCGTGGCTGAGCCCGCAGCGGAAGCCGGGGACGTCGCCGTCGTGCCTGGCACTTTCCGTTGGGACGACGTCGGCGACTTCGCCGCAATCGGTCGACTGAACAACGCCGGCGACGTCGACGAAGTCACCGTCCTGGGCGAGGGCGCACGCGTCTTCGCGGAGAATGCCAGCGGCGTGGTGGTTTCCGATACCAAGCGCGTTATTGCCCTCATCGGCATCAAGGACGTGGTCATTGTGGACACCCCGGACGCCCTGCTGGTGACCACGAAGGAACACGCGCAACTGGTCAAGGGCACCGTCGACGCCCTCAAAGCCAGCGGCGATACGGACGTGCTGTAACGCATCTGCTTATACCGTGAGCCACCTCTTTGGTTATTCTGCGCCTGAACGCGGCGTAACCAAGAGGTGGCTTTCGTTCTTCGGGGGCCGTGGATGGCTACAGTTGTGACGTGCGCAATTACACGACTGAAACCGAGCCCACCCCTGTAGTCGGTCCCTGGGTTGACGAATTCCTGCCCGGACTCATCGAATTCCGGCGCGACCTCCATGCGCACCCTGAGCTGTCCTTCAAGGAATTCAGGACGACGGACAAGCTCGTAGAGCGCCTCGAGGCAGCGGGCCTGAAGCCGCGCCGGCTCGAGGGCACCGGGCTCACGGTGGATGTTGGCGAAGGTCCCATTGCCACAGCGCTCCGCGGCGACATTGACGCCCTGCCCATCATCGAAGAGACCGGCCTTCCGTTCGCTTCCAAGAACCACGGCGTAACCCATGCTTGCGGGCACGACATCCACACCACCACCATGCTTGGCATTGCCCTGGTGCTGCACCGGATGCACAAGAACAATCCGCTGGGCGGCACCGTCCGCATCATTTTCCAGCCTGCCGAGGAAACCATGCCCGGTGGTGCCTTGTCCTGCATCGAGCAGGGCGTGCTGGAAGGCGTTCCCCGTATTCTCGCGCTGCACTGCGATCCCCGGATCAACGTAGGCCAGATCGGTACCCGCATTGGTGCGATCACGTCGGCGTCGGACACCATCAAGATTGAACTGTCAGGGCGTGGCGGACACACTTCGCGGCCGCACCTGACCGAAGACCTGGTCTTCGCTTTGTCGCAGATCGCCATCAACGTGCCGGCCGTTCTTTCCCGCCGGGTGGACGTCCGAAGTGGCGTGTCCGTGGTTTGGGGCCAGATTTCTGCCGGATCGGCGCCGAATGCCATCCCCGGGTCCGGTTACATGGCCGGCACCATGCGTTGCCTCGACCGCGATGCCTGGCACAGTGCGGGCGAGTTGCTGGACGACGTCGTGAAGCAGGTTGCCGCGCCCTATGGCGTCGATGTTCATCTGGAGCACACGCGCGGCGTGCCGCCGGTGGTGAACTCGGAACACGAGACGGCCCTCATCGAAGCGTCGGCCCGCGCTGAGCTCGGCGAGAACGCCGTGGTCCTGACTCCACAGTCAATGGGCGGTGAGGACTTCGCGTGGTTCCTGGCCGACCTCCCCGGTGCCATGATGCGGCTTGGTACGCACACGCCTGGCGGCGAGGAGTACGACCTTCACCGCGGCGATTTCATCGTCGATGAGCGTGCCCTGGGCTATGCCATCCGCGTCCTCACGGGCGCAGCCCTCCGCACAGTGCGCGACCTCGAGCAGTAGTCCCCACTGAGTCGCAGTTAAGTGCGTTTTGAGCCCTCAGAACGCACTTATCAGCGACCTGTTGGGTAGATGGCTGGCCGACTGAGTTGTGCACAATTGAATTGTGCACTATCGTTTTATCCATGAGTGATGCACCCCGCCTCCGCCACCAGGTCTGCTTTGCGCTGTATTCGGCCTCCAAAGCAGCGACCGCGGTCTACCGCCCGGTGCTGGAGGACCTCGGCCTGACGTACCCGCAGTACCTGGTGATGCTGGTGCTGTGGGAGCAGGAGCCGCGAAGCGTCCGCGAACTCGGCGCCGAACTGGGGCTCGATTCCGGCACGCTCTCGCCGCTCCTCAAGCGCCTTGAAGGGCTCGGCCTGGTGGAGCGCCGGCGTTCGGCGGAGGATGAGCGCCGCGTTGACGTGGTCCTCACCGAGGCCGGAAATGCCCTCAGTGCCAAATCCAAGGCCGTGCCCCAACGGCTGGCCGATGCCGCCGGACTGTCGAGTGGGGAAATTGAACAACTCCACGCCACGCTGGCCAAACTCACTACGGCCCTGAACAGCTCACTCTAAGAATTTTCCAAGCCACCCATTACCGAAGAGAAACGGAAGCACCATGAAGACTCTTTACACTGCTGAGGCACTGGCCTCCGGCGAAGGCCGTGACGGCAACGCCCGTACCAACGATGGCAAACTGGACGTCGCCCTCGCCAGCCCCGTGGAACTCGGTGGCAACGGCGAAGGCACCAACCCGGAGCAGCTTTTCGCTGCCGGTTACGCCGCATGCTTCCACTCCGCCCTCCGCCTGGTGGGCCGCAAGGAGCGGGTGGACCTCAGCGATTCGGCCGTTGCCGCCAAGATCCACTTTGGTGCGTTGACGGACAGCGAAGGCTACGGACTGGCCGCCGAACTTGAAATTGCCCTGCCGGCACTGGACCGTGAGACCGCAGAACAGCTCATGACCAAAGCCCACCAGATCTGCCCTTACTCCAACGCCACGCGCGGAAACATGGCAGTTGACCTCAAGCTCGTTGAGTTTGCAGCATGAGCGCCGCAACAACGGCCCTGCCCGCCGAAACCCGCGAAATCCAGCTCGCCTCCCGTCCCGTAGGCCGCCCGGCGCAAGAGAACTTCCGCCTGGCCAAGGCCGAACTGCCTGAATTGGCGGAGGGACAGCTCCTGGTCAAGAACCAGTTCATGTCCGTGGACCCCTACATGCGTGGCCGCATGAATGACGTGAAGTCGTACTCGGCGCCGTTCCGCCTCGATGCAGCGCTCGACGGCGGTGCCGTAGGTGAGGTGATCGCGTCCCGTTCGGACGCGCACAAGGTGGGTGACGTCGTCGTGCATCAACTGGGGTGGCGCGAACACGCGGTAGTGGATGCTGCGGCAACCACGCCTGTCCCGGGCGGCCTGGCGCCGACCTCGGCGTTCCTCGGTGCTTTGGGCATGACGGGATTGACCGCCTACGCGGGCCTGCTGAAGGTGGCCGAGTTCAAGGAAGGCGACGTCGTGTTCGTCTCCGGCGCGGCCGGGGCCGTTGGCTCCATGGTGGGCCAGATCGCCAAGGCCATGGGCGCTTCCAAGGTGATCGGCAGTGCGGGCTCGCCGGAGAAGGTGGCCCGGTTGCTGGAACTTGGCTTCGACTCTGCCTTCAACTACAACGACGCCCCGGTGCTTGACCAGCTCCGCGACGCGGCGGGGGAGCGTGGCATCGACGTTTACTTCGACAACGTCGGTGGCGAGCACCTTGAGGCTGCCCTGGCGACGCTGACTGTCGGCGGACGCGTGGCCATGTGCGGCGCCATCGCCCAGTACAACTCCACCGAGCCGCCGGTCGCTCCCCGCAACCTGGCTGTCGCCATCGGCAAGCAACTGACGTTGCGCGGTTTCCTGGTGGGCGGACAGCGCCAACACGCTGCCGAGTTCGCGCAGAAGATGGCCGGCTGGCTCGCCGACGGCAGTGTCAGCTACGACGAGACGATCGTCGATGGCCTCGAAAACGCACCCCAGGCCTTCATCGACCTGCTCGACGGAGCGAACACCGGAAAGATGCTCGTCCGACTCTAAGTTCCAAGTAGCCGGGTGTGACTTGCGCACCCGGCTACTGCTTGGTAACAAAAGGTCAACAATCTGCCCTCCGGGACCGCGATGTGCTATCCGGGTGTGTTTTAGGACACTAGTGTTGGTTCCATCAATGCGCTTAGGCGCAGCTGCGAGCATCAGTGAAAACAGAATTTCTGCCTCAGGTATAGGAAACGGACACTCATTGACCATCCGTCGTAGCGCCAATCACTTTCTTCCTGGAGGAAAATTGAAGAAACCACTGCGTGCCACCCTGAAGCGCGGTTCAATGGCCGGTGTCGCAACCGTCGGCGCAGCAGCGCTCCTGCTGACCGGCTGTGGCCAGGCTCCTGACGCCGGATCCGGCGCTGCCACCAAGAGCGACTATGTGGGATGCATCGTGTCCGACTCCGGTGGATTCGATGACCAGTCCTTCAACCAGTCCTCGTTCGAAGGCCTCAAGAAGTCCGAGAAGGACCTCGGCATCACCGTGAAGTCCGCCGAATCCAAGGCCAACAGCGACTTCGAGACCAACCTCAACGGCATGGTCTCCGCTGGCTGCAACCTCACGGTTACCGTCGGCTTCCTCCTGGGCGATGCCACCAAGGCAGCCGCAGAGAAGAACACGGACAAGCACTTCGCGATCATCGACTACACGTACGACAAGCCCATCGCCAACGTGAAGCCCGTTGTTTATGACACCGCGCAGGCCGCCTACCTGGCCGGTTACGCTGCTGCGGCCACCACCAAGACCGGCAAGGTCGGTACCTTCGGCGGCATCAAGATCCCCACTGTCACCATCTTCATGGATGGCTTCTACGACGGCGTCCAGGCCTACAACAAGGCCAAGGGCAAGTCCGTCCAGGTTGTCGGCTGGGACAAGAACACCCAGGACGGCTCGTTCACGGGCGACTTCGAAAAGCAGGACACCGGCAAGCAGGTCACCATCAACCTGCTGGACCAGGGTGCGGACATCGTGATGCCCGTAGCCGGCCCGGTAGGCAAGGGCGCCGGTGCTGCGCTGAAGGAAGCCAAGGCTGCCGGTAAGGACGTCAAGCTCATCTGGGTTGACTCCGACGGCTACCTCACGGCTCCCGAGTACAAGGACCTCATGCTGACCTCCGTGGTCAAGCAGATGGGCGAAGCCGTTGAGACCGTGGTGAAGGACGACAAGGACGGCAAGTTCAGCAACACCGCCTACGTCGGCACGCTGGAGAACGACGGCGTTGCTATCGCTCCGTTCCACGACCTCGACTCCGCTGTTTCTGCTGACACCAAGACCGAACTCGATGCCCTGAAGGCGGACATCGTCTCCGGCAAGCTGGTTGTCGAATCGGCAGCGAGCCCCAAGAAGTAAACAATTCCTGAACGCGCCGCCAGTACCGTGCCCCGGTACTGGCGGCGCGTTTTTGCCCTGACTAGGCTGAACCCAAGCCAACGGCTTGCGGGCAGTACAGTCCCTCGGACTCACAGAACGGTGGAGTTGTGAAACTCGAATTGAAGGGGATCTCGAAAGCCTTCGGGACCTTCTACGCCAACCAAGATATTGACCTCGTGGTCGAATCCGGCCAGATCCATTGCCTCCTGGGCGAAAACGGGGCCGGCAAATCGACCCTCATGAACGTGCTCTACGGGCTCTATGAACCCACCGCCGGCCACATCCTGGTGGACGACAAGCCCGTCAGCTTCCGCGGCCCCGGCGATGCCATGGCGGCCGGCATTGGCATGGTGCACCAGCACTTCATGCTGGTTCCCGTCTTCACAGTGGCAGAAAACGTGGCCCTCGGTGCCGAACCAACCAAGTTCGGCGGCGTCCTGAGCATCGACGAAACCCGCAAGAAGATCCGGGAGATCTCTGACAGGTACGGTTTCGATGTTGATCCCGACGCCCTGGTGGAGGACCTCCCCGTGGGTGTCCAGCAGCGCGTCGAAATCATCAAGGCACTGGTGCGCGAAGCCAAGGTGCTCATCCTCGACGAGCCCACGGCCGTGCTGACACCCCAGGAAACCGATGAACTCCTGGACATCATGCGGCAGCTCAAGGCGAGTGGCACCTCCATTGTTTTCATTTCGCACAAGCTCCGCGAAGTGAAGGCTGTTTCGGACGTCATCACCGTCATCCGCCGGGGCAAAGTGGTGGGCGATGCGCCTCCCACCGCGTCCGCTACCGAGCTGGCCTCCATGATGGTGGGCCGCCCCGTCAGCCTGAGCCTGGATAAAGCTCCGGCCCAGCCAAAGGAAACCACGTTTGTCGTGGAGAACCTGACCGTGCGCGCAGCCAACGGCACCAACGTGGTGGATGGCATCAGCTTCGACATTGCCCAAGGGGAGATCCTTGCCGTCGCCGGTGTCCAGGGCAACGGCCAAACGGAACTGACGGAAGCCATCCTTGGCGTGCAGGAGCACGTCACCGGATCCGTCACCCTGGATGGAAAGCAGCTGCTTGGCCTGCCCGTCAAGGATGTGCTGCGTTCCGGCGTCGGGTTCGTCCCGGAGGACCGCACAGTGGACGGACTTGTTGGTCCGTTCTCGGTCGCCGAGAACCTGGTCCTTGACCTCTACGATCAAGCCCCGTTCGCGAGCGGTATCAGCATGAAGCCCGCCAAGGTTGCCGAACATGCCAAGGCCAAGATCGAGGAGTTCGATATCCGGACACCTTCGGCCGGTTCTGCTGCGGGAACACTGTCCGGCGGTAACCAGCAGAAAGTTGTGATGGCGCGTGAACTGTCCCGCCCGTTGCGGCTGTTCATCGCAAGCCAGCCCACACGCGGCGTGGATGTGGGATCCATTGAGTTCCTGCATAAGCGCATCGTTGCCGAGCGCGATGTGGGAACACCGGTGATGATCGTATCCACTGAGCTCGATGAGGTCATTGAGCTCGCAGACCGGATCGCGGTGCTGTACAAGGGCAAGCTCGTGGGCATTGTCCCTGCGGGAACTCCCAGGGACACCCTCGGCTTGATGATGGCCGGCGTCGGCCCGGAAGGAGGCTCCGATGACTGAGAAGGATCAGGCTAAGAGCGATCAGAACCCCGCTGAGTCCACGGCGGAGGTACGGGCGGCGGACGTCGCACTCGATACTGCCGGCGGAATGCTGGAACCGTCCATTGTCCCGGTGTCCTCCCAGAGCGGAGACTCGGGCCACCAGCAGGCCAGCGTGATGCGCCGCATCGTCATGGGAAACGGCTTTGTGTCCGTCCTGGCGGTGATCGTCGCGCTCTTCCTTGGCGGCCTGCTGATTGCCAGCACGGACAGCCAGGTGGCCAAGACCGCGGGCTACCTCTTCGCGCGGCCCACGGACTTCCTAAGTGCCTTGTGGGCTGCAATGACCGAGAGTTACGGCGCCCTCTTCCAAGGTTCCGTTTTCAGCCCTCGTGAAGGCTTCAAGCCCATCCTGGAAACCATGACCGTTGCCACCCCGCTGATCTGTGCGGGCCTCGGCGTCGCCCTGGCGTTCCGTGCGGGCTTGTTCAACATCGGCGCCCAGGGGCAGATCATTATCAGCGCCACCCTTGCAGCCTACGTCGGCTTCGCGTGGCATTTGCCATTCGGCCTGCACCTGCTGGTGGTCATCATCATGGGTGTCCTGGGCGGTGCAGTGTGGGGCGCGATCGTTGGCATCCTCAAGGCCCGGACCGGTGCGCATGAGGTGATCGTGACCATCATGCTGAACTATGTGGCGTTGTTCCTGCTGGACTTCCTTCTGAACACCGCAGCATTCCGCCGTCCGGGAGACAACAGCCCCATTTCGCCGCGCCTTGACGAGACGGCCGCATACCCTGTGCTCATCCCGGGTTCCAGGCTCCACCTTGGCTTCCTCGTGGCAGTGGCACTGACGTACGGCGTGTGGTGGCTGCTCAACCGTTCCACCATCGGCTTCGAATTCCGTGCAGTCGGTGCGAATCCCATCGCAGCACGGACCGCCGGCGTCAAGGTATCCCGCGCCACCATCATGGTGATGGCCATGGCCGGTGCGCTGGCTGCGTTCGGCGGCGTCGCCCAGGTGGCCGGTACCGAAAAGGTACTGACCGGTGGCGTCGCGGCCCAGATCGGCTTCGACTCCATCACTGTTGCCCTGCTGGGCCGCAGCACTCCGTGGGGAACGTTCTTCGCTGGCCTGCTGTTCGGTGCGTTCCGCGCCGGAGCCGTTCAAATGCAGATCCAAACGGGTACGCCCATCGACATCGTGCTGGTGGTGCAATCGCTGATCGTCCTGTTCATTGCGGCGCCGCCACTGATCCGGTCCATCTTCAGGCTTGAACCCAAGAAGAAGGACAAGACACCGAAAGCGGCCCCGAAGGCTGCCCTTGCCAACGCCACCGGAGGTGCCAAGTGAGCGCTACAACCACCGCTCCCAGGTCGGGAGCAACGGCCCTGCCTGCATTCCGGCCTTCCATGAAGGTCCCCATCTCGCTTGGAGTCCTGGCGCTGATAGCGCTGGTCTTCTTCGGTTTCCTGGGCCCGGACCAGACCGCCGAGATGAAGATCAGCGATTCCGGGGATGCTGTTGCCGTGCCTGCCTTGATGATCCCGGGCCAGGTGGGCGGGGTTGTCCTGGGCATCCTCCTGCTGGCCATGGCGGCGTATTCGATCTACCTGTGGACGCGGGGGGAGCGCTCACCGAAGTGGCTGCCCATCGCGTTTGCCGTGGTGTTCGTGTTTGCCTTGCTGGTCTGGATTGTGGCCGGTGCACGCCAGCCGTCCATCTCGTTGGCTGGCCTTGTTGCCGGTTCGGTGACGCTGGCCGTGCCCTTGGTTTTCGGTTCGTTGTCGGGCGTCTTGTGTGAGCGGGTCGGCGTGGTCAACATCGCGATCGAAGGCCAACTCCTGGGTGGCGCATTCACCGCGGCCTTGGTGGCCACGATTACCGGCAGCCCCTACATCGGCCTGATCGCTGCCGCTGCCGCGGGTGCTGCAGTGTCCATGGTCCTGGCCGTGTTCAGCATCAAATACCTGGTGAACCAGATCATCGTTGGCGTGGTGCTGAACGTCCTGGTCTCCGGG
>Ga0256908_1000603_pt1 | contig 13360 bp, 10 predicted proteins | sample MC6MC0761MT_FD_186331 | JGI IMG/M metagenome (GOLD analysis project Ga0256908, IMG submission 186331) | Metatranscriptome of enriched soil aggregate microbial communities from Iowa State University, Ames, United States - MC6-MC0761-MT... | ecosystem: Environmental > Terrestrial > Soil >... | reverse complement strand
TTTGTGCTGTGTTGAGGGCGTTCTTAGCCTCTGCCAGGGTGACTCCCGTGAGTGTTGGCAGTGGGAAAAGCTGTGCCCCCTTGGAGACGAAGACTGTGACGGATTGGAACTTCCGGACTTCCGCGCCGGACTCGGGCTCGGTCCCAACAGCGAAACCGGGCAGGATGTCGTCGTCGAACACGTCCCGCGGCTCAGACTGGAAGCCGGCGGTGCGAAGCAGCTGCTGGGCTTCAGCCACGGTCTTGTTCTTGACGTCGGGTATGGTTCCGGGAGATCCGGGACCCATGCCGAAGAACCACCCTGCGGAAGCGGCCAGCAATGCCAGGATGACGATCACGATGGTCCAGATGATGCCGCGGCGGCGTGGGTTGCCTTCGCGGAGTTGACGGACCGGAGTTGCCGCGGCCCTGGCGCGGTCTTTTGCTTGCTGCCGTTCAATCCTTTTCAGCTCACGCTTGCCAGGCTGGTTCAGGTCGCGGTCGGTGGCGTCCTGTGCGGAACGTTGGAGCCCCGTGCCAGCGGCGGCCATGATGGTGGTGGGATTGCGCTGGTGGGAGATGAACTCAGTGGGTGAGGCCGTGGTGGCCAATGCCTCCGTCGGATGTCCGGCGGGGTTGCCCACCGGCGTCGTTTCGTTTGCGGTCGCGGGGGAGTGCGGCGTCTGCGCGGGCGACTGCCGGTGGTCCAGCTGCTCATCGGTGAGCGTGGTTCGGATGTGGCGCAGCTCCGTCAGCAGGGCAGCACCGTCCACCGGGCGGTTTTCGGCATCTGTGGCGGTGCACCACTGCACCAGTTCATCCAGGTCGTCGGCGAGGCCGGGGGCCACGTCTGAAGGCCGTCCGACAACCGAATTGACGTGCTGGTACGCCACCTGGATGGGTGAGTCGCCTGCGTAGGGTTGCTTACCGGTCAGCATTTCGTAAAGCATGATGCCGGCCGAGTAAATGTCGCTGCGGGCGTCCGCGGCCTGGCCGAGCACCAGTTCGGGCGCCAGATAAGCCACGGTGCCGATCAGGGCACCCGTGCTGGTGTTGGCTGAGACTGCCCTGGCCAATCCGAAGTCAGCTACTTTGATGCGTCCGTCGTCGGCAATGAGGACGTTCTCGGGCTTGATGTCGCGATGGATCAGTCCGGAGCCGTGGGCGGCGGCGAGTCCTTCGATGACAGGATCGATCAGCGCCAGTGCGAGGCGCGGCGGAAGGGCGCCCTGTTCAGTCATGACGTCGCGAAGGGTGTGCCCCTTGACGTATTCCATGACCAGGTAGGCGATGTGGCCGTCCTCGCCTTGGTCCAGGACTCCCACGATGTGCGGGTGGGAGAGGCTGGCTGCTGCCTTCGCTTCGCGGCTCAGGCGTTGCAGGAAGGTGGGATCGTTGGCCAGGTTCGGGTGCAGGACTTTGAGGGCTACGTCGCGCTCCAGGCGCTGGTCCGTAGCCAAGTACACGGTGGACATTCCGCCTCTCGCGAGGCGTGAACAAACCGTATATCGCCCGTCCACGGTGGTCCCGATGAGGTGGTCCTGCGTTGGTTCTTGCACCATACGATCCTAAACGAGACGGGGAAGGGGCCCGAATCCACGCAGGATGCGGGCCCCTTCCGAGGTGCTGTGCAAGACCTAGCCGAAGGTGCGCTGGCGGGCCTTGATCGACTCGACGTAGCGCTTGGTGTCGTCGTACATTCCGTACTTGCTCACCGAGTACTGGCCCTGGTAATAGCCAGCGATCGCGTTGTCCAGATCCTTGCTCGTCGCAATGAGCGCGCGGATGATGGCGACACCGGCAGTGGCGTTGTCGTACGGGTCCAGGAGGTTGAGTTTCCGGCCTACAAGGTCGGAGGCCCACTGGCCCGAGGAAGGGATGACCTGCATGGTGCCGATGGCGTTCGCCGGGGAGACAGCGCGCTGGTCAAAGCCGGATTCCTGTTCGGCGAAAGCCAAGGCCAAGGACGGGCTGACGCCCATTCGCCGGGCGGTATCTGCCACAATGCCCTTCATTTCGGCGCGGGTCGGCACCGGGGAGGCATTGAGGAGTGCCTTGTTTTCGTTGGCGGAACTGACTACTGCCGGCGGATAGGTGAAACCCAGGAAGGTGCTGGGAACCAGCGGCTTGGTTTCGCCCGCGGGCTGGAGGCTGCTGCCCGCGCCGGGAATGGTGAGTTTCTGGCCGGGATAAATGACGGTGGTGGCCGTGACGTTGTTGGCACTCATCAGCGCGGCAAGGGAAACACCGTGCCGCGAGGCGATGGAGCTGAGCGTGTCACCGGCCTTGATCACATAGGAACCCGCGCTCGTCACTGGTGCCGGCGTCGGTGCTGCCGGGGCCGACGGTGCTGTCGGCGCTGATCCGCCGCTGACCTTGATTTTCTGGCCCGGGTAGATGATGGAGCTGCCGTTGAGGTTGTTCCAGCTGAAGATGCTGGACAGCGGCACGCCGTGCTTGGCGGCAATGGCGCCCAGGGTGTCTCCGGATACCACTGTGTAGACAGCGGCGTTGCCCGGGGTGCTCGGCGTGCTGGGTGCTGCCGGAGCCGAAGGCTGGGCGGGTGCGGCGGAGGCCGTCCCAGTGAGCTTGATGGTCTGACCGGGGAAGATCAGCGTGGTCGCAGTGAGCTTGTTCAGTTCAAGCACCGCGTTGGTGTCCAGGTTGAAGCGGCGCGCAATCGCACTGATGGTGTCGCCGCGGACGATCGTGTAGGTATCCGGAACCGAGGGCGCCATCGGGCGCAGGGCAGCGGGAAGCGTAGCCGCGACCGCCTGGGCAGGAATCACCGTGCCGGTGTTGACGGCCTGGGCCTTCATAGCCGCCGCAAGGGTGGCCGGAATTTTGCGGGGCTGCGGAGCCGGTGTCGCCATGGACGGTTGCGCCAAGGCCAGAGAGGACAAAACCACGGCGGGAAGCGCAGCCGTGGTTGCCGCAATGACCGGCATGCTCATGGTTCGTTTCGGCGAGCGGGGCGTCGTCATGAAAGTGTCCTCATCTCAACAGCGGGGGCGATTGTTAGCGCTGTTGTCAGTGTTACCAATGTTACTGATGTTATCAATGGTGCAAGAGTGATCAGTGTGAATCTCTCATACTTATTCCATCGGCACAACAATTCGACGCGTAATGGATTATGCTGACCGATTTATAGGGCAGAAATGGCGACTTCATGGCGATCGGCCCGCACCGCCGTCGTGCTCCGGCTAGGCGAGGGGCGGGGCGGCGTGGCAACCTTGTTCCGTGAGTAATGTAGAAAGCCTTGTTTCCGACTGGCTGCCCTTGCCGGATGTCGCCGAATTGCTGGAAGTTTCCATCACCAAGGTCCACGGACTTTTGGATGAGCGTGCCCTTGTAGCCATCAGGCGGGGAGAACGTAATGTCCGTTCGATCCCGGCCCTGTTTATTCAGGACGGTCACGTCGTTGACAGCCTGAAGGGGACGGTCGCGGTCCTCAGCGACGCCGGATATACGGACGAAGAGTTGATTGTTTGGCTTTTCACCCCCGACGAGTCGTTGCGGGGACGGCCCATCGACGCCTTGCGGGAAGGCCGCAAGACGGAGATCAGGCGCCGCGCCCAGTCACTGGCCTGGTAGGGGCCGCGCCCCCTCGGGGGGGTAACACACACTTAAACGCGTACGACGACGGTTCCCACCGTCGTCGTACGCGTCAGGTCGTGTTACTGCCGGCTGCCGTATGGCAGGAAGGTGCGCCGGCGGTCAGGCCGCGCGGCTCACGGCGGCTTCGGCAAGCCGGCTGAGCGCTGTCAAAGGGACTTCCTGCAGGGGCAAGCGCTCAAGGGCTGCGAAGGCCTGCGAACTCAGTTCGGCAATGAGCGCCTCAGTGGCCTCCAGCGCGCCGCTTTGGACAATGATGCGCCTGATCGCTTCCACTTCTTCCGCCCCCAAGCCGGGATTGCCCAGAGTGCGGTCAAGGTAATCGGCTTCGGCCGGGCTGGCCTGGTTAATGGCGAAACCCACAAGGACGGTTCTTTTTCCTTCGCGGAGGTCGTCCCCAGCTGGCTTGCCAGTGGTTTCGGGATCGCCGAAAACTCCCAGGACGTCATCACGCATCTGGAATGCCTCGCCAAGCGGCAAGGAGAACTCCGAGTATGCCCTCAGAAGTTCGGCGGGGGCGCCGGCCAAAGCCCCTCCCAGGGCGAGGGGATGTTCGGTGGAATACTTCGCGGACTTGTATCGGATGATCGACTTTGCCCGGTCCACGGAACCCGCACGGTCGCGGACTGGTCCAGCCACTTCTTCGAGGATGTCAAGGTACTGACCGGCCATCACCTCTGCCCGCATGACGTTGAAGATGCTTCGTGCCGGTGTTCCGGACGCCGCGCGTGGCCCGATGCCGGTGAACGACTCCTCACTGAAGGACAGGCAGAGATCGCCGGTCAGGATGGCGGCGGCGTCCCCGAAACGCCCGCTGTCCAGGGCCCACCCTTGGGCTTCGTGGAGTTGGCTGAATCTCTTATGTACGCTGGGCCCGCCCCGTCGCGTATCCGAACGGTCGATGATGTCGTCGTGGATCAGCGCTGCGGCTTGGAAAAGTTCAAGGGCGCACCCGGCGGTGACGATGTCAGGATCGCCGGCTCCGCCGCCCGCGCCCCGCCAACCCCAGTAGCACAACAGCGCCCTCAGGCGCTTGCCGCCAGTGACCAGCTGCGAAATGGAACCGATGAGCGGTGCGACGTCGGCAGAGACACCCGCCATGAGGTCCTGCTGCCCGGAAAGGAAGCCGTTCAGTTTCCCGGCAACGGCACTGACGAATTCCGCTTGTTCAGAGGAGACCTGGGAGGAAACCGTCACTTGACGGATCCTGCCGCCACGTTGGCGCCAATGGTGAAGGTGGAAACACCCTCCTTCTGCCGGATGGATACGTTGACGGTCTCCCCGTCGCCCCGGATGAAGTCAAGCGAGGTGACGTTGCCGACTGCTTCGGGGCCAGGAACCAGCTTGAAACCTTGCGCTTCAAGAGAGGCCTTGTAGTAGTCCACCACCCCTTCCGGGGGCGCTTTCACCGTTCCGACCAGTGCCACGTTGGTCAGGGAATCTTTTTTGTCCACGCTGCTGGAGCGAACCGAAGTATTGGGCATGACCGGTATGAGTTGCTGGGGGAAGCCGGGGACCAGCGCATTCACGGTGGCAGTTGCGTCGGGTACGGGAGCGGTTGCCCCGGTCGAAGCGGTCGCTGAGGGGGCAGCGGAGCCGGACGGAGTCGCGGCAGCGCTTGACGTTGCAGGGGACGACGTCGAGGCCGCGCCGCTTGGAGACGGAGCTGCTGAACCCCCGGTCGACGGTGTGCAGGCTGAGGCCGCCACTGCGACACTTACTGCGAGCAGGGCAAACCCTCGCGATTGAGGAGTTCCAAAGAGCTTCACAGGGTATCCTTCCTGGGGCTGAGCCGGATTGTGCCTCCAGTTTAGTCAGTGGCCGGGCATAGTATTGCCGGTGTGAGGCAGGAAGCATTCGGTGGCACCCAAGGTGCCCCCAACGGATCCGCCCGCAGCGCTGGAGATGCCCTGCGGGAACTGAGGCGAACCAGCATACTTCATGTGGACATGGATGCCTTTTTTGTCTCGGTGGAACTTCGCAGCCGCCCCGAGCTTCGCGGCAAGCCGGTGATAGTGGGTTTCCCGGCTGAGCGCTCAGTGGTCCTGTCCGCGTCGTACGAGGCCCGGGCAACAGGCGTGAAATCGGCGATGCCCATGTCCATTGCCATGAGGCGGTGCCCGGCGGCAGTCATCATCAATCCCCGGCATAAGGCCTACTACGAGGTCTCGGAACAGTTGATGGAGATTTTCGCCTCGATCACCGACCTCGTGGAACCCCTGAGCGTAGACGAGGCCTTCCTTGACGTGGGTGGCGCCATACGGCGGTTGGGATCGCCGCTGGAGATCGGTCACCTCATCCGCCGGAGGGTCCAATCGGAGCTGGGCATCACCGCCTCCGTGGGCATTGCAGCGTCCAAGTTTGTGGCCAAGATCGCATCAACGCGCTGCAAGCCGGATGGCATCCTTCAAATCGACGCCGATGACACTGTTCCCTACCTGCACAGCTTGCCTGTCAATGCGTTGTGGGGGGTTGGTGGAAAGACCGGAGAAGTCCTGGCCCGCCTGGGTATCCGCACCGTTGCCGACGTGGCCGCGACGCCACTCGCATCCCTCAAGAAGGTGCTCGGAGCAAGTGGCGAGCACGTCCACCGCCTGTCCATGGGAATAGACCCCAGGCCGGTGACCCCTACCCGGCTCGAAAAGAGCATTGGTGCTGAGGAAACGTTTGCCCAAGACACGGGAGACAACGCCTTGCTGCACCGGGAGCTGCTGCGGTTGTCGCATAGGACCGCTTCCCGCCTTCGCAGTTCCGGCATGCTCGCGAGGACAATCGCCCTTAAGCTCCGCTACTCCGATTTCTCCACTGTTTCGCGGAGCCGGACTGTGCAGACTCCCGTGGACAGTGCCCAGTTGATCTACCAGGTGGCGGTGCAGCTCATGGAGTCTTTGGGACCGCGATCCATGAATGTCCGCCTGGTGGGGGTTCGGGCTGAGCAATTGGAGCCGGCCGGGCAAACATCCATGCAGCTGAGCCTTGATCGCAGGGACGACAATTGGCGTGCCGCGGAGCAGGCCCTGGACCGCGTGTCCGAACGCTTTGGCTCCAGGACCTTGCTGCCTGCCCGGCTTTTGGAACCCGGTAAGCCTCAGCCCGGGAGCTGACGCCCGGGAGGGCGCTTTGCGGACGACTGCGTGTCTTTCAGATCGGCCTCCGACAAACTATCCTATTTATTACAGAGATTTAGATCGTCTGGACAAACTGTTTCCTCAACAGTCGGTCCCTGAATGCCCGCTGAACCCAGAGAGTATTTTGGGAACGATTCCCTTGGTCCGATCGTTTTGGTAACAGACGCACAGGACGCGTTATGTCCAGACGCTGGCTGACTAAAGGAGGTCGCGATGCCCCTCTCGGAGCACGAACAGAAGCTGCTTGAGCAACTGGAGAAGCAACTTCATGAGGACGATCCGAAGTTTGCCAACACAATGGGCTCGGATCCCATACGCAGCTGGTCCACCCGGCATGTGATTATCGGTGTGCTCGGCGCTATCGCAGGCATCCTCCTCCTGCTGGTGGGTGTGTCCATCCAAGCGATTCCCATAGGCGTGCTCGGGTTTGTCGTCATGGGTGCCGGGGTCTATTTCGCCACGTTGCGTGGCTCGGCCTTCGGTAAAGGCGGCAAGGCCAAGCCAGGAAAGGCCAAGCCCAAGAGCACGTTCATGAGCAGCCTCGAAGAACGCTGGGACGAACGCCGCCGCGACGACAACTGACCTCCTGTTCCCGTTCGGCAGCCGACATCACCGGACAGGAACTGAAGCAAGCATTCCCTGACTACCGCCGGGGATAACGAAAGGCCCGCATTGCGGGTCTTTTCGCGTTTAACCACAGTTCCCTGGCGCCCTCATCCGGCGTGCATATTCTTAGGTCCTTTAGGGGTGCTCCCTGCCGCGAGCCGAAGCACTCCACTTTCCGCCACCCGGCCCACTAATCCGGGCTGTTGCCGCCGTTGGGTCAGCTTGTAAGCCTCCGCGCCGGACCCCACCTAAGAAGGACCTCCCACAGCCCTCCACTGTGCTCCCTCCCTGGAAATCCGCGGGAATATTGGCCGACCGAATCTCAAAGTGGTGGAGAAACGTCCCAACGTGCGTTGACTGTGGGGCGTTGTGGAGTAAAGTGGAGAACATAAGAGGGTAGTGGCAGTGTTGGGCATGTGCGGGCACCTTGACTGAGGGGCGGTGGGGCCAGTGTTCTTGGGCACTCACTCTCCACGTCTCGACGAAAAGGGCCGAATCATACTTCCCGCCAAGTTCCGTGAAGAGCTTGCCGAGGGGTTGGTCCTCACAAGGGGCCAGGAGCGCTGCATCTACGTCTTCAGCCAGAAAGAATTCGAGCGTATTCACGAGTCGATGCGGGAGGCGCCACTGTCCTCCAAGCAGGCCCGCGACTACATCAGGGTTTTTCTGTCTGGGGCCTCGGACGAAGTACCTGACAAGCAGGGGCGCGTGACGATTCCGCCGGCGCTCCGGACGTATGCCGGCCTTGGCCGGGAACTGGCAGTGATTGGAGCCGGTACCCGCGCAGAGATCTGGGATGCCGAAGCTTGGAATGAGTACCTCAACGAGAAGGAAGCAGCCTTCTCGGAAACGGATGACGACAATCTGCCCGGGTTCTTCTAACCGGTCGGAGCGAGCAGGGATCCCGCTTCTTGGATGGGATCTCCAGCCGCCCATTGGACAGTCTTCCTGGCTCAACTTCCCCTGAGCCAGGCCGGCAGGACGATAGGCGCGGATGGGGATCCGATTCAAGAATCAGCGTGCAAGCACTAAGGAAAGAGGAGGCAGCGTGGAAGAGCAGGACGCGGCAAAGCCCACATCGGAGCGCCACGTGCCCGTCCTGAAAGACCGCTGCATTAATCTGCTCGCCCCCGGCTTCGAGGCTGCACGGAAGCTGGGCAGGACGCCCGTCGCCATCGACGCAACGCTGGGCATGGGCGGCCACTCCGAAGCGATGCTCCAGCGCTTTCCCGATCTTCACCTGGTGGGCATCGATCGCGACGAGGAAGCACTCGCCCTGGCCGGGGCCCGTTTGGAACCCTTCTCGAACCGGACAGACCTCGTCCACGCCGTCTACGACGAGATCGAAGACGTCCTCGCGGATCTTGGCATCCCGGAGGTCCACGGCATCCTCATGGACCTGGGGGTTTCCTCCCTGCAGCTCGACGAGCGTGAACGCGGTTTCGCCTACTCCTACGACGCTCCGCTGGATATGCGGATGGACACCAGCCGTGGCCAAACGGCAGCAGATGTGGTCAACAACTACAGCGAAGACGAATTGGTGCGCATCATCCGCAAATGGGGTGAAGAGAAATTCGCCGGACGGATCGCTAATAGGATCGTCAACGCCCGGGCCGAAAAGCCCTTCGCTACAACTGGCGAGCTGGTGGAGCAAATTCGCAGCGTCGTTCCCGCTGCCGCAGCGAAGAGTGGCGGACACCCCGCAAAGCGAACGTTCCAAGCGCTGAGGATCGAAGTCAACGAAGAACTCGATGTCCTCGAGCGGGCGGTTCCGGCGGCCGTTGCTTCTACGGCCATGGGCGGGCGGATCGTGGTGATGTCCTACCACTCACTGGAGGACAAGATCGTCAAATCGGTCTTCCAGTCCGGATCGAAGTCTTCCGCACCGCTCGGCTTCCCGGTGGAGCTCGAAGAGCACAAACCCGAACTCAAGACCATCACCAAGGGCACGGAAGTGCCTACAGCAGCAGAAATCGCTGAAAACCCGCGTGCGGCGTCTGCCCGCCTTAGGGCAGTGGAGCGTATCAAACCAAGGAGAGACGCATGAGCAACGCCGCAGCGAAGACAATGCCCTCCGTCGTGGGCAACACGGCACGGGCGCTGCCGGTTCCCGCGGGAAAACCCGATGCGCCGCGGAAGACCCGCACACCGCTTTCCTTGGTCCGCAGTACGCCCGGGAAGCGGAGGACTCCTTTTGTCGTCCTGTGCTTCGTGGCCATGGCAGCTGCATTGTTGACAGTCCTGGTCCTTAACATTTCAGTGTCCACTGCGCAGTACCAGTTGGTGCAGCTCAAAGCGGAAGCTGCGACGCTGAACAAGGAAAACCAGGACCTGACACAGAAGAAGCAGAACTACGAAGCTCCGCAGAATCTGGCCGCGAAGGCTGCAGAATTGGGAATGGTACCGTCCACGGTGAAAGGCCAGATCAATGTGGACACCATGACAGTTACGGGGAAGGCGACTCCTGCGGTCAAGGGGGACAACCCCGGTGCGCAGCTCGCTCCTCCCGCGGTGGCAGGAATGCTTGATGTTGTTCCCTCGGTGACTACCAAGGACCCGCTGGAGAACCTCAAACCAGTGACACCGGCCGCACCGGCTCCCACGCCGGCCGCTCCGGCTGCTGGAACGGCAGCAACACCGCCGGTTGAACTCCACGGCGGATCGGTGCCTGCTCCGCAACAGAAGGCACCAGGGCAGTAGTCCATCAGTCCATTGAAGTAAGGCCAGCAGCAAGGAATCCACGTGGCTCAGAACCCCGGCACATCGAAAAAACCGAAGACGCCGGCGGCAAGGAAGCGGCTGCGCGTTGGCCTTGGCATCATGCTGACGCTGTTGCTCGTAGTGGGCGGCAAGCTGTTCATGGTGCAGGGACTGGACGTTGGCGGAATGGCCGAAGCTGCCCTTGCAAGCCGCCTGACGCCCCAGGTATTGCCCGCCGAGCGGGGCAAGATCGTGGACGCGAACGGCACAGTCCTGGCCAGCAGCGTTATTCGCTACAACATCGTGGTGGATCAGGTCCAGAACACCAACACGGCTTCGTTCAAGCGCTACAACGAAAAGACCGAAGAACTCGACGTCGTTTCCCGGGACCAGGGCATCGCCGAGCTGGCCGGCCTGCTGGGAGCTGACGAAAGCAAAGTCCGTGATGCCCTGACCGGCGATAAGAAATATGCTGTGGTGGCCAAGGACGTCAAGCCGGAGCTCGAGGACCGGATCTCCAAACTCCTGATTCCGGGCATCGTGGCCGAAGGTGTCAGCAAGCGGGTCTATCCCAACGGCAGCGTGGCCGGCGGCGTCATAGGGTTCCTGCAGGACGGCACCACCGGGCAAGCAGGCATCGAGCAGACGCAGGATGATGTGCTGCGGGGAACCGAGGGAAAGCGCGTCTTCGAAATTGGCGCAGACGGCCTCCGGATTCCCGTGGCGACGGACGAACTAACACCTGCCGTGGACGGCAGCGACGTCAAACTGACCCTCAACACGGACATCCAGTACTTCGCCCAGCAAGCCATCCAGAACCAGGTGGATAAGCTCAGCGCCGAGTGGGGCGTGATCATCGTCATGGACACCAAGACCGGCAACCTCATCGCATTGGCCGACACCAACGCACCCGATCCCAATGATCCGGGCAAGGTCGATGCCAAGGACCGCGGCGTTCGTTCGGTAACAGCGGCCTATGAGCCGGGTTCCGTGGAGAAGATGATCACGGCTGCAGCTGTCATCGAGGAGGGAAAGTCCAACCCGCTGGACCACTTCACCATCCCGCCGTCGTACACCATCGATGGACAGACCTTCACCGATGCGTTCGAGCACGGCACCGAAGAGCGAACGCTGGCCGGCATCCTGGGTTGGTCCATGAATACCGGGACCGTGATGGCAGGCAGCCGGCTGACCAAGGAGCAGCGTTATGACTGGCTCAAGAAGTTTGGGGTAGGGGAGCAGACCGACATCGGCCTTCCCGCCGAGGCCACCGGTATCCTTGCCAAGCCCGAACAGTGGGATGATCGTCAGCAGTACACAGTGCTGTTCGGACAGGGCGTGTCGCAATCCACGCTGCAGACGGTCCGTGCCTACCAAAGCATCGCCAACAACGGCGTCATGCTCCAGCCCAGGCTCATTGACAGCTACATCGCGCCAGATGGGGAAGAGCACAAGGTTCCCGCCAAGGATCCCCGCCAGGTGGTGTCCAAAGAGACCGCGGAACAGGTTCAGGACATCCTGGAAAGTGCCGTGACCGAGGGCCAGATCAAGGACGCAGCCATCGACGGCTATCGCGTCGGTGCCAAAACCGGAACCTCCCAGGCGCCCCGTGAAGACGGTTTGCCCGGCTTCGATGGTTACACGGCCTCAATGGTGGGTATGGCTCCCATGGAGGATCCCCGGTTCATCGTGGAAGTGGTGCTCCAGCGTCCCAAGGGAAGTATCTACGGCATTACCAACGGGCCGGTGTTCCGTTCCGTCATGGCACAGGTCCTCCGGACGTACAACGTGCCGCCGTCAACGGGAACCCCAGCGCGGCTGCCGCAGTTCGTCAAGTAAGCTTTTTGGGCGTCTGTTTCGGCCAAATATCGATCCACCACTAACGGCCCGGGCGCCGCTGGCCCACGGCCGGTCGTTCCACGAGCACCAACGGAGAACCACGTGTCAGAGCACAATCAGGCAGATGTCCAAGCCACCACGCCGGAATCCGGCCGATCGGGCTTCCGTCCCGGGTCTGTGGCTGCGGTGTCCTTGGCCACCATTGCTGAGTCGCTCGGACTTGCGGCCCCGGACGCCAGCCATGAGGCCGGTGTGACCGGTATCAGCCTCAATTCGAAGGCCGTCGAAGCCGGGGACCTCTACGTGGCCTTGCCGGGTGCCTCACGGCATGGCGCCGACTTCGTGGCGCAGGCAATCGACGGCGGCGCTGTCGCGGTGGTGACGGACGACGCCGGGGCACGCCAGCTTGCGCTGGCCGGCGAGCAGCCCGTGCCCGTGCTGGTCGTCGACCAGCCGCGTACCGTCGTCGGGCGCTTGGCCGCACTGATCTACCGCAGCCAGCCCGCCGAGGGCGGTTTCCCCTCCCTGTTCGGTGTCACCGGAACCAACGGGAAAACCACCACCACCTACTTCATCAATTCGCTGTTGCGTGCCCTCGGCAAAAAGCCGGGGCTCATCGGCACCATCGAGATCGTTGCCGGTGGCGAGCCCATTCCCAGCCTCCTGACCACGCCGGAATCCACGGACGTCCATGCGTTGCTCGCCCTGATGCGCGAACGGGGGCTGGATGCTGCCTCCATGGAAGTTTCATCGCACGCGATCTCCTACCACCGGGTGGACGGCGTGATGTTCGAGGTCGCGGGCTTCACCAACCTCACCCAGGACCATCTGGACCTGCACGGAAGCATGGAAGAGTACTTCCGCACCAAGGCGGAGCTGTTCACCAGTGGGAGGGCCCGCCGCGCCGTCGTCACGGTTGACGATGCCTGGGGACGGAAGCTCGCCGGGACTGCCGGCATCCCGGTGACAACGCTCTCGGCGAAGGGTTCTGACGCAGACTGGCACGTGGCGTCCACCACTGCCCGCGGACTCGGCTCTGAGTTTGAACTCAGGCACACCGACGGCCGCTCCCTGCGCGTCCACACGGGGCTCCCCGGAGGCTTCAACGTGGCCAATGCGGCACTGGCCACCGTCATGGTCCTGGCGTCCGGCGTCGATGTGGAGACCCTCCAATCGGCCCTGGACACCCATGATCCATTCACCGTGGCCGTTCCTGGCCGCATGCAGCTCGTCTCCAGCGCCCCTGCCTCCGTTGTTGATTTTGCCCACAATCCTGATGCCCTCGCCCGCGCTTTGGAAGCGGTTCGCTCGCCCAAGGAGGGATCGCGCGTGATCGTGGTCTTCGGTGCCACGGGCCAGCGGGACCAAGGCAAGCGGCCCACCATGGGGGCCATCGCGGCGCGCCTGGCCGATGTGGTGATCATCAGCGATGACGATCCCCACGACGAAGATGCAGCGGCAATCCGCGCCGACGTGATGCAGGGCGCCATAGCG
>Ga0256908_1000600_pt1 | contig 13402 bp, 10 predicted proteins | sample MC6MC0761MT_FD_186331 | JGI IMG/M metagenome (GOLD analysis project Ga0256908, IMG submission 186331) | Metatranscriptome of enriched soil aggregate microbial communities from Iowa State University, Ames, United States - MC6-MC0761-MT... | ecosystem: Environmental > Terrestrial > Soil >... | reverse complement strand
CTAGCCCAGTGCTTGCGCGACGCGACGCACCTCGGCCTTGCGGCCCGCGCGCAGGGCGTCGATCGGAGCTGCACCGAGGGTGTCCTCCACCTCGATGAGCCAGTCGACGGCCTCTTCCTCGTCGAAGCCGGCATCGCCGAGCACGATCAGAGTTCCGTGGAGCTCACCGACGGGTTCGCCGTCACGGATGAAGTCGGCAGGGACCTTGAGAACGCCGTCGATCCTTTTGGCGGCAAGATGCTTGTCCTCGATCAGGCGACGGACTCGGCTGACGCCCAGTCCGAGGGTCTCGACGAGGTCGGGAATGGTCAGCCACTCGCGGGCTGGGGCTTGCTCAGTCACATCCCAAGCCTGCCACGGTTGCGGCGGGTTGCGGAGCCGATCCTTTTGTTACGGTCATGTTAACTCAAATCACTCCTGTCACGATGATTGACTCCTTATACGTTGTGTGACAGCGTGGAGGTTCGCAACAATGCAGGAGGTGGGGGTCGCATGTCGCTGCTCGAGACCGAGAACCGTTCCATTGAGAGAATGACCGAGCGTCCCCGCCGCTCCGCCCGCAAACTCTTCGCCACCGTTCCCATCGCCATAGCGAGCTCGCTGGCCATCACACTGAACCTCGTCACGCCCGCTCAGGCGGCCGGACAGCGCGACGACTCCGAGGGCGCGAAAGACAAGGCTCCCGAGGATTCGGGGACGATCAGCATCGCTCTCGGTAAGGCCGCCTCTCCGGCACCGTCCGCCGCACGGACGGCCATCGCAGCGATACCCGCTTCGTACACGGTTCGATCCGGAGACACCGTCTCCGTCATCGCCGGACGATTCGGTCTGTCGACGGCCAGCGTGCTCGCGATGAACGGCCTCAGCTGGAAGAGCCTCATCTTCCCCGGGCAGGTCCTCGCGCTCACCGGCCCGTCGGGTTCCGCCGCGACTCCCGCGCCCGTTGCCCCGGCTCCGGCCCCCGTCGCATCCGCCACCAAGTACAAGGTGGTCTCGGGCGACACGATCAGCGGCATCGCGGGCAAGTTCGGCGTGTCCACCACGTCGGTTCTCAGCGCGAACGGACTCGGCTCCTCGAGCCTCATCTTCCCCGGACAGCTCGTCACGATTCCGGGGCTGGCGACGGCCGCATCCACTCACGTGAGTGCGCCAGTGGCTGCTCCGATCCCGGCCCCACCCGCACCTGCGCCTGCGCCCGCGGCGCCGGCTCCCTCCGGTCCGACGCCGGTCGCGCTCACGGCGGAGATGCGGGCCAACGCGTCTCTCATCGTGCAGATCGGTCGGCAGGAGGGGGTCGACGATCGTGGAATCGTGATCGCCCTCGCCGCTGCGGCACAGGAATCCGGTCTGCGCAACGTGCGCTACGGAGACCGCGACTCCCTGGGACTCTTCCAGCAGCGACCGAGCACCGGCTGGGGCACACCGGAGCAGGTGCTCGACGCCGCGTACGCCACCCGGGCCTTCTTCGGCGGGCAGAACAATCCCAACAAGGGCCGCACGCGCGGCCTCCTCGACATCCCCGGCTGGCAGTCGATGACGGTCACACAGGCGGCACAGGCCGTTCAGATCTCCGCATATCCCGACGCTTACGCGAAATGGGAAACGTCTGCGCGCATCTGGCTCTCGCAGGTCGGCTGAGTCCGCGACCGATGATCACAAGCCGATCACAGCCGCGCCGTTCACGGTGTTTTGCAGGGTTCCGGCAGGTCCCCTTCTCTAAACTCGACACGTGACCACGAGCCAGACCGATCCCCTGATAGGACGTCTCGTCGACGGCCGCTATCAGGTGCGCTCGCGCATCGCGCGAGGCGGCATGGCCACCGTGTACCTGGCCACCGATCTCCGTCTCGAACGCCGCGTCGCGATCAAGGTCATGCACGGGCATCTCGCCGACGACAGCACGTTCAAGAGCCGCTTCGTGCAGGAGGCGCGCTCGGCAGCCCGACTCGCCCACCCCAACGTCGTCAACGTCTTCGATCAGGGTCAAGACTCCGACATGGCCTATCTGGTCATGGAGTACCTGCCGGGGATAACCCTGCGCGACCTGCTCAAGGACTACGGCAAGCTCACCCCCGAACAGACCATCGACATCATGGAAGCCGTGCTCAGCGGCCTCGCAGCAGCGCACAAGGCCGGGATCGTGCACCGCGACCTGAAGCCGGAGAACGTCCTGCTCGCCGACGACGGTCGCATCAAGATCGGCGACTTCGGTCTCGCGCGCGCCGCGAGCGCGAACACGGCGACGGGCCAGGCACTGCTCGGTACGATCGCTTACCTCTCCCCCGAACTCGTCACGCGCGGCATCGCGGATGCCCGCAGCGACATCTACGCGCTCGGCATCATGATGTACGAGATGCTCACCGGCGAACAGCCGTTCAAGGGCGAACAGCCGATGCAGATCGCGTATCAGCATGCCAACGACGCTGTGCCCGCACCGAGCGCCAAGAATCCGACGGTCCCCCGCGAGCTCGACGACCTCGTGCTGTGGGCGACGGCCAAAGACCCGGATCAGCGTCCCCGTGACGCTCGCGAGATGCTCGACCGGCTCATCGAGGCCGAGAAGGCCATCCGAGGCGAGACGGTCGCCATGCAGCCGACCATGGTCCTCCCTCCTGCGTTCGGACCCGGCGTCGATGACGGCGACACCCAGATCATCAACCCCGCGATCCGTCAGCAGGTCGCTGCCAGCGCCCCCGACAGCGTCGCGACGCTGACCGCGACGGCCAACCGGAGACGTGCCAAGGGTTGGTGGCTGTTCGCGCTGATCATCGTGCTCGCCGGTGTCGCAGGTGGAACCGGGTGGTACTTCGGGTCGGGTCCGGGCTCATCCGTTCAGATCCCCGACCTGTCCGGCAAGACGCCGGCCGAGGCGACCGCCACACTCAAGCAGCTCGGCTTCGAGACGAAGCAGGGCCAGGAGTTCAGCACCTCGGTCGGAGCGGGACTCGTCGCGAGCACGGATCCGAACTCCGGTGCCCTGGTCAACCGTGGAAGCACCGTCACGATCAAGGTCTCGCAGGGTCCGAAGCCGATCACGCTCCCCGCTCTTGCCGGCACCCCGATCGACGATGCGAAGAATGCCGTCGTCAAAGCCGGAGGAGTCGTCGGGACCATCTCCGAGCAGTTCGATCCCAAGATCGCGAAAGACATCGTGCTCTCGGCGAGCGATGCGAACGGCAAAGACCTCTCCGGCGGAGGCGGCTCGTTCGAGGGGACCAAGATCAACCTGCTCGTGTCCGTCGGCCCTGTCCCATCCGTGGCCGGCATGTCGGTCGACGATGCGCAGGCCGCCCTCACGAAGGTGGGACTGCTCTTCGCAGCGGGTCCAGAGAGCTACAGCGACACGGTCGACAAAGGCCTCGTCATCTCGGCCCAGCCACAGAGCGATGCACCGGTGAAACCGGGCGACACCCTCCTCCTCGAGACCTCGAAGGGGCCGGCTCCGGTCGCTGTGCCCGACGTCGTCGGCAAGACGTGGGACGTGGCGAAGAAGGCGCTGAAAGACGCCGGGTTCGATCTCAAGTACAGCGCCATCGCGGATGTCGCGCCGAGCGCCTTCGTCGTCTCAAAGATCAGTCCGGACGCAGGAACCGAACAGCCCAAGGGTTCGACGATCACCATCAACTTCGCCGGATTCTGATCGTCCCGTCCGTGCGGACGGGACGATCAGGACCGATCGGAGGTCAGCGCGACCCGAGCTCTTCCGCCACGAGGAACGCGAGCTCCAGTGACTGCATGTGGTTGAGTCGCGGATCGCACAGCGACTCATAGCGGGTGGCCAGAGTGGCTTCGTCGATGTGCTCCGAGCCGCCGAGGCACTCGGTCACGTCGTCTCCGGTGAGCTCCACGTGGATGCCGCCCGGGTGGGTCCCTGCCGCACGGTGCGCTTCGAAGAAGCCCTTCACCTCGTCGACCACGTCGTCGAAACGACGGGTCTTGTAGCCGGTCGGTGTGGTGAGGCCGTTGCCGTGCATGGGATCGGTGACCCACAGCGGTCGGGCGTCGCTCGCCTTGATCGCTTCGAGTAGTGGCGGAAGCGCATCCCGCACCTTGCCCGCACCCATTCGGGTGATGAAGGTGAGGCGTCCCGGTTCTCGGTTCGGGTCGAGCTTGTCGATGAGCTTCAGCATCGTCTCGGGCGTTGTGGTGGGCCCGAGCTTGACACCGATCGGGTTGCGCACGCGGGAGAGGAAGTCGACGTGCGCTCCATCGAGGTCGCGGGTTCGTTCACCGATCCACACGAAGTGCGCCGACGTGTTGTACGGGGTGCCGGTGCGCGAGTCGATGCGCGTCATCGGACGCTCGTAGTCCATGAGGAGGCCCTCGTGACTCGAGTAGAACTCGACACGTTTCAGTTCGTCGAAGTCGGCGCCTGCCGCCTCCATGAACTTGATCGCACGATCGATCTCGCGTGCCAGACCCTCGTAGCGCTGGTTGGCCGGGTTCGCCGCGAATCCGCGATTCCAGCTGTGCACCTGGCGAAGGTCGGCGAAACCACCCTGCGTGAACGCCCGGATGAGGTTCAGGGTGGATGCCGCGGTGTGGTACCCCTGCACCAGTCGACGGGGATCCGCCTGACGGGACTCGGGGGTGAAGTCGTATCCGTTGACGATGTCGCCGCGGTACGCGGGAAGCGTGACGCCGCCTCGTGTCTCCGTGTCGCTCGAACGCGGCTTGGCGAACTGTCCCGCCATGCGACCCATCTTGATGACGGGCATGGATGCGCCGTAGGTCAGCACCACGGCCATCTGCAGCACGGTCTTCACCCGGTTGCGGATCTGATCGGCGGTGGCGCCGGCGAACGTCTCGGCGCAGTCGCCGCCCTGCAGCAGGAAGCCTTTGCCCTCCGCCGCGCGTGCCAGGCGATCACGGAGCTGATCGACCTCGCCGGCGAACACGAGTGGCGGCAGCGTGGCGATCTCCGCCGAAGCGGCTGCTGCAGCGTCGGCGTCCGGCCACTGCGGCTGCTGCTTCACCTCGAGGGTGCGCCAATAGTCCAGCCCGGCAATCACAGACTCGTCAGCCTTCACGACGGGATCAGTGGTGTCTAGCACAGGACTTCCGCTCGGTCGGGGCGCGTCGATCTCAGTCGCACGCCGGTGGGTTCACCCGGCGGCCGAGAATGCGGTCCGTGCCGGATATCTGAGCCTACCGTGAAAGAGCAGCGCGCTTTTCTTTGACGCTGCTGGCGTACACGTCGTCGTAGTCCTGCTGACCGAGCGCGTGCAACGAGTACATGATCTCGTCGGTGACGGAGCGAAGGATGAACCTGTCGCCCTCCATACCGCGGAACCGGCTGAAGTCGAGCGGTTCTCCGATCACGATGCCGATGCGTCCGACCTTGGGGAGACGCGTGCCGATCGGCATGATCTTCTCGGTGTCGACCATCGCGACGGGAACGACGGGCACCTCACCCTCGAGGATCATGCGGGCGACGCCCGTGCGTCCGCGGTAGAGCTTGCCGTCGGGGCTCCGTGTCCCCTCGGGGTAGATGCCGAGGATTCTGCCCTGCGCGAGAACTGCGAGACCCGTGTTGAGGGAGTCCTCCGAGGCCTTGCCGCCGGAACGGTCGATCGGAATCTGGCCGGTGGCGGTCATGAACGTCTTCGTCGCCCAGCCTTTGAAGCCCTTGCGCGTGAAGTAGTCGCTCTTGGCGAGGAAGGACACGCGCCGGTCCACGACGAGCGGAAGGAAGATCGAGTCGATGAACGAGAGATGGTTGCTGGCGAGGATGACGGCGCCGTGCGCAGGCACGTTCTCGAGCCCGATGACCCATGGCCGGAAGATGCCCTTGAGCAGGGGACCTGCGATCAGGTGCTTCATCAGCCAATAGAACACCGGCTCAGCCTAACGCCCCGTCGCGTGCAGGCGGGCGAGATCGGCGGCTCCCACCGCACCCGCGTCGTTGACGAGCTCGGCGATCATGAACTCGGGTTCCGGATGGAATCCTCGCGCCGGCAGATTCTCCTGGTAGGCGAGACGGATGGGGTCGAGCAGCTTCTCCCCCGCCTGAGCGACTCCGCCGCCGAACACGAAGATCTGCGGATCGAGGATCGCCCCGAGACTCGCGCACGCCTGACCGAGCCAGTCCCCGAGCTGGCGAAGGGCCGCGAGCGCGCCGGGATCGTCGGCGACGATGAGCTCGCTGATGTCGGAGCCCGAGAGTGTGCCCGTCCGCGCGCGTGCGTCGGCGAGCGCCTGGCCGATTCCACCGGCGTCGGCGAGCTCGTTCGCCATGCGCTGCAGGGCACGACCGGAGCCGTATTGTTCGATGCAGCCGTGCGCACCGCATCCGCAGGGAAGGCCGCCGGGAACGACGCGCATGTGACCGAGCTCCGCACCGGCCCCGAACCCGCCCCGGAACAGACGATCGTTGCTCACGATCGCACCACCGACGCCGGTGCCGATGGTCAGGATGACCATGTCGCTCACGAGACGTCCCGCCCCGTAACGGAACTCCGCCCAGCCTGCAGCGTTCGCATCGTTCTCGATGATGATGGGCAGATCGACCCGGTTCTCGAGCTTCTCGCGGAGCGGTTCGAGCCGCCAGTTGATGTTCGGCGAGTAGTAGACGGTCGACTGTGCCGCATCGAAGAAGCCCGCGGCCGCTACGCCGGCGCCCGCGATCTCCTCGGGACCGTCCGCCAGCCGCTCGATCATCGCGACGACGGCGTTCTCGATCTCGATCGGCTCGGAGGCCTCGGTCGGGACACGATCTTCGCGCACGATGACGCCGAGTTCGTCGACGACCGCGCCTGCGATCTTCGTTCCGCCGATATCGATGCCGATCGCGTGCACAGGCAGCAGCCTTTCTTGACGATGATGGGGATGTGGTGGCTCGGACGGATGCGCCCGGATGACTCACATCAGCACCATCTAGAGTGTAGTTAACCAGGTTGGCCAAGGCCATTCTGGTCGCCTGCCCGTCCACCCGGTACCAAGGGAGTTACCGTGAAACAGTTCGACACACCGCCGCTCGTCACCGCCGACCCGACGGCCAACGCGACAGACCTTCTCGTGGCCCGAGTGGCCGCCACTCCGGACGCACCGCTGTTCGCCATTCCGAAGGGCGACTCGTGGGAGGACGTCTCCTGCGCGGAGTTCCTCCGCCAGGTGGTCGCCCTGTCGAAGGGCCTCGTCGCTGCGGGCATCCAGCCCGGCGACAAGATCGGCCTGATGTGCAAGACGCGGTACGAATGGACGCTGATCGATTTCGCGACCTGGTTCGCCGGCGCGATCCTCGTGCCGATCTATGAGACGTCATCACCGCACCAGGTGCAGTGGAACCTGAGCGACTCCGAGGCGATCGCGGTCATCCTGGAAACCGCGGAGATGTTCGCTCGCTTCGACGAAGTCCACCCGGATCTGCCCGAGGTCGGCAAGGTCTGGCAGCTCCACCTGGGTGATCTCGACAAGCTCGCCGCCGCCGGAGTCGACGTGCCCGACGAGGAGATCGAACGCCGCCGCAATCTCGCGAACGCCGACGACATCAGCACGCTGATCTACACCTCCGGCTCGACCGGCAAGCCCAAGGGATGCGTGCTCACCCACGCGAACTTCGTCGAGCTGACTCGCAACTCGACACAGGCGCTCAGCGAGGTCGTGCAGCAGCCGGGTGGAGCATCCACCCTTCTGTTCATCACAACGGCGCACATCTGCGCCCGCTTCATCGCGGTGCTGTGTGTGACGGCGGGTGTCAAGGTCGGCCACCAGGCCGACACCAAGCAGTTGCTGCCGGCGCTGGCGAGCTTCAAACCCACGTTCCTTCTCGCTGTGCCGCGGGTGTTCGAAAAGGTCTACAACTCCGCGGAGCAGAAGGCGGAGGCCGGCGGCAAGGGCAAGATCTTCCGCCGGGCGGCGCACGTCGCGGTCGAGCACTCGAAGGCCGTCGAAGCCGGGAAGGTCCCCCTGGGCCTGCGCATCCAGTTCGCCCTGTTCGATCGCCTGGTCTACAGCAAGCTCCGCGCGGCGATGGGCGGCCGGGTCAAGTACGCCGTCTCCGGATCGGCCCCGCTCGGCTCGCATCTCGGCCACTTCTTCCACAGTCTCGGCATCAAGATCCTCGAGGGCTACGGACTGACGGAGACGACAGCGCCCGCAACCGTGAACCTCGCCACCAAGTTCAAGATCGGCACCGTCGGTCCTGCGCTTCCCGGAGTGTCGATCCGTCTCGGCGATGACAACGAGATCGAGGTCAAGGGCATCAACGTGTTCAAGGAGTACTGGAAGAACCCAGAGGCCACGGCTGCTGCGTTCGACGACGGCTGGTTCCGCACCGGTGACCTGGGCACGTTCGACGACGACGGATTCCTCACCATCACGGGACGCAAGAAGGAGATCATCGTCACCGCGGGTGGCAAGAACGTCGCTCCTGCCGCGCTGGAGGACCCCATCCGGTCGAACCCGCTCGTCAGTCAGGTGATCGTCGTCGGAGATCAGAAGCCGTTCATCGCGGCTCTCGTCACCCTCGACACCGAGATGCTGCCGACCTGGCTCGCGAACAACGGCGAGGACAAGGACATGACCCTGGCGGAGGCGTCAGTGAACCCGGCCGTCTACGCCGAGATCGAGAGGGCGGTCGAGCACGCCAACGCCAACGTCTCGCGCGCCGAGTCGATCCGCAAGTTCGTCATCCTCTCCACCGATCTCACCGAGGCGAGCGGGCACTTGACGCCGAAGCTCAGCATCAAGCGGAATGTCATCATGGCCGACTTCGCGGATGTGATCGACGGCATCTACAGCGGCGCGCCCGCCACGCAGGGCATCTCGCTGGCGCACTGAGCGTCACCGACGCCGGCCGGTTGTCCGACCGGCGCCGGTGCGCTGGTCGGACTCAGACCTGATCGCGCCACGAGTGCTCGGGTTCGTACCCGAGCACTCGGCGTGCCTTCGCGATCGAGAGCAGCGTGTCGTTGACGCCCAGCTCTCCTCTGATCGGCACGCCGGGGAAGACCTCGGCGACGAGCTCGGCGTTCGGTCGTGACATCACCGTGTCGGCGTTCGCAATGATGAAGCGGTCGAATCCCGTCGCATCCCACTCGAGGGCACGGCGAATGGCCTGTGCGCCGTCGCGCGAGTCGATGTAGCCCCAGAGATTCCACTTGCGTGCGCGAGCATCCGAGTCGAACGAGGGGAATTGCGCGTAGTCCTCGGGATACATGACGTTGGAGAAACGCAAGGCGACGATCTTCAGCGTGGGATCCCAGCGCACGAGCTCGATCGCCATCTGCTCTTCGAGGTGCTTGACCAAGGAGTAGGTGCTCTCGGGGCGAGCGGGATACTCCTCGTCGACCGGGATGTAGGGAGGCGGCACGTCGAACGGAAGTCCGAGCACGGTCTCGCTCGACGCGTAGACGATGTTCTTGATCCCGGCGCGCTGTGCCGCGTGGAAGACGTTGTAGGTGACGCGGATGTTGTTGTGGAACGTCGCCATGTCGCTCAGGATGCCTGGGGCGGGGATGGCGGCGAGGTGGACGATCGCGTCGAACCCGGTGTGCTTGTCCTGCACTCCCAGGATCGCATCCAGCGTGTCTCCGAAGTCGGTGAGGTCGACCTTCACGAACCCCGGTCCGCGCTCACCCGACATGTCGAGATTGATGACCTCGTTGCCCGCCGCAGCGAGTTCGCGCACAACCGTGCGCCCGAGCTTTCCTGATCCACCGGTGACCGCGATTCGCATTCGGCCAGTCTAGTGTCGGCGGATCAGAACCAGTCGCTCTCGCGCACCTGCTTCATCGCCTCGCGACGGCTCTCCTTGTCGAGCCGGTCGAGGTACAGCTTGCCGTCGAGGTGATCGGTCTCGTGCTGCAGCGCCTGGGCGAGCACACCGGTACCGGATATCTCGATCTCGTTTCCGTCGAGGTCGGTGCCGGTGACCCTCGCGAAAGGGTATCGCGCGGTCTTGAACCAGAGACCCGGCACCGAGAGGCAGCCCTCGTCGACGAGTTCCGGCTCACCCGACACCTCGGCGAGAACGGGGTTCAGGATGTAGCCGACGTCGCCGTCGACGTTGTAGCTGAAGGCACGCAGGTTGACGCCGATCTGCGGAGCGGCGACCCCGGCACGTCCGGGCGGGAGCACACTGTCGATCAGGTCCTCGACGAGTCCGCGCACACCGGCGTCGACCTCCGTGATGGGGTCGGACACGGTCTTGAGCACGGGGTCGCCGAACAGGCGGATCTGGCGTTCTGTCACGGATCTCTCCTCGGATGGTGCGAGCCTGCGGCAGCAGCTGCGGATGGGCCGGTCAGCCGCGGTCTGCGGGCAGACCCTCGACGACGAGTGCGGCGAGAGCGCGTGCGGACTGCTTGGTGAGCGGCTTCAGGTCTTTGTACGACACGACGGATCCCGCCGCGAGCTGGGGGTCGTACGGGATGCGGACGACATCGCGTACACGCGAACGGAAGTGCGACTCGATCTCGTCGAGCTTGACCAGGTTCGTACCCTGCGTGGCCGTGTTGAGTGCCACGATTGCGTTGCGCACGAGATCGCCGTATCCGTTGGCCTCCAGCCAGGTGAGGGTCTCCGATGCGAGACGGGCCTCGTCGACGCTGCCGCCGGAGACGATCACGACCGAGTCCGCACGCTGGAGCGTCGCTCGCATGACCGAGTGCACGATCCCGGTTCCGCAGTCGGTGAGCACGATCGAGTAGAAACGCGCGGTGAGATCGGCGACCACGTTGTAGTCGTTCTCATCGAACGCCTCGGAGAGCAGCGGGTCGGTGTCGGACGCAAGGATGTCGAGTCGCGTCTCGTCGCGCGAGACGAGTGCCGAGAAATCGGTGAAGCCGCCGATGCTCGCGGCCTTCTGGACCACATCCCGAACCGTCGCCCTGGTCTGTTTGGTGACGCGCTCGGACAGGGTTCCCCGGTCGGGGTTGGCGTCGATGGCGACGATGCGGTCTTCGCGGGCGTCGGCCAAAGCCATGCCCAGGAGCGTCGTGACGGTCGTCTTGCCGACCCCGCCCTTTCGGGTGAGCACGGGGACGAACCGCGTACCGCCCTCGAACTGCTTCTGGATGCGATGGTCGAGCTCTTTGCGGGCGCGCACCTTGGCGGAGTCGCCCAGATTCACGAGATGGAAGGTGATGCCGTAGACGAAGCGGTTCCAGCCGCCCTCCGGCTGGGGACGGGTCTTGCGATTCACCTCGAGGAGCCGATCGGCCGTGAGCATGGCGGCCGGCTCGGGCTGCTGCGAGTGCTCACCGCGAAGTCTGTCGCGACGGGACTGGCTGAACGCGGGATGCTGGTCGTCGACGGCCGGATCGTTCTGCGCGGCCTGTGCGGCGGGAAGCCTGGGCGCCACGATGGCGACCGACATCGTCGACGGCTCCGTCGGTGATGCGACGAAACCGGGATCGACCGGGATGTCGTCGATCGCGACGGCCACCTCGTCCTCCGGCGCCTCGGGTGCGGGTGCGGGCGGCAGGTCGACGACGATGCTGGGGTTCTCGGGAACCGAGATCGTCAGGTCGTCCGATACGCGTTCGACCTCGTCGCCGGGCTCGCTCGCACGGCCCATCTCAGGCTTGTCAGCCACGGAAACTGTCTCCTTCTGTCACTGGTGAGAGCGACTGGGACAGTTTAGCGGTCCTCGCCGACGCACCCGCCGAGCGGGCCTAGACCGGGGCTACCACCACGAGCAGGTCGCCCGCGTCCACCTGCTGCGTCTTCGGGATCGCCAGTCGCTCCACGACACCGGCGATGGGGGCGGTGATCGCCGCCTCCATCTTCATGGCCTCGATGGATGCGACCGACTGGCCCGCGGCCACAGTGTCGCCCACGGCGACCTGAAGCGTCACGACTCCGGAGAACGGTGCGGCGACCTGACCCGGCTTCGCCGAATCCGCCTTCTCAGCGGCCTTCGACTCGACCGTGATGCTGCGATCGCGCACGAACACCGGCCGGAGCTGGCCGTTGAGCGTGGTCATGACCGTGCGCATCCCCTTGTCGTCCGCTTCTCCGATGGCCTCGAGACCGATGTAGAGGCGCACGCCGCGGTCGATCTCGATGACGTGCTCGGTGCCCTGCTTCAGTCCGTAGAGGTAGTCGATCGAGTCGACGACCGAGAGGTCGCCGAACAGCTCGCGGATCTGCTCGAAGATGCGGGTCGGCGCCGGGAAGAGCAGCCGGTTCAGGGTCGCCCGACGCTCCTCGCTGCCGCCTTCGAGCGCTTTCGCGTCCTCCGGCTTCAGGTCTTCGACACCCACCTTGACGGTCTTGCCGGCCAGCACCTTGGTGCGGAACGGCTCGGGCCAGCCGCCGGGAAGCTCACCGAGCTCGCCCGCCATGAATCCCACGACGGAGTCGGGGATGTCGTAGTTCTGCGGATTCTCCGCGAAATCGGCGGGATCGGCGTGCACCGCGGCGAGGTGGAGGGCGAGATCGCCGACGACCTTGGACGACGGGGTGACCTTGGGAATGCGGCCGAGGATCTGGTTCGCCGCGGCGTACATGTCCTCGACGAGCTCGAAGTCTTCGGCAAGGCCGAGCGCCTTCGCCTGCTGGCGCAGATTCGAGAGCTGACCGCCCGGGATCTCGTGCTTGTACACACGGCCCGTCGGTCCGGGGAGTCCGGACTCGAACGGCTTGTAGACGTGACGCACGGCCTCCCAGTACGGCTCGAGGTCGTTGACCGCCGAGAGGGAGATACCGGTGTCGCGTTCCGTGTGGGCGAGTGCCGCGACCAGTGCCGACGCCGACGGCTGGCTGGTGGTGCCGGCCATGGGTGCGCTGGCGACGTCGACCGCGTCCGCGCCGGCACGGCTCGCAGCGAGCAGCGTTGCGAGCTGGCCGCCGGGGGTGTCGTGCGTGTGCACGTGCACCGGCAGGTCGAACCGCTCGCGGAACGCTGCGACGAGCTTCTCCGCGGCGGCGGGACGCAGCAGACCGGCCATGTCCTTGATGGCCAGGATGTGCGCACCCGACGCGACGATCTGCTCGGCGAGACGCAGGTAGTAGTCGAGCGTGTAGAGGTCTTCGGCCGGGTCGAGCAGATCGCCGGTGTAGCAGACGGCGACCTCCGCGATGGCGGTGCCGGTGGCCAGCACGGACTCGATCGCCGGACGCATCTGCGACACGTCGTTGAGGGCGTCGAAGATGCGGAAGATGTCGACACCGGTCGATGCCGCCTCACGCACGAACGCATCCGTCACCTGGGTGGGATACGGCGTGTAGCCGACCGTGTTGCGGCCACGCAGCAGCATCTGGATGTTGATGTTCGGGAGGGCTTCGCGCAGTGCGGCCAGACGGTCCCACGGGTCCTCTCCGAGGAAGCGCAGTGCGACGTCGTAGGTGGCGCCGCCCCAGGCCTCCACCGAGAGCAGCTCCGGGGTCATCCGCGCGACGTACGGCGCGACCGCCAGCAGGTCGCGCGTGCGCACCCTGGTCGCGAGGAGCGACT
>Ga0256908_1000581_pt1 | contig 13700 bp, 11 predicted proteins | sample MC6MC0761MT_FD_186331 | JGI IMG/M metagenome (GOLD analysis project Ga0256908, IMG submission 186331) | Metatranscriptome of enriched soil aggregate microbial communities from Iowa State University, Ames, United States - MC6-MC0761-MT... | ecosystem: Environmental > Terrestrial > Soil >... | reverse complement strand
TGTTGATAGAAGCCTCTCCACAGCAGTATTAACAGGGTTGTCCACATGCGGTCCGAAATACCCTCACTTGTCCACATTCAGGGGGCAGTCGGGGACAAAGTTATCCACAGGTGTGGACAGATTCATGCCATTCGGGGGATATCTAGCTCTTTTACCGCCCGCAGAGTGCCATTGGCATGGAACTACAAGCATGTAAGTTACTCACAGTGTGGATAAGTGCTGTGGAAAACTGGCACCCAGTACTGCCGGACGACCGGAGAGAGCGACGATGAAGACAGACTTCAAGAAACAGATCCCTGAGTACACCGCCAAGCCTGGCGAGTTCGCAGTCGTGTCCGTCCCTGCGCTCCAGTTCCTGATGGTCGATGGGCACGGGGACCCCAACGGCGCCCAGGAGTACAAGGATGCCCTGGCTGCGTTATACCCGCTTGCCTATGCCTTGAAGTTCCTTAGCAAGACCGATCTCGGGCAGGACTATACGGTGATGCCATTGGAAGCGCTCTGGTGGGCGGATGACATGGCTTCGTTCACAGACGCACGGGATAAGTCGCGATGGGACTGGACCCTGATGACCATGGTTCCGGACTGGCTCGGCGCGGAGCACGTGGAAAGGGCTCAGGAAACGCTCACCAGGAAGAGAGGCAGGGCAGTGTTGAAGGAAGTCCGCCTGGAATCCTTTCATGAAGGCCTCAGCGTGCAGACGCTGCATATAGGGCCTTATGACCATGAAGGACCGGTGCTCGAGGAGATGCATAACAGCTTTATCCCCAAGAAATCCCTGACCATGACGGGGCGGCATCACGAGATCTATCTGAGCGATCCACGGCGCACTGCTCCAGGGAAGCTCAGGACGATTCTGCGGCAGCCGGTGGCCGCCAAGAAGGATGGGCGGGTCAGCCCCCAGTGACCCGGACCCAGGTGGCCACGGCCAACAGTGCGACCACCAGGATGAGTCCGCCGGATTGAAGCAGGGCCTGGTTCTTACCCCTTGGGGCATAGGCAATGACACCCGCCGCAAGACCACCAGCGATCAGGCCGCCCAGGTGCGCCTGCCAGGCAATGCTGGGAACAAAGAAGCCAATGGCGCCATTGATGGCGATCAGAACCCACAATTGCTTGGTTTCGCCGCCCCTGTGGCGTTGCACCACGAGCATGGCTCCGAAGAGGCCAAAGATGGCCCCGGATGCTCCGACCACACCCACGATAGGCCGGTCCGGAGTCAGAAGCAGGAAACCGACTGAACCACCAATTGCGGATATCAGATACACGGCAAGGAATCGGATGCGCCCGAGCAAAGGCTCAAGGGCTTGGCCGAAGATCCAGAGCGTGTACATGTTCAGGACGATGTGAAGGAGGAAGCCCTGCGAGTGCAGGAATGCCGACGTCAACATCCGCCATGGCTCGCTGTCCGCGAAGACGTTGGCGAACGCGAAGTTCTGGAAGATGACATCCCCCGGCAGCACCCACTGGAGGATGTAAACCAGCACGCACAAACCGATGATCAGGTACGTCACCAAGGGCCGGCCAATGGCCAAGGCGCCGCCATAAGGTGACTTGTACTCCGGCGTCGAACGTTTTTGTTCGTTGACGCAGTCAATGCATTGGAACCCGACGGCGGCCGCCCGCTGGCACTCGGGGCACGCGGGGCGCCCGCAGCGCTGGCACCGCACGTAAGAGGGCCTGTCCGGGTGCCTGGGGCACACCGGAACATCAGCGGACGGCTCAGCCGACGGGATTCCGTAACTCATGAATGCGGGTTAGAGCTGTTCGATGTCGATGCTGTTGATGACGACGTCTTCAACCGGACGGTCGCCCATGCCTGTACGGACAGCCTCGATGGAGTCCACGACCTTGCGGGATTCCTCGTCCGTCACCTCGCCGAAGATGCTGTGCTTGCCGAACAGCCAGTCGGTGTTCACGGTGGTGATGAAGAACTGTGACCCGTTGGTGCCCTTGCCCATCTGGATACCGGCGTTGGCCATGGCCAGCTTGTACGGGGCGTTGAAGGTCAGTTCCGGGTGGATTTCATCGTCGAACTGGTAACCCGGTCCGCCGACGCCGCGGCCCAGGGGATCGCCGCCCTGGATCATGAAGTCCTTGATGATGCGGTGGAAAATCGTGCCGTTGTACAGCGGCGTGCCGGTCTTGTCCTCGCCCGTTTCCGGGTGGTTCCAGGACTTTTCGCCCGTGGCCAAGCCAATGAAGTTGGCGACCGTCTTGGGCGCGTGGTTGCCGAAGAGGTCAACCTTGATATCGCCGAGGGTCGTGTGGATCGTTGCTTTTGCGGTTGCGATGGTCATGGCCCCATTCTTCCATGCAGGGTCAACGCCTTTGGAGTTGTAAAGCCGGTTCCGCGCTCGGTGAAATCCGGGCCGAATCCGGCAGATGAATAGCCGGTGTTCCCCAAGCGACGTAGGCTAGCAACAAACGAGCATGTGTATCGGGAGGTAGTTGTGAAGAAATCAGACCGTATTGCCCGCGATCTCGAACAATCCGTTGCGGTTGGTGTGGATAACGCCCGCGACTGGGCCGCGCCCCGCGTGGAGGCGGCCGTGAATTGGGCTGTTCCGCGAATCCAGCACGGCATTGATACCGCTTCCCCCAAGATCCAGGAGGGGCTGAAGTCGGCAGCCCACAACCTCGCAGACGGGGTTGCCGTTGTTACGCCGCGGATTCAGGATGGGCTGGCGCACCTCGCGCCGAAGATCCATGACGTCGTGGAAGACGCAACCCCGCGGATCCAGGAAGCCCTGAACAAGGCTACGCCTGCCTTGGGCCAGGCCCGGGACAAAGTTGTTGACGAGTACTTGCCCAAATTGTCCGAGCAGCTCGGTCAAGCATCCGTGGCCGTTCATCACGCCCTCGAAAATGCGCCGGCGCAGGTCGATGCGGTAGCGCAGAAACTGGTGGACTCAGGGGTTGTGCACAGCGTCCAGGAGCAGGCCCACGCCACTGGCAAGCAGATCAAGGCCGCAGCGGACGAGGCCAGCAAGGTTGTCAGCACCAAACTGGGCAAGGAACCGAAGCCCAAGAAGCGTGGCTGGCTGATCGTCACGGTCATTGCCGCCGCAGCTGCTGCAGGTGTGGCTGCGTGGAAGGCTTCCAAGCCGGTGGAGGATCCGTGGAAGACGCCGTCGCCGGTAACTCCGGCACCTGTTCCCGCTGACGCTGCGGCATCGGCCACCGCATCGACTGTGAGCGACGCCAAGGCAACGGAAACCAGCTCCGAAGATGCCACCGCCGAGGCCGAGCAGGCCACCAAGGATGCTCTCAAAAACGTCGAGGATTCAGGCGCCAAGGTGGCAACCGACGCCAAGACTGCCGTCAAGAACATCGCGGCAAGCCTCCAAAAGGACACTGACGCTTCGGACTCCGAAAGCAAGGGCGCCCACAGCTAGCACGAGCTGTTTTCACTGCCTCTGAGGGGATCCCGGCCAATGCCGGGGTCCCCTCAGTGTTTCCCGGCATGTCACCAAAGCCTCCTTCGGTGCAACTGCCGTGGGTGTTAGATTTGGAGTGATGTCAGCCGATAGACCCGTTGCGGGTGCCCTCAAGGATGCTCCGGAGCCTCCGGGCGTATCCATTGTCATCCCGGCGTATAACGAGGAAAGCGTCATTCGCCAGTGCCTCATCGCGGCCATTTACCAGTCAGTCCCGGCCGCCGAGATCATCGTGGTGGACAACCTCTCCACCGACCGCACACCCAGGATTGTGCGACAGATGCAGCAGGAATACCCGGAAAGCCCCATCATCCTTCTCCAGCAGGTTGCCACGCAGGGACTGATTCCCACCCGGAACTTTGGCCTGAATCACGCTACGGGGGACGTAGTAGGGCGAATCGACGCGGACTCCGTCCTGGAACCTGACTGGGTTGAACAGGTCCAGAAAGCATTTACGGACCAGACCATCGCTGCCGCAACCGGCCCTGTGGTCTACTACGACATGCCCATGCGCCGTTTTGGACTCAAAGCTGACGACAAGATGCGCCAACTGATGCTGCGGCTGGCCAAGCACCAGTACCACTTCCTCTTCGGCTCAAACATGGCCCTCCGCCGTTCCGCGTGGGAAACCATCCGCGATGAGGCATGCCTGGATCCCAAGGACGAGATGCACGAAGACATCGATCTGTCCCTCCATCTTTTCGATCACGACCTCAAAGTGCAGTACCTGCCGCAGATGGTCTCCGGTATGTCCGCGCGCCGGCTTGAGGACTCACCGCGCGACTACCGCTACTACGTCCAACGGTTTGACCGCACGTACAAGGCACACAATGTGAAGAAGATGGCCTTGAAGGCTCCCATGGTGGTGTTCTTCTCCGTGTATTTCCCCGCGAAGCTTTTGCGCGCCATCCACACGGCCAACTCCGCCCAAGGCGTTCGGCGCGGCGGGATATAACGCACGACGCCGGGCGGCTAGTCGGTGCCCAGCTCAGCTTCGCCACGGTCTGCTTCAGGCCGCCCACGCCGTTGTCCGGCCACCACGACCGCCAGACCCACCAGAATCAGCGCCAGCCCCGCATACGTGCCAGCCGGCAGCGTTTCCTTCAGGAAGACTGCTGCGAGGATCGCCGCGCCCGGAATCTCCAACAGGATAATCATCGACACCAGCAAGGGACTCATCGTGGCCAACAGGTGATTGAACGCTGTGTGTCCCACCAGCTGCGCGCAGACGGTGATGGCAACAATCCCCAGCCAGCCGCCGGCGTCGAACCCTACAAGGGCCTGCCCGCTGAAGGCAGCCAGCACTGCAACGATCGCCGCGCAGATGCCGTAGCAGAGGGTGGTGTACGTGCCGGTGCCCATCGACTGGCGGGCCTTCCCGCCTGCCAGCGTGTAGAGGCCCGCCAAGGCGCCACCAGCAAGCGTCAGGACGTCACCCAGGAGTGCCTCTGGCGAGGACCCCATATCGAATCCGGTAATAGCCACCACCCCGCCAAAGGCTATCCCCAGGCCCAACAGCACCGGCCAGCGGTGCCGGGTGCCGCGGAACAACTGGAAAACGGCAATCCAAGCCGATTGCAGGCACACCAAGGCCGTGGCGGCCGCAACGGATGTCAGTTCCAGGGCGGTAATGAAGCACGCGAAATGGAAGGCCAACGCGACAGCGGCGGTCGCGGACCAGCCGAACTCCCGGCGCGTGATCCTTCCGAAAGCCTTAGGCTCGCGAACAGCCACGGGAGTGGCCATCACCAAAGCCCCGATCGCGTTGCGCCAAAAGGCAATGGCCAGAGCGGTCACGGAGGTGGCCCCGAGGGTGCCTGCAATGAGTGGGCCGGAAGAGGCTACTCCCAGTACCCCGAGGGAGGCGATGAGAAGGGTCACGGATCAACCTTAGTGTGGCGGTGAGGCGCTTCTATCCCTACCTGATGCGGGGACAGTGTGATTGTCTTGACTCAGCATTCCAGTGAGCCGGTTACGGCATACACAAGGGGTTACCTGATTGAACAACGCACCCATCAGCGCCGGCGCCAGACGCAGGCGGCCTGTCTTCTTGCTGATCGCAGGCGTGGCACTCGTTGCCGCCCTCGTCGTGAGCGGGTGGTTCGTTGTTGCCCACGACCGTCCCGACGGGAAGGGCGGAGAGGTTGCGGTGGTTCCGAGCATCTTCCCGGTGCCGCAACATGCCCGTGCCGGAGCCGGAGGGCCCGTTCCCCTGAACGGCCATGTATACGTCGTAGCCCCGGAGGGAACGGACCAAGCCTCGGTCGACGCCGTGCGGGATCTCATTGCCGGAGCCGGAGGAACGGCCGAAGTCGTGACTACACTTTCCACCCCTCGCCAGGGCGCCTCTGCCATTCGTGTTGGGACCGACTCCGATGCCGCCCTCAAAGCACTGCGCTTGGATGGCGACCCGGAGATTCGGAGCGCACTCGAACGGCCCGAGGGTTACGCCGTAGCTACCGGAACGATTGAAGGAATTCCGACGGCGGTGTTGGCCGGCCGGGACAACGACGGCGTTTTCCACGGAGTGCAGACGCTTCGCCAACTGCTGAAGGACGGTGCGTTGGCGGCCGTGCGCATCAGCGACTGGCCGCTGACCGAAACCCGAGGCGTCATTGAGGGCTTCTACGGCACGCCTTGGTCTCACCAGGCCCGCCTCGACGTCATCGAATTCGCTGGCCGGCAAAAGATGAATACCTACATCTATTCCCCCAAGGACGATCCCCTGCTGAGGGAAAAGTGGCGCGACCTGTACTCCAACCAGGAACTAGGTGAACTGCGGGAACTTATCGACGCCGCCGCGGCCAATCACCTCCGGTTTAGCTATGCCCTCTCACCCGGGATCGACGTCTGCTACTCGCGCGCATCGGATTTGGACGACGCCGTGGCCAAGCTTGAATCGTTGTATTCGCTGGGTGTTCGATCCTTCGTTATTCCCCTTGACGACATAGCCACCAAAGTCCAGTGCGCGGAAGACCTCCGGGAGTTCGGCTCCGGCCAGGCAAACCTGGCCAAAGCCCAGGCCTCCTTCCTGAACGACATCAATGAAAAATTCATCTCCGGCAAGGACGGCGTGCTGCCACTGGAAACAGTCCCCACGTTCTACAACGGTTCCCGGAGCACTCCCTACAAAAGGGAACTCGGCACTGCACTGAATCCAGGGATAGTGGTCCAGTGGACAGGTGAAGAAGTCGTGTCACACCGGATCACCCTGGACTCGGCGAAGACGGCAAGCGACAGCTACGGGAGGCCCGGGTCGCCGCGGGATATCGTCCTCTGGGACAACTACCCAGTCAACGACTACTCCCAAGACCGTTTGTTCCTGGCGCCCGTGATCGGCAGGGACGCCGACCTCTACAAGACAGTCCGGGGCATCGTCACCAACCCGATGATTGAGCCGTACCTGTCCCTACCTGCCATCTTCAATTACGCCGATCTCTCCTGGAACGGCCCGGCTTATCATCCAGACGAATCCATGAATGCTGCCCTCTCCCTGCTGGCGGGTCCTGACCCCGAAGTCCAAGCCGCAGTGCGTGCCTTCGTTGACCTCAACCAGGACTGGCAGGACGATGAACTAACGCCTTCCGCTCCCGAGCTGCGGCGAGATATTGACCAGTTCTGGCAGGATTACGACGCCGGACGGGTTCCCACCGGTGGTTTGAAGGCTCGCGCCGTGCTACTTCAGCGCCTGCCGGAGCTTCTGCCACGGATGGCGCAGCCGGGATTCGCCCAGGATGCCACGGCATGGGTTGCAGCCTCGGCCGAATACGGACACGGCGTCGAGGACGCCCTGGTCATGCTGGAGGCGACCAAGCGGGGAGATACAGCGTCGGCAGCGGCGGCGCGTAAGAGTGCGGAGGGCGCGTTGACCACAGCGGCGGCGAAGACCCAGCCGACCCTGGAACTTGGCGTTGTCACGCCCGTTCTGGGGGGCAGTGAGTTGAAGTCATTCATCGAGCAGGCGCTCCAGCGGGTTCCAGCACCTTGAGCTTGCCTTACACCGCGCAAGCCTTTGACGCCTCGGAAAGCGGTGGACTTAAAGCAAAAGTCCCGGCCATTTCTGACCGGGACTTTCCTTATGGTGGAGGCACGGGGACTCGAACCCCGAACCCCCTGCTTGCAAAGCAGGTGCGCTACCAATTGCGCCATGCCCCCATAAGAAGCAACCCATCAATCATACCCTATGTTTTGACTGTGAATTACCAGTCCTAACCGGGCTCCTCGGCTAATCGACGTTATCGGTCGACTGGCTCCAGACATCCTTCCGGGCTTCGGATTCCTGGGCCTTTTTATAGACCAGGACACCTGCGATCGCTGCTGCAACTACTACAAGCAAATTCTTCACAAGTACCTCATTCCAGTTCAGTTTTACCTGAACCACTTTTGGTTCCGTGGGCGTACCAGGACTTGAACCTGGGACCTCTTCGTTATCAGCGAAGCGCTCTAACCGCCTGAGCTATACGCCCCGATGCCTCATCGGGCCGAGATATGACTGTACAGCACATCCCGGCCCGATCTCAAATCGAGGCTTTCCCACCACGGATTTCAGCCATATTTGGCGTATTTCCGCGGTTTTTTCCTAATCGTCGGTCAAGGTGACGCCTACGCCGCCAACCAACGTTGCCGAAATGTTATACAGCACGGCGGAGAGCATGGAGAGGGCGGTCAGCAGGACCACGTTCACAACGGCAATGATGGTGGCGAAGGAAGCCACCTGCCCCAGGGAAGCGATCTTCTTCAATTCGAATCCGCTGCCTTCGGAACCTGCCAGGGTGCCCAGGAGGCTATCCACTTGGTTGAAGATGCCAGTCAGGTCCAGGACGGTCCAGAGGACGATCGCGGCCACCACGGTGACAATGCCCAGTGCGACGGACAGAAGGAAAGCCATCTTCAGGACCGACCACGGGTCGACCTTGCTGACAAGCAACCGTGCGCGGCGAACCTTGGCCTTGGGAGCGGGCTTTACCAAGCCCGGACCGCCCTGGGCGGGTCGCTGAGCTCCTGCGCCTGCGGGACGCTGTCCAGCCTGCGCGGGACGCTGTCCGGGAGCACCTGCCGGGCGCTGGGCTCCTGCGCCTGCGGGACGCTGCCCCGGCTGGGCGGGACGCTGGCCGGGAGCACCCGCGGGCCGCTGGGCAGAGTTAGTGCCGGCCGCGGGGCGAGCCCCTGCTTCGCCGGCTCCTGGACGCTGCTGTGGCCGTGCAGGGGTTCCTGCCTGCGCGCTGCCCGAGGGCTGCCGGAGTCCGCCGGGGACACCTGTGCTCGGCTTGGGATATGAGTCGGAATTACTCACTCGTTACCTCCGGTATTGTCTTCGTTCAGCTCCGCGCCCGTTTCGGTTTCCGGGTCTGCGTCGTTTTCCGTTTCGGGCGTGACGGTCGCCTCAGCGGCGCCGTCGTCTTCAGCCAACGTTACGTCATCGTCGAGTCCGTCCTCAGATTCTTCGACTTCCAAACCACGTTCGCTGTTGCGTGCTACTTCGATGATCCGGTCATTCTTGTCAGGCTTGGCAAAAATGACGCCCATGGTGTCGCGGCCCTTTGCAGGGACTCCGGTGACGGCTGACCGGACCACCTTTCCGCCCTCCATGACCACCAGGACTTCGTCTTCTTCCTGCACGATCAAGGCACCCACAAGGTCGCCACGGTCTTCGGCGAGCTTGGCAACCTTGATGCCCAGGCCGCCACGGCCCTGGAGCCGGTATTCGTCGACGGCGGTGCGCTTGGCGTAGCCGCCCTCGGTCACGATGAACACGAACGAGCCGTCCTGGACCACGTCAGCGGCCAAAAGCTCGTCGTCTTCACGGAACTTCATACCGGTCACACCGGATGTTGCCCGTCCCATGGGGCGCAAAGCGTCATCTGTTGCTGTGAAGCGGATCGATTGGCCCTTGCGTGACACGAGGAGAAGGTCGTCAGTTTCGCTGACCAGCTGGGCAGAGACGAGTTCGTCTTCGTCGCGCAGGTTGATGGCGATGACACCGGCCGTGCGGTTGGTGTCGTAGTCCTCCAGCCTTGTCTTCTTGACCAGGCCATTCTTGGTTGCGAGCACCAGGTAGGGTGCCTGCTGGTAGTCACGCAGATCCAGGACCTGCGCAATGTGCTCGTCCGGCTGGAAGGCCAGGAGGTTGGCGACGTGCTGGCCCTTGGCATCGCGGCCAGCTTCCGCAAGCTCGTAGGCCTTGGCGCGGTAGACGCGTCCCAGGTTGGTGAAGAACAGCAGCCAGTGGTGCGTGGTGGTCACAAAGAAGTGCTCCACGACGTCGTCGCCGCGCAGCTGCGCACCCTTGATTCCCTTGCCGCCGCGTTGCTGCGAGCGGTAGTTGTCGCTCCGGGTGCGCTTGACGTATCCGCCGCGCGTAATCGTGACGACCATTTCCTCTTCGGGGATCAGGTCCTCCATGGACATGTCGCCGTCGAAGCCCATCAGGATGTGCGTGCGGCGGTCGTCGCCGTGCTTGGCCACGATCTCGGCGAGTTCCTCGCTGATGATCTGCCGCTGGCGTTCCTCGGAAGCCAGGATCGAGTTGTATTCCTGGATCATCGCCTCGAGCTCGGAATGACGGTCTTGGATCTTCTGGCGTTCCAAGGCAGCCAAACGGCGCAACTGCATGTCCAGGATGGCGCGGGCCTGGAGTTCGTCGATCTCCAAAAGCTCCATGAGACCCTCGCGGGCCGCCTCAGTGGTGTTGGACGCGCGGATGAGGGCGATGACCTCGTCCAACATGTCCAGTGCCTTGAGGAGTGCACGCAGGATGTGTGCTTCTTCCTCGGCCTTGCGCAGGCGGTACCTGGTGCGACGCGCGATGACGTCCATCTGGTGCGCAACCCAGTGCCGGATGAAGGCGTCCAGGCTCAAGGTGCGCGGAACGCCGTCGACGATTGCCAGCATGTTGGCCGAGAAGTTGTCCTGCAGCTGTGTGTGCTTGTACAGGTTGTTGAGGACCACCTTGGCCACTGCGTCGCGCTTGAGAACGATCACCAAGCGCTGGCCTGTACGGCCCGAGGTCTCATCGCGGAGGTCGGCGATGCCCTGGATCTTGCCGTCCTTGACCAGTTCGGCAATCTTGATGGCCAGGTTGTCCGGGTTGGCCTGGTAGGGAAGCTCAGTAACTACCAGGCAGGTGCGGCCCTGGAGTTCCTCCACATTGACCACTGCGCGCATGGTGATGGAGCCGCGGCCGGTACGGTAGGCGTCTTCGATGCCCTTGTGGCCGAGGATCGTGGCACCCGTAGGGAAATCGGGTCCCTTGATACGGAGCAACAGCGCTTCAAGGAGCTCTTCCCGGGTGGCTGTGGGGTTATCCAGCGCCCATTGGACACCCTCGGCGACTTCGCGGAGGTTATGCGGCGGAATGTTGGTGGCCATACCGACGGCGATGCCCGAGGAACCGTTCACCAGCAGGTTGGGGAACCGGGCCGGCAGGATGGTGGGTTCCTGGTTCTTGCCGTCGTAGTTGTCCTGGAAGTCGACGGTTTCCTCGTCGATGTCCCGGACCATTTCCATGGCCAGTTGGGCCATCTTGGTTTCGGTGTAACGGGGCGCAGCGGCGCCGTCGTTACCGGGCGAACCGAAGTTACCCTGGCCAAGTGCCAGCGGGTAGCGCATGGTCCAGTCCTGGATGAGGCGGACCAAAGCGTCGTAGATCGCCATGTCGCCGTGCGGGTGGTACGTACCCATGACATCGCCGACCACGCGGGCGCACTTGTTGAAAGAGCGGTCCGGGCGGTAACCGCCGTCGAACATCGCGTACAGGACGCGACGGTGAACCGGCTTGAGACCGTCCCGTACGTCAGGGAGGGCACGGCCGACAATCACGGCCATTGCGTAGTCCAGGTAGGACCGCTGCATTTCCGTCTGCAGGTCCACCTGTTCCACGCGGTCAGTCAGCACATCACCCTCAAGAACAACGTCCTCGCCGTCGTTAGAGGCCGGGACTTCGGGAGTTTCGTCACTCATAATCTAAGTTTCCGTTTCAGGTATATGTCGGTTCTGGAATATCTAGATGCCCGCTGGGGCCCCTAGATATCGAGGAACCTGACGTCCTTGGCGTTCTGCTGGATGAAGTTTCGGCGCGATTCGACGTCCTCGCCCATCAGGACGGAGAACGTCTGGTCGGCGGCCAGCGCGTCATCCATGGTGACCTGCAAAAGCGTGCGCCGATCGGGATCCATGGTGGTGTCCCACAGCTCCGTGTAGTCCATCTCGCCCAAGCCCTTGTAGCGCTGGATACCGTTGTCCTTGGGAAGCCGCTTGTTCATGGAAGCGCCCTTGCGGATGGTCTCATCGCGCTCACGGTCGCTGTAAACGTAGTCGTGCGCTGCGTTGGACCACTTGATCCTGTACAGCGGCGGCTGGGCCAGGTACACGTACCCGTTTTCGATCAGTGGGCGCATGTAGCGGAACAGCAGCGTCATCAGCAGGGTGGTGATGTGCTGGCCATCAACGTCAGCATCGGCCATCAAGACGATCTTGTGATACCGGAGCTTGGCGATATCGAAGTCCTCGCCAATGCCCGTACCGAAAGCCGTGATCATGGACTGGACTTCGGCGTTGCCAAGGGCCTTGTCCAGCCGGGCGCGCTCCACGTTCAGGATTTTGCCGCGGAGGGGGAGGATGGCTTGGGTTTCCGGGTTGCGGCCGCGCTTTGCCGAACCACCGGCCGAGTCACCCTCCACCAGGTAAACCTCACAGCGGGACGGATCCTTCGAGGAGCAGTCGGACAACTTGCCGGGCATGCCGAACGATTCCAGGGGGCTCTTACGGCGGGCGTTGTCGCGGGCCTTGCGTGCTGCCATACGTGCCTGTGCGGCCGATATGGCCTTACGGATCACGTCGCGGGCGGGGCCGGGGTTTCGCTCCAACCAGTCGCCCAACTGGTCCGTGACCACGCGCTGGACGAATCCCTTGACCTCGGAATTGCCCAGTTTGGTCTTGGTCTGGCCTTCGAATTGTGGCTCGGAAAGCTTGACCGAGATGACTGCCGTGAGGCCTTCGCGGATGTCGTCACCCGTGAGGTTGTCATCCTTTTCCTTGATGATGCTCTTCTCCCGCGCGTAGCGGTTGATCAGCGAGGTCATCGCAGCGCGGAAACCCTCTTCGTGGGTTCCGCCCTCGTGGGTGTTGATGGTGTTCGCGTAAGTGTGGACACTTTCCGAGTAGGCGGTGGTCCACTGCATAGCGACTTCGACGGCGATGTGCCGCTCGGTGTCTTCAGTCTCGAAGGCGATGACGTCCTCGTGGACGATTTCAACCTTTTTATTCGAGTTCAGGTGCTTGACGTAGTCCAGCAGGCCGTCCGGGTATTGGTACACCACCGTGCGGTGCTCGGCGCTGACTTCACCCTCGGTAGCAACGGCGTCGAGATCAAGGTCGTCGTCGCCGTCGCGCGTAACAGGGCGTTCGTCGGTCAGCGTGATTTTCAGGCCCTTGTTAAGGAAGGCCATCTGCTGGAACCGGGCACGCAGCGTCTCGAAGTCGAACTCAGTGGACTCGAAGATGGTGCCATCGGGGTAGAACGTCTGGGAAGTACCGGTCTCTTCCGTAGCCTCGCCTTGGACGAGTTCGCCCTGTGGCTTACCGCCGTCTGCGAAGGTCATCCGCCAAACGTGGCCCTGGCGGCGGACTTCCGTGTCCACGCGACGAGACAAAGCGTTGACCACGGAGATGCCCACACCGTGAAGACCGCCGGAGACCGCGTATCCGCCGCCACCGAACTTGCCACCGGCGTGCAGGATGGTCATGACGACTTCGACTGTCGGCTTGCCTTCGGTGGGGTGGATGTCCACGGGGATACCGCGGCCGTCGTCCACTACCCGGACGCCACCATCCGCGCGAAGAGTGACTTCGATGTGGCTGCAGTAGCCGGCCAGGGCTTCATCGACGGAGTTGTCCACCACTTCATAAACCAGGTGGTGCAAGCCCCGGGGCCCGGTGGAACCGATATACATACCCGGGCGTTTGCGCACGGCTTCGAGGCCCTCCAGCACGGTGATATCGCTGGCACCGTACTCCCTGGGCGCCTCTGCGGGCGTGTCGGGCTTGGGAACAGTCTCCTCTTCGGGCTCTACTGCCAAGGTCTCTGCATTGTCGTTAGCCACAGGCGCTTTCGACTCCTCTGTACTCGATGTCGGCCGTTCCCGGAGTTGTCCACGGCGAACCGAGGCCGTCAACGGGCACGTGACTGATTGCGCCGACTACTCCGACGAAGGGGTCCCTGGGGCCACATGAGTGGATTCAGGACCTGGACGACGTTTCACC
>Ga0256908_1000562_pt1 | contig 14006 bp, 9 predicted proteins | sample MC6MC0761MT_FD_186331 | JGI IMG/M metagenome (GOLD analysis project Ga0256908, IMG submission 186331) | Metatranscriptome of enriched soil aggregate microbial communities from Iowa State University, Ames, United States - MC6-MC0761-MT... | ecosystem: Environmental > Terrestrial > Soil >... | reverse complement strand
GGGTAATATAACTTAATACTTGGGTAATATATTGAAATAATATCTGTTTTTTTTGACTTTATTTTACTTTAAATAATAAACCTTTTATAAGATAAACATTAAATAGTAGACAATACTTTGGACAGCACAAGTGAATAAATTATGAGAAAAGCTGTTATTAACAGTGTATTATTTCTTTGTAAGCCGTTTCTTAGGGTAAACATGTTGCACACAAGATAGACCCGGTAGGGGCGGGAGGACTACATACGTTTACAAAAAAAATGATCATCAACTTCTTGCTAACAATAGGGGATAAACGGAAGGTCATCACATGATACACAGGGATCAGCCTACGGGAACGATCCTTGAAAAACTACGAAAGATAGCAATTGCCATTACAGCTTTTGAACGGAATAAATCGCGGGACATCAAGATGTAAAACGTCCTGTATATACAATCGATTTGATTTAACGTAGACATTTGCTGCGTCGGAATTAATTTTGTTTTTCTTAATATGGAAGCTGTGGCAGAGGTAGCGATATGGATGCAATTTTTTGTATATACAAAGTATGAGATCAAAATACAAGTTTGTATCTTTAATGAGGTTTGTGTATGAAATCATCACAAACCTGATTGGCCACAAATAAACAACCAGTTATAAGATGAGGGTCCTATGATATATAAAAGCAATTTGTTCCAATGAAAAATAGTAGTGATAATGCTCTTTGTCTGTTATTGAACGAAGGATGTGAAAAAGCGTATACCGAAATCTATAACAGATATTGGACCAGCATGTATTTGGTAGCACGAAATCGGGTTCTTGATCAGGTTATCGCGGAGGAAATTGTACAAAGTATTTTTTTAAACCTTTGGAAAAGACGGACAGCTATCCATATCGAAGATTCATTTAAACCTTATTTCGCTAAAGCTGTTAAATTTGAAATCATTAATTACCACGCAAGCGGAAAATATAGGGAAAACTACCTCAACTGGCTTTCCAATAATAGAGAACGATTTTCATTGTCTATTGAAGAGGATCTTGACGCTAAGTTATTAAGCAAACTTATTGAAGAGACAGTCTGTGTACTACCTGAGCGATGCCAGCTGATATTCCGGCTTCGGGTCGAAAGTGGATATAGTCAAAAAGAGATCGCTGCTGAACTGTCGATTTCAGAAAAAACGGTTGAAGTCCAGCTGTCAAAAGCACGTAAGCGTATTCGCGCAGTCCTGGGTGTTGGCGGGGTGGTTAAAGCATTGCTTATTTTTTTAAATGGATAAAAATTTCTGATAAAAAGATATTTATAGAACCTAAGACTAATCTGAGTCGTTTCACAAACAAAATTTCAAAAAAAAATTAAATAGGGATAGGGGATAATGCTCTTTCGTTTGGTTAGCTATATATAAACTTATAGTACCGACCAATTATGAAGGATGATTTGAAGCTGCAGCGCATACAGGAACTTTCTCTGAAAATCGTTAATAAAACAATTTCGGAACAGGAATTAATTGAATTTAATAACTGGTATTCTTCTTATGATGATCATATTGTTGACGATTTATCGGAACAGGAACTGGATCGTCTTGGGCGTAAGCTATATCACTCCATACAAACCAAAAAAACAAGGACCAACAGATATATCAGATTAATTAAAGTAATCTCAAGCTGTGCTGCGGTTTTTATGCTGTTATGTTTGGGTTACTGGACATATCGTTCGTTAATTGCTAAAGAGGAGCACATTTTACCGGGACAGAATCAAGCCTTTGTCAAAGATGCTGAGGGCAATTTGCAACGTTTTGATGAACTTAAAATCGGTGATCATCAACAGTTGGGGAGTCTTTCGTATATGAAACAAAAGGATGGCTCTATTGCCTTTTTTGAGGATAAGAATGCGAAAAAAAATAATGAGATATCTACTGTCATTACACCCAAAGGGGGAGAGTATAAGATCTATCTTCCCGATGGAACGCTCGTCTGGATGAATGCAGATACAAAGCTCGAATTTAATACTGCCTTTACACAGCATACACGGTATGTTCGGGTTAAAGGTGAGGCATATTTCGAGGTGAAACATTGGTTGGATAAGCCTTTTATCGTAGAAACTCCAAGCGAGAAGATCAGTGTATTGGGAACAAAATTTAATGTGTCAGCCTATGATACTGACATTTCGGCGACTTCGCTCACCGAAGGAAGGGTACAGATCGCTTCGGCAAATACTGAAGGAAAACATATTTTATTAAAACCGGGACAACAGGCCTTGAATACCAAAGGAAAGACTATCGTACGAAATTTTGATGCAAGTGAGGTATTGGCCTGGAAAAATGGTGAGTTTATGTTTGATCAAGTGAGACTTGAAGAGGTCGCTGCTGCACTCTCCAGATGGTATAATGTTGAGTTCAAATTTGAGACCGCTGAATTGAAAGAAATTCCGGTTTGGGGAACATTGTCTAAATATGAAAAACTAGAAGATAATCTGAATGATTTGCAACGTACCCAGATTGCAAGGTTTGAGATTAAAGGAAGGAGGGTAATGGTCAGCAAATAGCCTAAATAATATTAAAAAAGCCAGAGAGGGGCAACTCTCCGGCTAAATGAATAAAACTAACCAATTATATGTTATCAGTTAATTTTTAACCTAAGCAAAGATAATGAATAAAGTAAATAATTGTCGCCGGGACTGTGAAAAGTATTGGCTTCTATACCAATGGAAAAAATCGAAGCTTATTATCGCATTCGTATGCTTTCTTGTTCTATTCGCAAATGCGAATGTTTCTGGCCAGGTCATTTCATATTCGCAGTCAAACACTTCCCTGACTGAATTTTTTAAGGCGATTAAATCACAGGCTAATTACAATGTTATTGCAGATGGAAATCTCGTTCGAGGCAAGGTGCTACGGGATGTAAAGCTAAAAAATGTGAGATTGGAAGACGCATTGGCACAAGTACTATTCCCGTTAAACCTCGATTATGTGATGAAGAAAAATACCATTATCATCACTTCAAAAAAGGATAATGGGACAGAGATTAAGAAAGCTCTGCGATTGGCAGATACTGTGACAAAGGCTGCAGTACCAACAAGACGACAGGAAAAGATGGAGGTTTCGGGGATTGTGAAGGATACGTTGGGAACTGTTCTCTCGAAAGTATCGGTTATTGTAAAAGGAAGATCAAATGCGGGAACAGTCACCGACAAGAATGGTCGATATATTCTGGAGATTAATAAGGGGGAAACTCTTGTATTCCGATCTATTGGTTTTGTAGTACAGGAGTTTCCTGAAATAAAAGACGAAAAACTCAATGTGATACTAAAGTATCAGAGTCAAGATATCGAAGAGGTGCAGGTGGTTGCTTATGGGGTGCAAAAGAAATCAAGTGTGGTCGGGTCGGTCACAAGTGTTAAACCCGAAGAATTGAAGGTGCCATCCAGTAACTTAACCACAGCATTTGCAGGACGTATAGCGGGGATGATCGCCTATCAACGTAGTGGTGAACCCGGTAAGGACAATGCGCAATTCTTTATTCGTGGTATTACAACGTTTGGTGTAAATAATGTGCCATTGATTTTGATTGATAATATTGAGCTGACGGCAAATGATCTGGCAAGAATGCAGGTCGATGATATTGCCAGTTTTTCGGTCTTAAAGGATGCCAGTGCAACGGCGCTTTATGGCGCGAGAGGTGCAAACGGTGTCATACTTGTGACAACCAAGCAAGGAAAAGAGGGGGCAGCGAAAATAAATTTTAGAGCTGAAAATACAATATCCCAACCTACTAAGAATATTGAAATAGCAGATCCTATTACTTATATGAAATTATATCGTGAAGCTCAATTGACAAGAGGGGATCTGAGTGAGAATTACACCTTATCGCAGATTGACCATACTATTGCAGGCGATAATCCCTATGTGTATCCCAATGTGGACTGGCAGGATATGCTGCTCAAAAAGACAGCTATCAATCAACGCATCAATGCCAGTGTAAGTGGTGGTGGTGGTGTCGCCCAATACTATGTGTCAGGTAGTGCAAGTAGGGACAATGGTATTCTAAAAGTTCCAAAGGTCAATAATTTTAATAATAATATTCGCTTGAACACTTATTTACTGCGTTCGAATGTTAATATCAACCTGAGTGCTACCACCAAGATGGTGGTTAGGCTTTCTGGGGTTTTTGATGATTATAATGGGCCGATAGATGGTGGTGAAGGGATTTACAAAAAGATTTTGCAAGCGAGTCCGACTGCGTTTCCAGCTTTTTATGCGCCTGATGAAGCAAATAAATTTACCCAGCATATATTGTTTGGTAATAAGGGGAAGGGGGGCGAATATATCAACCCCTATGCGGATTTGGTACGAGGCTATAAAGAATACAGTTCATCGCGTATGCTTGCACAATTGGAATTTTCTCAAAACTTGGACGCAATTACAGAGGGGCTATCTTTTCGTGCTATTGGGAGTACAAATCGATATTCTTATTTTGAACTAAATAGAAGCTATAATCCTTATTATTATACGATCGGATTGTGGGAACCGTATGAGGATCAATATACGTTGACATTGCTCAATCGCGATAAGAACCCGACTGAATACCTCGATTTTTCACCAACTGTACGTACAGCAACCTCCCATCTTTATGGGCTCGCGGCTTTAGACTATGTCCGTACGTTTAATAAGCACACAGTATCAGGCAGTTTAATTAGCACTTTGGAGCAAAGCCAGGATCCAACTGCATGGGATCTACAACTTTCGTTACCGCATCGGAATTTAGGGCTTTCGGGACGTGCGACCTATAACTTTGATAATCGTTATTTTACAGAATTCAATTTTGGCTATAATGGTTCAGAGCGCTTTTACAGAGATAAACAGTTTGGTTTTTTTCCGACGATCGGAGCCGGTTGGATGGTTTCTAATGAGAAATTCTGGGCACCTTTGGCTCACAGCATTACCAAATTGAAATTCAGGGGTTCTTATGGTCTTGTTGGTAATGATGCTATCGGAAGACCCGATCAACGATTTTTCTACCTGTCAAAGGTGTATATGAATGACGGTGGTATGGGCGCTAGCTTTGGGTATAATCGGGGAGCATATTATAGGCCCGGGATCTCCATTTCAGCCTATGGCAATAATGATATTACCTGGGAAACTTCTAAGCAACTTAATTTGGCGATGGAGATCAGTGCCTGGAATAAACTCAATATCGTCGCTGAATACTGGCAACAAAACCGAACAAATATATTGATGGAGAGGGCATCAGTTCCAACAACAATGGGGCTTGCTGCAACAACCTTTGCCAATGTTGGTGCAGCACAGTCCAAAGGGGTGGACTTGACAATGGACTACAATACAAATATCGGCGATGACTTCTCCCTTGCACTCAGGGGCAATCTAACGTATTCTACCAGCAAGTTTTCGATTTTTGAGGAACCTGAATATCCAACTTCCCCCTATCTCAGTCGTGTAGGCAGATCCTTGAGCCAAAATTGGGGCTACATCGCCGAACGCCTCTTTATTGATGATAAAGATGTACTCAACTCGCCTAAGCAAAATTTCGGTCCCTATAGTGCGGGTGATATAAAATATACCGATGTAAACGGAGATGGGCAGGTAACCACATTGGATAGAGTACCATTGGGTTTACCAACATCGCCCGAAATTGTCTATGGTTTTGGTTTCTCCGCTACATACAAACAGTTTGATATGTCGGCTTTTGCGCAAGGTCTGGCCAGAGAATCTTTTTGGATAGATCCGGTAAAAACAGCTCCATTTGTTGATAATTCAAGGGATGCCATAGGGGAAAATGCCCTGTTAAAGGCTTACGCCGGCAATCACTGGTCTGAAGAGAACCGCAACCTGTATGCTTTATGGCCAAGACTTTCCACAACCCACGAATCGAACAACAACAATTATCAGACAAGTTCCTGGTTTATGCGAGATGGAAGCTTCTTACGCTTAAAATCTGTGGAATTGGGCTATACCCTGCCAAAACAGATCGCGAAGAGACTTAAAATGACAAATTTTCGGTTTTATGTGAATGGAACGAATTTGCTTACATTCAGCGGGTTTAAACTCTGGGATGTTGAAATGGGAGGTAATGGCCTTGGCTATCCTGTTCAGCGCGTTTTTAATCTGGGTGTCAATGTTAATTTTTAAGAAACCTAATCAATTAATAGACGCTATTTAGCTACTGTTTTTTACGTAACGAAATAGTTTGATAAAATAATACAATTATGAAAAAAATTGTTTCAAAGAAATATTTAACCCTTGCGTTTTTTAGTCTTACGCTATTAGGTTCCTGCAAGAAATATCTGGACATTGTGCCGGATAATGTTGCCACGATCGATTACGCATTCCGAAATCGCGATGAAGCTGAAAAATTTCTGTTCACCTGTTATAATTATTTGCCTAACCTCGGTGATGCCTCTTCTAATATAGGGATAATGGGGGGCGATGAGTATGTGGTAAAGTATCCGACGAATTACGGAGGAGATCTGAATCCAACGCTCTTTGCGATACCTCTGGGAAATCAAAATGTTGTTTCACCTTATGCTAATTACTGGGATGGTGGCAATCATGGAAAACCCTATTTCCGGGCTCTACGGGACTGTAATACTTTTTTCGAGAATGTCGATAAGGTCATCGATCTCTCCGCTAGTGAGAAAAAGAGATGGATTGCTGAAGTAAAGTTTTTAAAAGCCTACTATCACTATTATCTTTTGCGAATGTACGGCCCAATCCCGATTATTAAGACCAACTTGCCGATCTCAAGTGATGTCAATGCCGTAAAAGTCTTTCGTGATCCTATCGATGATGTAGTTAGTTATGTTGTTCAGTTGTTAGATGAAGCGAGTCCAGATCTGCCAACTACTTTTATGAGTGATGCTTCGGAATTAGGGCGGATTACAAAAGTGATCGCGCTCAGCATAAAAGCAGAGGTATTAGTGACAGCCGCAAGCCCGCTTTTTAACGGAAATACTGATTATGCAAACTTTAGGAATAGCGATGGTACCCAATTGTTCAATCAAACCTATTCGAAGGAAAAATGGGACCGGGCCGTTATAGCCTGTAAAGCGGCTATCGATGTTTGTGAAGAGCTCAAAATGAAACTTCATCAATTTGTTCCACGAACCAATACTTATACGCTCTCTGATGTTACCAAAACACAGATGGATATCCGTGGCGCAATAACAGAAAAGTGGAACCCGGAGATTATCTGGGGAGCTTCTAATTCTTATACAGCTGGTGGCTCTCGCGGGTTGCAGGCAAATGCGCAGGCACAACTTTCTCCTGTTGGCTATGTTGGTACAATTGCACAAAACTTAGCTGTGCCTTTGAAAATAGCTGATCTTTTTTACAGCAAGAACGGTGTTCCTATTGAGGAAGATCCTTCATTCAATTATGCGCAACGGCTCACGAAAACAAGAACGGGTGGTGCAGATACGAAATATACGATTAAAGAAGGGATGGTTACGGCCGAGATCAACTTTAACCGTGAACCCCGTTTTTATGCCGATTTGGGTTTTGACGGTGGAATTTGGTACGGTTCAGGCCAGTTTGACGATAATAATGCCTACTATGTGGAGCATAAACTTGGTAAAACTGCTGGTACTGGAAATGCGACTAATTTTAATATCAGTGGTTATTTTCCTAAGAAATTGGTCAATTATGCCAATTCAATCACTTTTGCAAGCAACTCGTACACCGTGGAGGATTATCCTTGGCCGATCATGCGCCTAGCGGAATTATATTTGCTCTATGCTGAGGCTATTAATGAAGCAACGGGTCCAAGTGCTGATGCGTACGGGTACATCGATAGGGTTCGTACACGGGCAGGATTAAAAGGTATTGTGGAATCTTATACAGCACATTCAAAATTTCCGAACAAGCCGCAATCAAAGGACGGATTGCGGGAAATAATACATCGGGAACGATTGATTGAAATAGCTTTGGAAGGAAAAAGATACTGGGATATACGACGATGGAAAACAGCGCCGAATTATTTAAATCAGCCGCTATCGGGCTGGACAATTTTGGGGACCACGACTGAATCCTATTATCGTGTTAAGTTATTGTACCCAACGGTGTTTAAGCAACGGGATTATTTTTTTCCGATAGCTGAAGGAGCCATGATAACAAATAAAAATCTGGTGCAAAATCCGGGATGGTAACCTATGTGTTTATAATTAAGTTGACAGTTTAAAAACAAGTTATTTCAATGAAAACAAAACTAAAGCATTATACGTTAATCGCAAATTTTATAGTGCTCTTGAGCCTATTTGTGATGTCGTGTACAAAGATAGATACACAGTTGCCGATCAATGCTAAAAAAGGCAAACCCGGAACCGTAACCGATGTTTCGGTGGAAAATTTCGAAGGTGGAGCGACGATTACCTATACCTTACCCAAAAAGGATGGCGGCGTCGAAACCAGCTATGTGATGGCAGAATATGAAATAAATAAAGTAACGCATAGAAAAAGGCAGGCAAAAGCATCTATTTATGGCAATCAAATATTGGTTGATGGGTTCGATACAGGGGGCGAGTATACCGTGACACTGTATTCTGTGAGTTCAGCAGAAGAAAAGTCAGACCCAATAGTAGTAAAAGTTAATCCTACTATACCGCCATTCAGACAGGTGTTATCTTCGGTGAAACTCTTGACCGATTTTGGTGGAATCGCAGCGACTTTTGACAATCCGACAAAATCGAAAATTGCCGTTTCCATTATTACACTAGATGAAAATAACGAATTTTATACTGCACAGACCCTATATACAGCTTCTGATAAAGGAAATGTGGTCGCTCGGGGATTCGAAAGTAAGCTTCGGAAATTTGGCGTGTTTGTCCGTGATGGATTTGATAATTATTCCGATACGTTGTGGTTGGAGACAACACCTTTATTTGAAAAGATACTTGATAAAACAAAGTTTCGTGAATATAATATGCCGGGAGACAATCCGTCGTCTTATGGTTGGGTGCTTTCGAATCTATGGGATAATAATTTGGGAAGTGGTTATCATTCCGAAGAGGGAATTCCGATGCCCATTCGAGTTACTTTTGATCTAGGGAATATTGTTAAATTGAGCAGGTTCAAGATATACCAGCGTGATGGTTATTATTATGCTTGGGGTAATCCGAGAAAATGGAGTATGTGGGGAAGTGTCAATCCGGCTCCGAACGGTTCATACGATGGATGGACAAGGCTAATGGATTGCGAATCCATTAAGCCTTCAAAAAGTCCACTGGGCACAAATACGGCTGAAGATATTTCTTATGTAATTGCTGGAGAAGAATTCGTCTTCCCCCTAACATCACCAGAAGTTCGTTATATCCGTTTTGAGTGTTTCGAAAATTGGTCCAACTCAGGCCGACTCCACATGATGGAACTTACTTTTTGGGGCGATAGGTAGCAGACTAAATCATTATAACAGAAATATATGGAAAATTTAAAAAAGTATATGCTAGCATGTATACTATTGATGCTGATCATGGTCAGCTGTCATAAATGGGATGAATATAAGGACTTTCTTCCTGAAGGGGGAAAAATTTATCCGGGCATTGACACAGCGATTATTTATCAGGAAGGAAATGGCCGGGCATTATTGGGTTGGAAAGCAAGTCCTGATCAACGGATCGCTGGGTATGCCGTTTATTGGAATAATGAAATGGATTCTCTGGTCCTTGATGCAACAAGCCATAATCCGAAAGATACCGTCAAAGCGCTTATTCAAAATCTCTCTGAAGGATTTTATACATTTACTATCCATTCATTTGACCTGCAGGGAAATAGATCCGTTCCTGTTGAAAAGAACAATCTTCGGGTCTATGGGGCTATTTATCAAAAGTCGCTGCTTAATAGGGATGTGAAAGAGGTGCGTTATAATGCCGATAACAAGAAAATAACGATTAATTTTAATCCAGCTGATGAAGGTAACGTCTATACACAACTTTCTTATATTACATTAAATAATAATACAACCAGAGTAAATGTCCCTGCGGACCAGGAAGGTATAGTGATTAATGACCGTAAAATGGGAACAAAGATTTATTATCAGTCTTTCTATAAACCTACACCTGTTGCGATCGATTTGTTCAGCACGGTTATGAAAGACTCCATTACGATTACAGATTAAAATAAACGAAAATATAAACTTCTAAAAATGATGACACATGAAACAACGTAAATGGTTATTCTTTCTGTTCTGTTTGTTCACTGGTAAATTAGCCCTTGCACAAATAGGACCGTTAAACGAAAGTAAAGCTGACTTTGATAAACGTATGGAATGGTTTACTGACGCCAAATATGGCATGTTTATCCATTTTGGTCTCTATAGCCAATTGGGCGGTATATATAAAGGAAAGAGTGCGGAGGGCTACTCCGAGTGGATTCAGGCAACTCTTGATATTCCGAAAGAAGAATATGCCCAATTAATCAAGACCTGGAAACCAAAAAACTTTAACGCTGATGCGATTGTCGCCCTTGCCAAGGAAGCGGGGATGAAATATCTGGTCGTGACGACCAAACACCATGAAGGGTTCTGTCTTTGGGACTCGAAATATACCAAATTTGATATTGCCAGTTCACCGATGAAAGGCCGTGATTTTATCAAGGAACTTGCTGATGCCTGCCGTAAATATGGGATTAAGTTTGGTACCTATTATAGCATCATTGATTGGAATCACGAAGCACAACATCGGAATTCGGGGGATAATAGCTGGGCAAGATGGGGAGATATTGCGATGAAACCGGAACGCAAGCAGGAATATGTTACTTATATGAAAAATCAGCTAAAAGAACTGATCAAAAAGTATAATACTGAAATGATCTGGTTTGATGGTGACTGGGTAGGATGGTGGGATATGGAGCAAGGGCTGGACCTATATCAATATCTACGAAAATTAAAGCCCTCATTGATTATTAATAACCGCGTAGCGAAGCGCGATTTATTTAAATATGACTTTGGAACGCCTGAACAGGGGCATCCCGGTGAGGTACAGGATCATCTGTGGGAAGCTTGTTATACCATGAATGAATCATGGGGGTTTAAAGAGGAAGACCATAGCTGGAAATCGGCAGACGATATCCTTGCAAAACTGAAAGAAATTAACGGAAAAGGCGGAAACCTACTATTGAATATTGGACCGGACGGCAATGGACAGGTGCCTCCTGAAAGCGTAAAGATACTTAAGGAAGCGGGAGAGAAACTAAAATAATACGTTATCTATACCTTTTTATTTTTTTTGTCAAAACTAAAGGACGGGTATGTACTTAGTTGCTCGAAACAGGATGATCGATAAGATGATAGCTGAGAAATTGTACATGCTATTTTTTAACCTTTGGAAAAGGCGCGCGGTTATGCATAGTTCTAGTGCTATTAGTAAAATTATAACTTAATTTTTTTTAAAATGAAAAAGTATTTATTGATTTTAATTTGTGCAAGTTTGTTTTCTTGTAAAAAAAATGAATCGCTTCCTGATGATAGTGAAAAAACTAAAGCTCTAACGTCAGTTGATCAGTCTTCAAGTAGCTTATTTTCAGATGAATGGCAGCTGTACGTTAATTTAACGGAGACTTCATTGCACAATGGTGAAATAGTGGCTTCCTTCGACGTGGTTCCCATTCCGGGAGCCGATATGCTTGGTCTGACTATAAAACTTGAAATATCTGGAAAAAGCCCTGTGATTGTAGGGGTAGGTTCATATAGTTTTAAGATCCCTACCCCTACTACTCCTAGGACGACAACAACAACAACTGTAAACGCTACACTATATAGAAACAATGTAGCATTAGCCTCAAATTCAAATACAATAATACTAAACTGGAATATGGGAGTGACAGAGACACAAAAAGATATTAAATTTTCTGTTCCTAAGCTAACTCAGAATCCTCTTGGCATTACTTCGTTACAAATAGACAAAATCTACAATGGTACAGATAATGTTAAAATGTATGTATATTATATTTCACCATACACATCTCCACCACAGGGATACATGAAAAGTATGCTTATAGGAAGATACGAAATGAGCTCTGTCAATTCTACAACCTGGGGATATAATTCCTTATATTTATCTAACGTTTTAAATGGCATACCCAACGTCACACCTTCTCAGATTAGAGTATTTTTCACTAATAAAGACTATGACATCTCTTATTTTACATCAATAATTCCTACTCTTGGAAGTTCTCGTTTAATTGATATGTGCATGACTTATGGTGCTACCATAGACCCGGCAGCACCAGGGGTTAATGAAAGTTATTTAGATGTAAATCCTGAATATATCACTACACGTATTAATTTTTTAAATCGAATAATAGATGCTCAAATTGAATATTTTTATTGACAATTTCCATTGTTAATTTAGATAATAACAACGCATACTATACCGCGCAAACACTTTACACGGTTGCTGATAAAGAAAATGTGGTCGCGAAAAAGGCGGAAACCTACTATTGAATATTGGACCGGACGGCAATGGAAAAGTTCCTGCTGAAAGTGCTACAATCTTAAAGGAAGTAGGGAAAAGACTGCAAAAATAATTTTACACCATGATAGGGAATATCTTTAAAATTTCAAAAACATGTTGAACAAAAGATAGTCCATTTAATTTATATCTAATGAAACTGAATAGCTTATTATCGGCCCTTGCGCTAACTTGTTTTATACAATACGGTATTGGACAACAGCAGGTACATCAAACATCTACTGGGTATGACAAACCTGAAGATCCTTTGGTCAGCGAAAATCTTGACCAATGGCAGGATCTGAAATTTGGTCTATTTATGCATTGGGGAACTTATAGTCAATGGGGAATTATCGAAAGTTGGACCCTTTGTCCGGAAGATTGGACAGAACGTAGGGCTGAACACGGCAATACCTATTTTGACTATGTGAAAAATTACGAAAATCTGCAACGTACATTTAACCCCACGGACTTCAATCCCCAGAAATGGGCGGATGCGGCAAAAGCAGCGGGTATGAAATATGTCGTGTTTACAACCAAGCATCACGATGGGTTTGCCATGTACGATACCAAAGAATCTGATTATAAAATCACCTCACCTAATACCCCTTTCTCATCTAATCCAAAAGCGGATGTTACCAAGGAGATTTTCAATACCTTTCGTCATGACGGTTTTAAAATAGGCGCTTATTTTTCCAAACCGGACTGGCATTCGGATTATTACTGGTGGAAGTATTTTCCACCAAAAGATCGGAATGTCAATTACGAGATCAAAAAGCACCCTGAACGTTGGGAACAATTTAAGAAATTCACCTATAATCAGCTAAATGAGCTGACATCCAATTATGGCAAAGTGGATATCCTGTGGTTGGACGGAGGACAGGTGCGACCTTCCGAAACCAATAGTCAGGATATAGATATGGATCGTATAGGGGCAATGGCAAGAAAAAACCAGCCCGGTATCCTTGTTGTTGACCGTACAGTCCCCGGCAAATGGGAAAATTATGTAACGCCCGAGCAGGCCATTCCCGATCGTCCCTTGGACAAGCCCTGGGAAAGCTGCATCACTATGGGGGATTCCTTTAGTTATGTTCCCAATGACAAGTATAAATCGTCGAAAACTATTGTTGAAACTTTAGTCCGCATTATTTCCCGTGGCGGAAATTATTTACTTAACATTGCACCTGGACCCAAAGGGGATTTTGATCAGATTGCTTATAACCGGCTAAGTGATATTGCTAAATGGATGAAGATCAATGGGACTGCGGTATTTTCGACCCGGACGGTAGCACCCTATCATCAGGGAGACTATTACTACACCCGAAGCAAAGACAATAAAACAGTCAATGTGTTTCATCTGAGTGATGGCGATACGTATCAACAACCAGATACCTATGTGTTTGAAGTGCCCGAAAATTTTAAAGTCAAGAAATTAGATGTCTTGGGTTACAAAGGTAAATTGAGCTGGAAACAACAGGACAATAAAATCACGCTGAAAAGTCCCCAGTTTAAATTTGATTATGCAACAGCGATCCAGTTGCAAAGCAAATAGCGGTCGTATTTTTATCTCAG
>Ga0256908_1000558_pt1 | contig 14076 bp, 15 predicted proteins | sample MC6MC0761MT_FD_186331 | JGI IMG/M metagenome (GOLD analysis project Ga0256908, IMG submission 186331) | Metatranscriptome of enriched soil aggregate microbial communities from Iowa State University, Ames, United States - MC6-MC0761-MT... | ecosystem: Environmental > Terrestrial > Soil >... | reverse complement strand
GCCATTCGTCGTTTAAGTTCTAGGCCTGCTGCGCCTGAACCCGCTCGATGTCCGGTTCGAGGTAGATGACCCGAGCGATCGGAACGGCCGCGCGGATCCGCTGCTCGGCGTCGTCGATCCCCTTCGCGATCTCCTGGCCGGTCTCTGAGGCACCCATGGAAATCTTGGCGGCCACCAGCAATTCCTCCGGGCCCAAGTGCATCGTCTTGAGGTGGATGATGTGGGTTCCGTCGGCCTCCAGGGCTTCGGTGATCCGCTGCACGTCCTCCTTGGTTGCGGACTCCCCCAGCAACAGGGACTTGGTTTCCATTGCCAGCACAATGGCGATGGCTACCAGCAGCAAACCGATCATCGCGGTGCCGAAGGCATCCCAGATACCGTCACCGGTGACCAGGGTCATGCTCACGCCAAACAGGGCGAACACCAAGCCCAGCAGCGCACCGAAGTCCTCCAGGAGGATCACCGGCAGCTCGGGCTGCTTGGCATTACGGACGAACTTGACCCAGGTCTGCTTACCGCGGATGTGGTTCGACTCGATGATTGCGGTCCGGAAGGAGAACCCCTCGGCGATGATGGCGCCGACGAGGACAGCCAACGGAACCCACCAGAAGTCACCTTCGATGCCGTGCGGGTGCTGGAACTTCTCAAAGGCTTCGTACAGGGCGAACAGGCCACCGACACTAAAGAGGACGATCGACACGATGAACGCGTAGATGTACCGCTCACGGCCATAGCCGAACGGGTGTTCCGGGCTGGCCGCACGTTTTGCACGCTTGCCGCCCACCAGGAGCAGGAGCTGGTTGCCGGAGTCGGCAACGGAGTGAATGGCCTCTGCGAGCATTGACGATGACGCCGTCAGGAAGAACGCAATGAACTTCAATACAGCGATGGTCAGATTGGCTGCGAGAGCCGCCACGATCGCTTTGGTACCGCCACCTGCAGCCACGAAAGCTTCACCTCTTCGGGTTGGGGAAAGTTTGGAATGGGTCAAGAAGAGTCGTCATCGCCTGCCCTTGCAAGCAATACCGTACCCGGCCAGGCGCTGTTTACGCATTCCCCACTCGGACGCCCTGCTGGGAGCGTGCGCTGGCGTATAGGCAGACAGTGGCCGCAGTACCGAGGTTGAGGCTCTCGGCAGCCCCGTAGACGGGCACAGCTACCCGGTGATCGGCAAGGGCCAGTTCCGCATCGGACAAGCCTTGGGCCTCGTTGCCGAACAACCACGCTGTGGGCCCCTCAAGGGCGTATTCGGAGGCTACCGACTCGTTGCCGAGCCTGCGCGCCGCGTTTTCGTCCTGGAGCTTGTCCAAATTGACCGTTCCATACCCGTCGGCGGCCAAGACACCAATGCCAAGTTCCCGGCAACGTGCCACCAGTTCGTCAACGTCCACACCCAGGACCACCGGCAGGTGGAATAAGGAACCAGCGGTGGACCGGACGGCTTTGGGATTGTAAATGTCTACACTCGACCCTGTCAGGACCACAGCATCGGCGCCTGCGGCATCAGCGGCACGCAGCACCGTTCCGGCGTTACCGGGGTCGCGCACCTGGCACATCACGGCAATAAGGCGGGGGCCGGCGTCGAGTACTGACTCCAGGCTAACGTCGACAAAACTGCAGACCGCCACAATCCCCTGCGGATTGACGGTGTCCGCCATCGCGGCCAGGACCTCATCGCTGGCGAGCCTGAGCTGCGTGCCCTGCGCGAGGTCGGCGAGTTCGGGAAGCCGCTCCAGGCACGCTTCGCTAGCGAAAACTTCATGCACGACGGCGTCGCCACCTGCCGCTGTCCGCTCACGGTGCAGGCTCAACGCCTCGCGTACCGCCTGTGGCCCCTCGGCCAGGAAGCGTCCGCGCTTTAAACGCGCCGGGCGCCCAGCAAGCTTGGCGACGTCCCTCACCCGATCGGCTCGGGGGTTGGTCATCGAAAAGTCTTGCGGGCGCCCGGTTTCGTTCATATAAGAACTTTAGTGGCAGTTGCGACTAGTTCTTGATCTGCTGGCGGGCTTCGCCGCCGGCCGGCTCAAAGCCGGCAGCCTTTGCAGCCTCAACCGTGGAGAACCAGTATTCGGCAGCAGTGGTGTTGTACCAGGTGGAACCCGGCACGTGGTACTTCTTGGACTCGGCGTTGCCCTTGATGGCGTAGCCTTCCGGAGCTTCGTCGCCATCAGCAGCAACTGCGCCGTCGATGGCAGGCTTCTCGGAAACGACAGCCTTGACAGCCGTAGCCGTGGCGGCAGCCGGAGCAACCTTTGCAGCCTTGGGAGCAGCTTCGGCCTTTGCAGCCGGAGCAGACGTGTCAGCCGGCAGTGCAGCCTTGGCAACGTTCACCAGTGCGGCGAAAGCGTTGGCGTCGGAAACGGCCAGTTCGGCCAGCATGCGGCGGTCAACCTCGACCTCAGCGGCCTTCAGGCCCTGGATCAGACGGTTGTAGGTGAGGCCGTTGGCGCGGGATGCAGCGTTGATGCGCTGGATCCAGAGGCGACGGAAGTCACCCTTCTTCTTACGGCGGTCACCGTAGCTGTACACAAACGAGTGCAGCAGCTGCTCTTTTGCCTTGCGGTACAGGCGCGAACGCTGACCGCGGTAACCCTTGGCGCGTTCGAGGACAACCCGGCGCTTCTTGTGGGCGTTTACCGCCCGCTTCACACGTGCCACGTGCGTACTCCTTCAGAAATCTTTATCCCAAGCTGCTACTGCCGGAAGTCCGGCGGGCCTGAGAAGGCTTTTGGTGTAGTCGGTTCCTGCCGGTTGGCAGACCCCAGAGAACTTGGAACTTAGACGCCGAGCATCTTCTTGATGACCTTGGCATCGCCCTTGAAGACGATCTTGTCGCCGGCAAGACGACGGGTCAACGTGGAGGACTTGTGCTCCAGGTAGTGGCGGCGGTTGGCCTGCTGGCGCTTCAGCTTGCCGGTACCGGTCAGCTTGAAGCGCTTCTTAGCACCGCTGTGGGTCTTCATCTTCGGCATGGGAACCGATCTCCTTACGTATCCACGGACGAGTCCGCGATTCTTTCGCGCAGCCGGCCTACAGGGGCCAGCGTGCTGGTTGCTTGCCAATGGAGGACAGGCCTCCGCGGCGTTGAACTAGTTGGTCTTGCGTGCAGCAGGCTTCGGTGCGGCCTTGGGGGCCGCGGGCCGAGCTGCCGGCTTGGGAGCTGCTGGCTTGGCGACGGGCTTCGGAGCCGCAGGAACTGCGGGCTTCGGAGCCGCTGCCGGTACAACCGGCTTCGGAGCTGCCGGAGCAGGTGCCGATTCGGTCTTGGCCGATTCCGTCTTGGCAGGGGCGGCCTTGGCAGCCGGGGCCTTCTCGGCCACAGCCTCCTTGGCTGCCGGCGCGGGAACGTCCTCGACTGCGGGAGCTTCCTCAACAACAGGGGCTTCCTCAACAACCGCGGGCTCGCTGGCTGCCGGGGCTTCTTCAGCTACGGGAGCCTCGACCTCGGGAGCTTCCACAGTTTCCTGTGTGGGCTGTGCTTCGCTTATCTGGAAGCCCTCGGGAAGAAGGTCAGCCAGGCTCTGCGTTAGTGGTGCCTGCTCCCCCGTGGTGTCCACGCGTCCTGCTGCCTTGGCCTCGTTCTGGGCCTTGGCTTCTGCGCGCTGGGTTGCACGGCGGGCTTCAGCCTTGGCTTCGGCCTTGTTCTTCAGCGGGCCGATCACCATGACCATGTTGCGGCCATCGATGCGCGGGCTGGACTCAATGATGCCAACCTCGGCAACATCTTCCGCGAAGCGCTGCAGCAGGCGGATGCCCATTTCGGGACGCTGCTGCTCACGGCCACGGAACTGGATCATGGCCTTGACTTTGTCGCCGGCACCGAGGAAGCGAAGTGCATGTCCGCGCTTGGTCTCGTAATCGTGCTTGTCGATCTTGAGGCGGAAGCGGATTTCCTTCAGAACCGTGTTGGTCTGGTTCTTGCGCGCTTCACGGGCCTTGACGGCTGCCTCGTACTTGTACTTGCCGAAGTCCATCAGCTTGCAAACAGGGGGCTTGGCCTGCGGCGCAACTTCAACGAGATCGAGATCGGATTCGGCAGCAAGACGCAAGGCGTCCTCAATGCGGACAATTCCTACCTGTTCGCCGGCAGGGCCGACCAACCGCACCTCGGGGACGCGGATACGCTCATTGATTCTTGGCTCGCTAATGTTAAAGCTCCTGTGGTTGTGGTGATGTCACCGGCAAATAGAGAAGGCCCCCAATTGCTGGCGCAATCGAAGGCCTCGAAGATCGGGGGCACTCCCCTAGGGGAAGTACGCACCTCGGGGTTTTCACCCTCAAAGTGTCCGACCAGGTACCCGGCAACCTCTTGTCCTGTGAAGGAATCCTGTCCCCTAAGGGAAACGGCTGACGCGGGTGGGAGAGAACTCCGCTTGCTAACTGAAAGTCAATTCTACAGAAACAACCCGCCAAGCGCACATTGCGGGCGGCGGGATCGTTGACTGCAAATAACGACTTCCAGTCGGTCTGTGACAAGCTTACCAGTATGAGCACTGAAGACAGCAATTCCCGCAACTCCTTTGGCGAAGACGCCGTCCCGGCAGTTGATGCCGGCGTTTCCCAGCAGATCCGCGACATCGCGGAAGTACCGGCCGTGGAGGTCATCACCACCGGCGCCGTCCATCTGATGAGCGCAGCCGCCGTGAAGGTCGGCCTCGCCGACGATCCCCATGCCGAGGACCTCAAGGACCTCGACGAAGCCCGCAAGCTGATCACGGCCCTCGCCGGACTGGTATCCGCGGCTGCCCCGGAAATCGGCTCCCAGCACGCAGGTCCGTTGCGCGACGGCCTTCGTTCGCTGCAGCTGGCCTTCCGTGAGGCCTCCCTTATTCCCGACGCCCCGGGCAAGGGCCCGGGCGAGAAGTTCACCGGACCCGTGAACTAGCCCCTAACAGCCTCAAGATCCGACGACGGCGACCCAACCACATCAGGTTGGGTCGCCGTCGTCGTTTCCGTGGTTTCGGTAAGTCTCAGACGCGAGCGGATCTCCGGCGCATCGACATCAGGGCCAGGCCGGCAAGGCACAGAACGACGCCCGCCGCACCGATGGCCGCGAACCCGGCTGACGGGCCTACGTTATCGATGAAGATACCTGCCAGCGGCGCGCCGAGCGCCACCCCGGCCGTGAGCGCGGACCCATACCAACCCATGGCCTCGCCGCGACGTTCCTCATCCACGAGGTCGGCCACCTTCTCCGACGATGCCGACAACACAGGAGCACAGAGCAGTCCCGGAAGAAGCGACAGGAAGGCAAGGCTCCAGGTGTCCTGGGCAAAGCCCATCGGAATGGTCAAGGCGGCCATGCCCAGCAGCAACACCATGGGTGAGATCTGCCGCTTCATGGAACCGTAGATCAGCCCGCCAACAACTGACGCGGCGCACCAGAAGAAGAACACAATACCGATCTGGTTCTGGTGGCCGCCCCGTTCCAGCAGGCCCACGATGCTCACGTCCGAGCCGCTCAGGACCATGCCGGATCCGGCCGCCACGGCGAAGAGGGCAGCAACGGAGACCGTAAACCAACTGAAGTTCCGGGCCACCTTGTTGCGGATGGCCGCTGTCCGGGAGGTAGCAGGCGCCATCTCCGAGGCCGCCTCCTGGACGTGGGCCGGAGCGGACGCCACCATGGCAGCCTCGGCGGCCGCCAGATCTGCTGCAGCCCGATCGGCGGACTCCTGCGGTGTGCAGGCCACATCGCTTCGTGTTGGCGGGTTGAACCACATGAGGAAAAGCCCCGCCACGGAAACCGAGATGCCTACCGCGGTCAGCCCCAGCGCCGAAAAGCCCGCCGTGGCCACGACGGCGCCGACGGCCGGGCCGATCATGAAGACCAATTCGGTCGCGATGGAATCGAGGGCAAAGGCCGAACGGCGCTGCTCACCATCCACCATGACGCCCAACGACTGACGGACCACGCTGAAGATGGGGAGGGTGAAGAGCCCGCCAACAAAAACCAGTGGCAGCAACCACTCATAGGACACGTGCGGAACGATTGTCCAAATGACTGTTTCGGACACAACAGAGGGAATCAATGCCCGGCGCAGGCCCACGGTGTCCACCCGGCGGCCACGCCATGGTGCGCCCACGGCAATGCCGATCGTCATGACAGCGGCAGCAGCGCCCGCTGCGGCGTATCCCTGCCCCAGGGTCAGGACAATGTGCAAGGTCAGAAGCACGCCGGCCGCCGAGTGCGGAATGCGGGCAATCATCCCCACCACCAGCAAGCGCCGGACAGGGCGGATGGACAGCATCTCTTTATAGAGAGCGAAATTCACTGGCAAATCCTCTTGTTCCCCCAGGGCAGCCCGGAGGGACCGGTACTGCCGTTAGTGCCGCCCAGGCTCCTGTGCTGCACGCTGCAATTTCACTTCAACGGAGTCAACGCTTTCGGCAAACGACTCCATCCGCGCCCACGCTTCGTGCAGGCTACCAACCAGCGCCTGGACGGCCACGGCGTCAAGTCCATCCTCAAGGAAGAGCACAACCTGGAGTTCCGGGCCCGGGCCTCCGCCGGCGACTACGCTGCCATCCGCCGCCAACGAGGACACCCCACCGCCGGGCCGCGTCTCAAGACGGCGCACGGCCGGAAATTCCAGGGCTACTGAAGCGAGAGCAGACTCCAGTTGATCATCAAGGTATGACGGCGTCCAGTCCCGTTGCTGGGCCAAAGCCCACATTGCCGGCCGCCGCACCACGAACGTATACGCGGAGCCGGGGTCCAGTACCAGCAGTTGGGCATCTTCCGATACCGCAGACAAGGCCGCCCGCGCCGCATAGACAGCTACCGGACGGGCTTCGGAATGCCACGCTTCCAGGGCCGCCGCAGACGTAAAGACGGGCATCGCAGTTCGGCCATCAGGGGCCTTGAGTGTGATCAAAGCCATATCGGCCTGCTTGTCCGCGTGCAAGCCATCGACACCCTCAGCTTCCTCAGCGAGTTGCGCGACAACCGGAACAAAAACCCGGGCGGTGGCCAGCGATGCCACCACGTCGGCCTCAGTGCCGGTACCACTGATGAGCGCTGCGATAGCCGCGGTATAGCCGGGATCGGCTGAGCCGTCGTCGTCCTCGAAGTTGTGGATCTTGGCGTCATCCCCACTGAGGCTTCGGCCGGCCCAAGGGCGGCCCGCTGAATCGCCCGCTCCTCCGGCACCCTTCAGAGCGGCGGCGATGTGCCCAGGAAGCTGACGCCCACCGTGGCCATGTTCATCGTGCTGGTGTCCTGCGTCGTGCGGCATCAGCGGCGACCGGCGACGTCCAGGGCCTCAGGCAGCGTGAAAGCACCGGCATACAGGGCCTTGCCCACAATGGCCCCTTCGACGCCGAGCGGCACGAGTTCCCGCAGCACGCGGAGATCTTCGAGGCTCGAAATACCACCCGAAGCCACCACGGGCTTGCCCGTCTTCTCCACCATCTGGCGCAGCAACTCGACATTGGGGCCCTGCAGTGTTCCGTCCTTGGTGACATCCGTGACCACGTAGCGGGCGCACCCAGCGTCCTCAAGGCGCGCCAGCACCTCCCAGAGGTCGCCACCCTCCTTGGTCCAGCCACGACCCGCGAGGGTGGTGCCACGGACATCAAGTCCGACGGCGATTTGGTCGCCAAAGCGCTCGATTGCGCGACGGGTCCATTCCGGATTTTCAAGCGCAGCCGTGCCGAGGTTTACCCGCGCAACACCCAAATCCAGGGCCCGCTCCAACGACTCGTCATCCCGCAAGCCACCGGACAACTCCACCTTGACGTTGAGCTGCGACACAACTTCGCTGATGAGTGCGGCGTTGTTCCCCCGACCGAAGGCGGCGTCCAGGTCCACCATGTGTACCCATTCAGCGCCTGCCTCCTGCCAGTTCAAGGCCGCTTCGAGGGGCGTTCCATAGGTGGTTTCCGAACCCGCTTCGCCCTGCAGGAGGCGAACCGCCTGGCCATCGACAATATCGACGGCGGGAAGGAGTTCCAGAACGGACTGGGTGGAGGTGGTCATGAGTGTCCTTGCAATTGTGGGGGCGCGGATTAGTTACCGGGCAGCGTCAGGAGATAGGCAGCCAGCAGGGACATCCCTGCCAGCACGTAGAAAGAAACTGAAACCCAGGTGGGCTTCTTCTGCTGATGGAAGGAGATTCCCCCTCCCACCAGCACACCGGCGAGGCCCATGAGGATAACCGACCACATTTAGGCGGCACCGCTTTTAGCGGTTTCCGCCGTGGAGGCAGGCTTGCGCAGGCTGTCCACCCAGTTCCGGAGGAGCCGCGCTCCGGCGTCGCCGGACTTTTCGGGGTGGAATTGGGTAGCGCAGAGGGGGCCGTTCTCGACGGCCGCGATGAAGCGGGCGCCGTGCTCGGACCACGTGACCATGGGAGGGGCCATGCGAGGCTGCACGACGTCGAAGTTCCACTCCTGGACACCATAGGAGTGCACGAAGTAGAAGCGCTCCTGCTCGACGCCGGCGAAGAGCTTGGAACCCTCCGGGACGTCCACAGTGTTCCACCCCATGTGCGGCACAACGGCCGCGGGAAGCAACTCCACCTTGCCGGGCCATTCGGCCATGCCCTCGGACTCCGTGCCGTGTTCAACACCGGCCTCGAAAAGGACCTGCAAGCCGACACAGATAGCAAGCACCGGCCGGCCACCGGCCACCCGGCGACCAATCATGCGGATGGCGTCGACGGCCTTGAGTTCCTTCATGACAGTCTCGTAAGCGCCGACACCCGGAACCACCAGGCCATCGGCGTTGAGAACGTCCTCAGGCTTGGCGCTCAACAATACGTGGGCACCGGCACGTTCCAGTGCGCGGACAGCAGAACGGACATTGCCCGAGCCGTAGTCCAGCACCGTTACGGTGGGCTTGCCTTCCGGTGATTCCGGCTTGATGGCCGCCACGGTGTCGGTGACAGACCCATCCTTCAGGACCTGGCCGCTCATAGCGCTCCCTTCGTGGAGGGGATTCCCTCAACCCTCGGATCAGATTCCACTGCAGCGCGCAGCGCCCTCGCAAACGCCTTGAACTGGGCCTCCACGATGTGGTGCGGGTCGCGCCCCGCGAGAACCCGCATGTGCAGGCAAATACCGGCGTGCAGAGTGATGGCTTCAAAAACGTGACGGGTCAGCGAACCCGTAAAATGTCCGCCAATGAGGTGGTATTCCTGGCCCGCAGGCTCGCCACCGTGCACCAGGTACGGACGTCCCGAAACATCCACTACCGCGTGGGCCAAGGCTTCGTCCAAGGGAACGGTTGCTTCGCCGAAGCGACGGATTCCAGCCTTGTTGCCCAGTGCTGTCCGGAGGACCTCGCCGAAGGTGATTGCCACATCCTCCACCGTGTGGTGGGCGTCGATGTGGGTATCCCCCGTGGCCTTGACGGTCATGTCAATCAGCGAGTGCTTGCACAGGGCCGTCAGCATGTGGTCGTAGAAGGGAACCGAGGTGCTGATGTCCGAGACACCGGATCCGTCCAGGTTGATCTCCACCAGGACGGAAGATTCGCTGGTGGTGCGCTCCATGCGCGCGGTGCGGGCAGCGGACGGCGTGGCGCCGGTTTCGCTCATTGGGACGTCCTTATACACGGAGGATTGGTTGGGTCTATTGACAAGTTTAGGCGGGCTGTGAAGCTTGGCCGTCCAAAAGGGCTTCCAGTGCGACCAGGAAGGCCGTGGTTTCCGGTTCGGTACCGGCTGTGACCCGCAAGTGGCCCGGGATCCCGACGTCGCGGATCAGCACTCCTGCATCGAGCAATCCCTGCCAGATGGCGTGCGGGTCCTCGAGACCGCCGAAGAAGACGTAATTGGAGTCCGATGCGGCAGGCTTGAGCCCCATCCGCAGCAACTCTGTGACAATGCGGTCGCGCTGGACTTTGATGTCCTCGACATCGGCCATCAGCGCTTCCCTGTGGCTCAGCGCAGCGAGGGCGGTTGCCTGGGTAATCGCCGAGAGGTGGTACGGAAGCCGGACCAGCCTGATCGCGTCCGTAACCTCCGGGGCAGCGGCCATGTAACCCAGCCGGGCGCCGGCCAAGGCAAAAGCCTTGCTCATGGTGCGCGAGACGATCAGCCGTTCCCGTCCTGGCAGCAGAGTCAGGGCGCTGGGCGTGTTGTCGTGCGCAAACTCGTGGTAGGCCTCGTCAACGATTACGATCGCCTGGCTCGCTTCGCCGGCTTCGTAGACCGCCTCAACGACGTCCAGCCCGAGCCCCGTCCCGGTGGGGTTGTTGGGAGAACACAGGAAAACGATGTTGGCGCCGGTCTCCCGGACCTGGTCAGCGGCCGATTGCGCGTCCAGTCCGTAGTCGTCGGCCCGGACTCCACGCAGGTATTCGGTGTCCGTGCCGCTGGCGAGCAGTGGGTACATGGAATAGGTGGGAGGGAAACCCAATGCCTTGCGGCCGGGCCCACCAAATGCCTGGAGTATCTGCTGCAGGACTTCGTTGGATCCATTGGCCGCCCAGATGTTGTCCCGGGTAAGGCCGTGCCCCAGATACTCGGCCAGGGATTCGCGGAGTTCCGTGAACTCGCGGTCGGGGTAGCGGTTCAAACCAGTGGCGGCGGCGGCAACGGCCTCGGTGATGGCGGCCTGCACATCCGCGGGGACTCCATGGGTGTTCTCGTTGACGTTCAGCAAAACGGGGACTTCAAGCTGCGGTGCGCCGTAGGGGCTCAGTCCACGCAGGTTGGTCCGGAGGGGAAGTCGGTCAAGTCGTTCAAGCTGCTCACTCACCACGTCAGTTTAAGGGGCCGCTGCTGCTGCAAACTAACTGTGACGCCGCGCCACCCCGCCTCGCGGCGGCGCCCGACACTTAGTTGGCGGGTACGAAGAGCTGCTGACCGGGCTGGATGCGGCCCCCACGAAGGTCGTTGAGCTGAATGATTTCCGAGATGACGTCGCGGGGGTCACGTTCAGGAGCTGCCGCACCGGCGATACCCCACAGGGACTGGCCGGGCTGGACAGTGACAGTGACGGCGACCGGCGGCCGAAGCTCGGACTGGGAGTCGGAAGCCTTTGCAGGGGAGGTAATGAAACCGGCGAGGCTCAACAGCGCAGCCACCAGCAACATGGCCGGGATGCCGAAGAAGACGATCCGCCCCCGCCGGGTCAGACGCAGGCGGGCGGGCGCCTGGGTGGTGCGGAAATCAGCGAACGTGGTGATTGCGGACATGAGCTGAGCCCTTCTGAGCTATTGCCAACGAGCCGGATGCCCGGCGCCTGGCTGCCAATTCTTGGTGTTCCCCCTCCGCCAACCCCCGATGTTCGAACACTTTCTTCGAACATCAGGCCCCAGCGTCAGGTTAATAGAACACGTATTCGAACCTTGCTATGACATTTTTAGCACTTATCAACGAACGGTGTCGAGACTCGCTAGAACAAATGTTTGATAAACGCCTTTGGCTGCCCTACGTTTGAGTGAAGAAACAGCACTGTTTCAGTGGAACAGGAGGGTCTGACATTTTTGCAGGCCCGACAACCCCGGACACGCTCCGGGGACGGAATGGAAAGGCATTGGCGAACATGGCAGCGAAAGCCACAGGCGGCGGGGTACCCCTGCGGAGCCAACAGCCTCAAAAGAGCCCCAAGAGCCTGACCGTCCGTCAGAAGAAGATCCTGGAGACCATCCAGAGGTCCGTGAATGACAACGGATACCCGCCCAGCATGCGCGAGATCGGCGATACCGTCGGCCTTGCCAGCCTGTCGAGCGTCACCCACCAGCTGTCCCAGTTGGAAAAACTCGGGTACCTCCGCCGCGATCCGAAGCGGCCACGTGCCATGGAAGTCCTGATGCCCCTGACCCTCGACGGCGGTCCCATCCCCGGTGTAGAAGCGCCCACGGCACTCCGCAGCACGGGCGGACTCGCTGTGACCGAACTGGCCAGCGCCAGCGACACCGCCATGGTTCCGCTGGTCGGCCGCATCGCTGCCGGCGGTCCCATCCTGGCCGACCAGACCGTGGAGGACGTACTCCCCCTCCCGCGGCAGCTCGTGGGGCATGGCGAATTGTTCATGCTGAAGGTCGCCGGTGACTCCATGATTGACGCAGCCATCTGCGACGGGGACTGGGTGGTGGTGCGGCGGCAGAACGACGCCATCAACGGAGACATCGTGGCCGCACTCCTGGACGACGAAGCAACCGTAAAAACGTTCCGGCAGCGGGACGGCCATACGTGGCTGCTCCCCCAGAACACCCAGTACGAGCCCATCCTTGGCGATCAAGCCACCATCATGGGCAAGGTCGTCTCGGTCCTGCGCTCCCTCTAGCCTTCCTGGGCCCTTTAGGAGGCCTTCGCGGACCCCAGCCGCTCAAGAACGCCACGGACTACCTTGCGGTCGGTTGTAGCCCAGAAGGGCGGCAGCGCGGCCCTGAGGAAGCCACCGTAACGTTCTGTGGAAAGCCTGGAATCCAGTACCGCCACCACACCCTTGTCACCCGTTGAACGGATGAGGCGTCCGGCCCCCTGCGCCAGCCGAATGGCTGCGTGGGTGGCCGACACGGCCATGAAGCCGTTTCCACCGGACTGGGCGACTGCCCGTGAACGGGCGGTCATCAGGGGATCGTCGGGGCGCGGGAACGGAATACGGTCTATGACCACAAGCCGGCAGGAACCGCCCGGAACGTCCACACCCTGCCACAGGGACATGGTGCCGAAAAGGCAGGTGTCCGGCTCGTCCGCGAACTGCTTGACCAACGCCGCCATGGTGGACTCCCCTTGGCAAAGGATGTCAACGTCCAGGCGGAGCCGCATGGCATCAGCTGCTTCCTCGGCGGCCCTCCGTGAGGAGAACAGGCAGAGTGCTCCGCCACCCGAGGCCCGGATCAGGTCTTCCAGCTCGTCGAGGGCCTCCGGTGATGTTCCGCGGCCTGGCTTGGGCAGGTGCTTGGCCACATAGAGCACACCCTGTTTGGGGTAGTCGAACGGCGACCCAACATCGATCCCCGTCCAGCTCGGGGCGCCGTCCCCGATCAGCCCCAACCCACCGGCGGCTGGTTCAAAGGCCGAGCCGATGGCCAGCGTCGCGGAGGTGAGGACCACTGTGTGGCCGGCAAAAAGTCCTTCACGCAAACGGCCCGCGACGCTCAACGGCGCGATATTGATGAGGGCGGGTGCTGTTTCATCAGGCTGGGAGTAGCCCTGTTGGGGGTCGAAGTTGCTGTTTCGCGAGAACCACACCACTTCCCGGTTCTCTTTGGCGGCGAGCATGCGTTCGCACAATTCCAGGATGAGCATGAGCCGTGAGCGCGCCAGCTGCCGTCCGCCGTCGACCGCGTTTGAAGAGTCGGTCTTCGAATCGGAAAGTGCCGCGCGCGTGGCGTCCCGCAGCTGGTCAAGGCAGTCAAGCTGTTCGTCGTTGAGCCCGTTGGGCAACAGGCCGTTGGGCACGCCTGCGATGGCCATATCCAGCCGGTCCGCCGCAGCGTTGAGGGCATCCACCGTGATGGCCGTGTGCTTGCGCGCACTGGACGCTGCGGCATGGACCATGGCCACTGACAGCTGGCCGGATACGGCTCCGGTGACTCGGTCCTGCAGTTCGTGGGCTTCGTCAACGACCACGACGTCGTACTCGGGGAGCACGGCCAATCCCTCAAAGGCACTCACGGCCAGCATCGCGTGATTGGTGACGACGACATCGGCCTCAGCCGCGCGGGACCGCGCGAGTTCGCTGAAGCATTCCTCAGCCAACGGGCATTTCTGCGCGCCGAGACACTCCATGGACGTGACCGAAACCTGCCGCCACGCACGGTCGGTGACTCCGGGCATGAGTTCGTCGCGATCACCGGTGGATGTCTTCTCGGCCCACTCGCGAAGCCGGACCACTTCCTTGCCGAGCTGCGACTGCGGCCCGCCCATGGAGGCAGCGAAGTGCGGAACGCTGGTGTCCTCACCCAGGGAGAACAGTTGCCCTTCGGAGGGCTCCTCGCTGGGGAAGCCGCCCTCAAGTTTCTGCCGGCACACATAGTTTGCCCGGCCCTTCACCAACGCCACGTTGACGGGGCGTTCAAGGGCGGGATTAATGCTCTCCAACAGCCGCGGAAGGTCGCGGCCGACAATCTGGGTCTGCAATGCCAAGGTGGCGGTGGACACGAGCGTCGGTTTG
>Ga0256908_1000537_pt1 | contig 14456 bp, 11 predicted proteins | sample MC6MC0761MT_FD_186331 | JGI IMG/M metagenome (GOLD analysis project Ga0256908, IMG submission 186331) | Metatranscriptome of enriched soil aggregate microbial communities from Iowa State University, Ames, United States - MC6-MC0761-MT... | ecosystem: Environmental > Terrestrial > Soil >... | reverse complement strand
TTCGCGAAGGCGAACCGCTTCTTCGCACCGGAGTCGTTCGAGGGGATGCCGGGTTACCGAGTGTTCGGCAACATCGTGCTCTCATTCATGACCAAACTCGCGTCGGGCTACTGGCACCTCTTCGACCCGCAGAACGGGTACACGGCGGTTCGTGCGGAAGTCCTCGCCCGAGTACCCCTCGAATCCGTGTCGAAGCGCTACAGCTTCGAGAACGACCTGCTGATCCACCTGAACATCCTCCAGGTGCCGGCTGTCGACGTGCCGATCCCGGCCGTGTACGGCAACGAAGTGTCGAGCATCCGTCTCTCCAAAGTCGTGCCCGAGCTTCTCGCGCTGCTCACCCGCGGCTTCTGGAGACGTATCTGGTACCGCTACGTGCTCTGGTCCTTCTCACCGATCGCGCTGCTGCTCTTCCTGGGGCTCATCCTCTTCATCGCAGGGCTCGGCGTCGCGATCTGGGTCTGCTTCCAGGTCGCAGCCTCGGTCGTTGCCACGGCGGCGACCGTCATGCTGGCAGCGCTACCGCTGATCTTCGGCTCTCAGATGCTGATCAGCGCTCTTCAGCTGGATATCCAGGCGAGTCCGTCGACACCGAACCTCCTGCCGTTCGAGTGACCCGCACCCGCGCGGTTGACTCTCAGGCGAAGTTCGGGGCGAACACGAGGATCACGCCGAGTACGAGTGTCGGGTAGGCGACGAGCAGAACACGTGACAGCCTGCTCTTCACGATGAGTCCGGCCGCCAGCAGGAATGCCGGAAGCAGGGCGGCGCCGTACCGCGGCGGGATCGGGAAGTACGTCCCCTGAAGCGAAAGGGCGATGGCGAGCAGAGGCGCGCCGAGAATCGCGAGGGCCGCGATCGAATACACGAGCGGCGCATTGGGTTTGCGCCACGTGTAGATTGCGACCGCCCCGATCACGCCGGCGATCGTGATCCACGCGAGCGGCTGGACGATGAACGGCTGAATCGCCAGTCCCAAGGTGGTGCGCCCGGTGATGTTCACGTTCGAGATGATCGTCTCGGGAAGGAAGTTGACGAACTGCGACCCCAGGTCCTTCAGTGACATCCGGCCGGTGACACCCTGGTTGGCCGCCGGACCGACCGCGATCGCAGCACGCAGGGCAAGCCAGGCGAGCTCCGCCACGAGAGCCGCGATGGCCGTGGATGCTGCGATGACGATGTAGCCGTCGTCACCCCGGCCGACGACCGCATTCCGCCACTCGAATCCGCGTCGTCTGGGGCGTTCCCGTGTACGCCGGAGAGCGAACTCGAGTACCAGATAGAGGGCCACGAGGAGGACAGCGAGGATGCTCGTGATCTTGAACAGAGTGGCCACGGCACCGATGAGCGGCAACCACCATCCCGACCACTCCCCTCGCACGAACTTGATCGCCGCTATGACCATGAGAGCGCCGAGTGCGAAGACCGGTGCGTCCGTGCTGATGAAGGTGTAGGTCCACCACGCGAACGGCGATGCTATGACGGCCAGGCCGAGACCGAGAGTGACCACCGGCCGGATCCTCAGGAGCCGGAGCATCCAGTAGAAGAGCAGGATGCCTCCCGCGAGCCAGAAGGCACCGGTGAATCGCGCGGCTTCCACGAGGGAGGTGTGGGTGACGAGCTGGATCGCCTTCGCGCCTGTCCAGGTGATGACGAAGTACAGGGGTGTGTACCCGTCGGCCGACGAGATGCCGCCCTGGGGGAACTTGTCGAGATGGGCCGCGTAGTCCGAGCCGCAGGCCGGTCCCATGGTGCCGTACTCGCGGACGCCGGTGCAGGCCATGAGCTCGAGTGCGCGAGGCCCGATCTCTTGGCCGCGCGGCACGAACACCTGTTGCGGGAGCTTGTAGAGATAGTCGGCATACACCCATTCGTCGACCGGCGAGAGTGCCTGCGAGTGATGGGCGGTGACGGTGAACCCCATCACGAGGGATGCGAACACGAGCACCAACGGAACCCACCGTCGTCGAGTGGCCGCCCACATGCGTCGGCTTCGCGACACGCGCGGCTCATCCAGTTCGATGCCGTCTTGCATTGATGCTCCCCGATGTGTCTTCGTCGACGAGCGCGCTGCCCCCGATACCGCGAATGACTTTATTACAGTTCGGCTCTCGGCGTTGCGACGCCGATGACACGGTACAGCACGCCGGGCCACGAGTCCGCTGTGCTGAGGCGTCGTCCATCGATGATCGCCTTGATGCCGGGAAGGTCGTCAGGACCCAGGGTCTTGTAGATGGCGTGGTCGGTCTGGATCAGGGCCGCATCCACCGCTTCTCCGATCGTGTACGGCTCGAAACCGAGCTTCCGAAGCTCGTCGTCCGTATAGAGCGGATCGTGCACGAGCGGCACGGCCCCACGGGCGCTCAACGCTTCGACGACGGGGAAGACGCCGGAGAACGCGGTCTCCTTCACTCCCCCGCGGTATGCAGCACCGAGCACCACGACACGCGCCCCGCCGAGGTCGCCGTATGCGCCCTCGAGCATGCTCACGGCGTGTGTCGGCATACCGGCGTTCGCCTGCCGCGCTGCGCTCACGATCGTGGCCTCAGGGTCGTTCCAGAGATAGAGACGCGGGTAGACCGGGATGCAGTGGCCGCCGACGGCGATGCCGGGGCGGTGGATGTGACTGTACGGCTGCGAGTTGGACGCCTCGATGACCTGGTAGACGTCGATTCCGGCCCGCTCCGCATAGCGGGCGAACTGGTTCGCAAGCCCGATGTTCACATCGCGGTAGGTGGTCTCGGCTAGCTTGGAGAACTCCGCCGCCTCCGCCGAGCCCAGATCCCAGACGCCGTTCGGGCGTACGAGGTCGTCCCGCGGATCGAAGTCGAGGACCGCCTCGTAGAACTCGAGGGCGCGGTGTGCGCCGCTCTCGCTGAGGCCGCCGATCAGTTTGGGGTACTTGCGCAGGTCGGCGAAGATGCGGCCGGAGAGAACCCGCTCGGGCGAGAAGACGACGTCGAAATCGGTTCCCTCCACAAGACCCGACTCCCGTTCGAGTCTCGGCGCCCACCGCTCGCGTGTGGTGCCGACCGGCAGAGTCGTCTCGTAGGAGACCAGGGTGCCGCTCGTGAGGTGTCGTCCAACGGACTCGGTCGCGGCATCCATCCAGGCGAAATCGGGGCGTGCATCCGAGTCCACGAACAAGGGGACCACGATCACCACGGCATCGGCGTCCGGGATGGCCTCGGAATAGTCGGTGGTGGCCCGCAGAGCGCCCGATGCGACGACAGCGTCCAGCGCCTCCGCCAATCCGGCTTCACCGGGGAAGGGTTCGGTGGCGGAGTTGACGAGGTCGACGACCTGGGCGTTCACATCGACACCCACGACTCGGTGGCCCTTGGATGCGAACTGAACGGCGAGTGGAAGGCCGATCTTCCCCAGAGCGACTACCGCGATCTTCATCTATTCGAACTCCCGCTGATTGCGAACCAAAGCGAGTCAATCCTATGCGCTGGGCGCCGCGGGTCCGCAGGGAAGGGTTCGAGCAGGCTCCCGCACGTCAGGCCATCCGGCGATCAGGCCGCAGGTCCGGTCGGGATGGCTGCTCCGAACATCGCGTGCACGTTCAGGTACGGCGCCCCCTTGCTGAGCTCCTGATAGCGCTTCATCGAGCCGATCGGACGCTTCTTGCCGGCGTCGAGCCAGAATATGGAGCCGTCTGGCGTTCGGATGAACGCGGTCGCGGGCGAACCGACCTTCAGGAGCTGGCAGGCATAGGTGTCCAGTGCGACGAAGGTGAACGGGTAGAGCGCCGTCTGACTCGGATCGACCTTGTGCACACTGCCACCTGCGCTCACGTAGTTCGTCGTGCCGCACGTGAGCCCGAACCCGAGAAGCGTGGACGACGTCGTGTACGCGTCCAGTCTCGCCTGCGTGGTGAAGCTGTACCCGGTGATGCCCGCTTCGCTGGTGAACGCGAAGTTGGAGAGTGCGATCTTATTGGTCACGCCGTTGACGAGGTAGACGGTCGCGCTGTTCGTCGAGAGCACCAGCGTGTTGCTGGTGAGAGCGACGGGCCCCTTCGGAATCGCTTTGACAAGTGAGTCAGGCACGGTTGAGATCACTGGTGTCTTGCCACCGGCGAGCGCGACCAGCGACTCCCAGGCCCCCACGGGCAGCAGCTTGTCCGCCATCACGATGTAGACGGTCCCCGACGTCGGTGTCTTGATCATCGATCCGGCGACGATGGTTCCCTTGGACGGATACGCCGCGAGGAAGGCTTGAGGCACCGCCACGGCCGGCAATGCCGCCGACGATCCGGTGTTCCACGCGTAGCTTCCACCGTCTGCGAGGACATACTTGGTCGTCGACCCCGTCACCTGCACGATGCCCGTGAAGGTCGAGCCCTTCGGGATCAGCGACAGGCTGTTCGCGCTGAGCGATCCGGCGGAGGCGGAGGGCAGACCGGCCGCAGTGACCGCACCCGCATCGACGGGATAGGCGGCTTTGTTGCCGAGGTAGCTGTAGCTGGAGGTGCTTCGCTGAGTCGCGAACACCGCATCCCTCACGATCGGCGCGGCGTACGGGAGCGCCGAGACGGCACTCTCGGTCAGCACGTTGAAGCCGCTCGGCAGCCCGGCAGCCGTCTGAGACACGTTGTCGAGGATCTCCCTCTTGGTACCCGATGTCACGTAGTAACGGGAGCCTGCCGTCGTTCCGAGCACGGGACCCATCGCGGGCCCGGTGGCGAACCCGGAGAGCTGGTCGTCCGTGAGCTGGACGAATCCGCTCGAGTCGCACTTGCCGCCGTAGTCGATCACCAGACCGCATGAGCCGAACGGGAGCTTGATGCTCGCATCCGTGAAGTAGATCGTTCCGTTGGGCGAACGAAGGACACGTCCGGCGGCCTGCATGGTGGTGAATTTGTCGAGGTAAGCCTGTGAGACGAAACCGACCTGCCCGAGCGGAGCGTATGCGGTGAGCATCTCCTGGTTCATGACCGGGTACTTGCTCGTTCCCGACACGACGTAGACGGTGGCGTTCGTGGTCGTACGGACCAGACTCGTGTCCGCCGTGGTGGATCCGAACCAGTCGGTGTAGATGCGCCAGAAGTTGCGATTGCCGTAAGCGCTGCAGCCGTCGCCCGTGCCGTAGAGATTGGCGAGTGCGGCGGCGTTCGGCTGATAGGGGGTGTAGTTGTACAGCCCGGCGGTTGCCTGGTTCTGGATGAAAACGTTCGACGAACCACAGCTCGCCGTGGGACTGTAGCGGATCGCGTTGACCCGGCCCGCGACGTGATTCCATCCGGTCGGGTTCGCTGCATACCGTTTGAACTGCAGGGCGGCGTTGTAGACCTGGTTGAAGAAGCCGTAGTACTGGGAGTCGCATGCCGCAGTATCCGGGCAGCCGAATCCCGTCGCCGACCGGTATTGGCCGCTGTCCGGATACGTGTCCGTCACGAGGCCCTGCTCCTTCTCGAGCAAGACGATGATCGCCTTCTGACTGATTCCGCAGGCCGCGCCGACCTTGGCGATGATCGCCGAAGCGAGCTCGTTCGCCGCACCGGTGTATGCGTTGCAGCGGCCGGCGACGGCGGCTCGCGACGTCGTCGTCTGCCGGTAGTCCTTCAGACAGGTGTACCCCGATCGGCAGGACGAGACCTTGCCGGAGAGCGTCGACTGCACATCCGACGCCGACATGGCTGTGCCGTCGAAGAAGAGGGCGTCGCTGATGATGTCGCCCGCGTTGAACTGGGAAGCGTCAGCGGCGACCGCCGGTTGGTCGGAGGTTGTCGTGAAGACGCCCAGGAGACCGGCCACGAGCGAGACGATCGCTATGGCGGGAATGAGGACGCGTCTGCGGATCACGGGATCTCCACGGTCGTCGGAGCGGATGTGTAGGTCTTTCCCTGCACGTCGTACGACAGGGTCAGGTTCCAGCTCCCGCGCACGAACTGATCGATCGGCGACTGGACGAGACCGCATGACGTGGTCATCCTGTCGGCGGCTCCATCGTGCTCGGCGGTCACGGTCGCCCCCTCCCGTTCGTAGGTGAAGACGCACTTGCCACCGTCTTCGATCACACCCTGGACGTATCCGGACGCCGATACATGCTTGCCGTCGACGTCGACGCTCGCGACCACGAGCACCGCTTCGATGGTAGGTGCGGGGGTGGGGGTCTGGCTAGAGGTCGCTGTTGGCCGTGGACTTCCGGAATCGACGGAGGAAGGTCCCCCCTTCGGGCCTTCCGCCGTGCATCCGGACAGCGCAGCGATGAGCGGAACGGCGGCTGCGAAGACGATGCCGGCAGCGAGGACTTTCTGGCGCGGGAGTCTCAAACGAAGGCTTCCTGGTCGATGGGGCGCCGTGCGTGCGGGACACGGGTCGCTTCAGGCTATCGTCAGCAGCGCGGTAAAAGGGCGCGGACATCGCGCGCGCCGACCCCCCGAAACGGGGTCAGGACAGCGGTTACGTCCAGGAAGCCTGGGTTAACATGTCCAATGGACTCCGGCAGGTACCACTCAGCACCCGGCTGCGGCCGCCGGCGTCCATCCGCCCGAGGAAAACTATGACTTCAACTGCGGCGCAATCGCGCGCAGCGCTCATCGAGAGCGAGCCGCTCGAGGCAGTCGGCCAGCGCTCCGGCCTCTTCCGCGGCACCTTCGGCTCGCTGAAGGACATCTGGGCGCACCGGGAGCTGCTCGGACTCCTCGTACGACGAGAGCTGAAGGCGCGCTACAAAGACAGCAGCCTGGGTGTGGTGTGGAGCCTCTTCCGCCCGCTCGCCCAGCTGCTCATCTACTTCTTCGCCATCGGACAGATCCTCGGCGCAGCGCGCGGTACCCCCGACTTCGCGATCTTCGTCTTCATCGGACTGACCATGTGGGGGCTCTTCGCCGAGATCGTGCAGAGCAGCACGACGTCGATCCTCTCGAACGCCGGACTCGTCAAGAAGGTGTACCTCCCCCGCGAGATCTTCCCGCTGAGCTCGATCGGCGGAGCCCTGTTCAACTTCCTCGTGCAGCTCGTGGTGCTGTTGCTCGCCATCATCTTCCTGGCCAGCGTGCCGTTCGACTGGAGTCCACAGCTGTTGTTCGCCCCTCTGGCAGTGGTGACACTCGTCGTCTTCTCGACGGCGATCGGACTCTTCCTGTCCGCGATCAACGTCTACCTGCGCGACGTGCAGCACATCGTCGAGATCGCGCTCGTCATCCTCTTCTGGGCATCGCCGGTCGTCTACTCATACACCTATCTCCACAAACTCCTTCACGGAAACTGGCTGGAGCAGCTGTATCTCGCCAATCCGGTGACCAGCGCGATCCTCGGGATGCAGCAGGCGCTCTGGTCGGCAGGCGACACCTCCACAGGTCCTCTGGCACAGGTGTGGCCCCCGGCGCTCGGCCTGCGGCTCGTCATCACCCTCGCCGTCAGCCTCGTCCTCCTCTGGCTTGCGCAGCGTGCATTCGCGCGCCTCCAGGGCAACTTCGCTCAGGAGCTCTGACCCATGTCATCGCCGATCATCGCCAGCGTCAATGACGTGTCCAAGCGGTTCCTTCTGCACAAGGACAAGACGTTCAAAGAGCGCATCGTCAACTTCGGGGCCTCCCGCAAGCACCGCGACGACTTCTGGGCCCTCCGCAACATCGATCTCGACATCGAAGCCGGCAGCACCGTCGGTCTCGTCGGTCACAACGGTTCCGGCAAGTCCACGCTGCTGAAGGTCATCGGTGGCATCATCCAGCCGTCATCCGGCACCGTGCACCGCCGTGGCCGGATGGCGGCGCTGCTCGAGCTCGGAGCCGGTTTCCACCCGGACCTGACCGGACGAGACAACGTCTACCTCAACGCGGCCATTCTGGGACTGACGCGCAAGGAGACCGACAGGTACTTCGACGACATCGTCGACTTCTCGGGAATCGCCAACTTCATCGACACCCAGGTCAAGTTCTACAGTTCCGGCATGTACGTGCGCCTCGCCTTCGCGGTGGCCGTGCACGTCGACCCGGACCTCCTCTTGGTGGACGAAGTTCTCGCCGTCGGCGACGAACCGTTCCAGCGCAAGTGCATGGAGAAGATCGCCGAGTTCCAGAACGAGGGTCGCACGATCATCCTGGTCAGCCACTCGGCCGAGCAGGTCGGCTCGCTCTGCGACCGCGTGATCGTCCTCGACGGCGGAAGCGTGCAGCACGACGGCGACCCCGGCGAAGGCATCCGGATCCTTCGCGACGGATACGAGGACGAGCGCCGGGCACTGCTGAAGAACCCCGATGGAACTCGTCGCAAACTCGCGTACGAGATCGGATCGTTCGAGGTCGACACCGAGATGCGCAATGACTCTGCTCACCTCACGGCACGGCTCGCCGTGGACATCAACGACCCGACACCGGATTGGGGCGTCGGCTTCTCCATCGAAACGCCGCTCGGGATGCGCCTCTACAACATGACGACCTTCGACGGGCCACCGCTGCCCAACACACCCGGTCGCCACGAGCTGGTGTTCGAGGTCCCCGACGTGCGACTGGGTCCGGGAAAGTATCTGATCAACATCGGGCTGGGAAACAAGGCAGGAAAGAACTTCGACCTGGCTACGCCCGCCGGCACCTTCGACATCCCGGGAGACGACTACGGCAACGGCGTCCTGCGCCTGACACCGACAGTGACCGCCGACGAGTCGGCGCGCGCCAACCTCGCCTGAGTCGTGCGCGAGCGGCTGTAGCGGGTTCTAGCCGGCGCTGTCGGTAGCGCGCGCGGCAGCGGTCGCCCGCGACTCGTGGTGCAGCTTCCGCTTGTGCTCGAGCGAACCGGCCTTGACCGCTCCGTGATCGTCCAGATCCACGAGGGTGGACGCCCGGTAGCTGTTCCACTTCTTCAGGTGGTACAGCGGGTTGACGACCAGCCAGAACAGCTTGCGCTGCGGGCTGTATGCGCGGTCGCGTGCGATCCTCAGAGCGTCGCCGAGGGCGCCGTGGAAGGCGTACCTCAGGACCGTCAGGCGGCCGATGGGAGGGATGTTGTGCCCGTTCTGGCGCAGACCGACGGTCTCGTCGAAGATGCGGTGACCGTATTCGGCGAAAGTCAGGTCGTTGGAGTGCTCGACCGACCCCCGAGGCGCGTACGCCTTCACATATCCCTCGTCGATGACGTCGCGACCGAACAGCTGGTCTTCCGCGTAGCGCACGTCACGGTAAGGGATCACGTTCAACAGGAAGTCCCTGCGCACTGCCGAGTTGACGTCGGAGTAGTAGGACATCGCATCCAGAACGGCCGGCTTCTGCACGAGTTCCGGCGTGCGGTAGAAGAGAGTGGTGCCGAAGTCCGGACCGAGGTTGCGGAACATCCCGTAGATCTCGTACCGCTGCAGCGGGAAGGCCTTGGGCCGCGCAACCTGCTTGCCCAGAACGGCCACGACCTGGGGGAACCGCTCGAACGGGTCCAAGATCTCGCTCAGCCAGTGCTTTGTGCTCGGAACGGCGTCGTGCGTCAGAAAGGCGACGAACTCACCGTTCGCCAACTGTGCCGCGAGATTCCTGGTGCGCCCGTGTCCGAACTCTGCGTTCGGGATGGAGTGGACCCGCACGTCCGGGTGCCGCTTCAGGATGTCGAGGGTTCCGTCCGTCGATCCGGAGTCGATCACGAGCACCTCGAAAGGACGGTCGAAATCCTGCTTCTCGAGCTTCTTGAGGATTCGCTCGAGGTACTTCTCGCCGTTGTAGGTCAGGATGGCGACGGTCGCCACCGGAGTCTCGAGGTTCTCAGGCACCGGTCTCTTCTTTCATCTCTTCGAACGTCTTGCGAATTCCGTCGTCCAGCGAGGTCAACGGTCGGTCGCCGAACTCGTCACGGTAGCGGCTGGTGTCGAGGACGACCTTGTCGACGAACGTGGGCGGTGTCGGCCGCTCTTCGACTGCGAAGTCGATGCCGGTGACGCGTCGCAGTGAGTCGAGCACCTCGGCGACCGTGTGCCCGGCGCCACTGCCGAGGTTGTACAGGTCGTGTTCGGTTGCGTCTTCGGTCATGGGGACGATCATGTCGACCAGGTCTTCCACGTACACGTAGTCACGCACCATGGAGCCGTCGCCGAACTGCACCACAGGACGACCGGCCAGTATCTGACGCAGCGCGATCGGGATGAGCCCCTGCTTCTTGTTCGGATGCTGCCGTGTGCCATACGGATTCGAGATGCGGAAGACCGTGGAGTCCAGTCCGTGCGTCGCCTTGAAATAGCCGAGATACCGCTCGATCGCGAGCTTGCCGATCGCGTAGGGAGAGATCGGGAGCGCCCTGTCGTCCTCGGAGTACTCCCCCTTGCCCTGCTGACCGTAGATCGCTCCTCCGGTCGAAGCGAAGTAGACGTGCTTCACACCCGCGGCGGCACACGACTCGAGCAGCTCGACCGACTGCGCGAGATTCGTGCGGATGTCCAGCGTGGGATCGGACTCGGCGGTGGCGGGCGTCGTCGTCGACAAGAAGTGGAAGACCTGATCCTGACCCTGCACAGCGCTGTCGATGTCGGAGCGGCTCAAGAACTCGCCGATCCGAACATCTGCGTGGGGGGTCAGGAACGTCGGCCGACGTGAGCTGTAGCGATCGAACGCCCGCACCTTGTGCCCCGCTGCGGCGAGGCCGTCGACGAGATGCGATCCGATGAAGCCGTTCGCTCCGATGACGACCGTCTTAGCCACGCATCGCCCTTTCGAAGGCGGCGACGAACTGGTCGCCGGAGTCTTTCCAGTCGATCGTCGACACCGACTCCGACATCGCGACGGCGCGCTCGGGCGCATCCGGCCGGTCGACGACCTCGACCAGCCGACGTGCGATGGCCCGAGGGGACACCGGGACGTACTCGATGAACGGGTTGTCGGACACCATGCGATTGTTCGGACCGTCGTTGACGACCGGAGCAACGCCGCTCGACATGAGCTCGAGCGGGAGCAGCGACATGTTCGACAGCGACATCACGAGGCCGGCGGCGCAGCGATTGTAAACACTGTTGAGCTCCGAGATCTCGAGGCTCGCGAGATTGTTGTGCTCGAAGGGGATGTTCCAGTTCGACACATCCCATCCGGCGAGATTGATGGCGATGTCGGGCTTCTGCTTCGCGAACTCGGCGAGTGAGAGGACTCCGAGCTCGAACGCGCGGCGCGGGGTCACCGGGCGGGCGTAGAAGAAGATCTCGTTGCGGCGTGCCGTGTTGGTCACGTTGTACCGGGATTTGTCGACGGCGAAATCGAAGTGGTCTGTCGCCATGCCGTATTCGGTGCTGAGCTTGTGCGAGAGCCAGCCGCCTGCGGTGATGCCGTGGAATCCGAACTTGTACGTGTTCTCAGCGAGCAGTGACTCGCTGCCGAGCGGATAGAACGACGCTTCGAAGTCCTGGACGAAGTAGAACCTGCGGGCGAGGCTGTGATCGAGATAGGCCGGATACGCGGTCTCCCAGCCTGTGGCGAAGAGCGCCTGGGTCTCGGGATGCACGCCCTTGTTCCGATTGAAGATCCGGATGTCGGCGCGAAGATGCGGATACGCATCCGTCGACGCAAGCATCGCCTTGACCTCGGGAACGCTCACCTGACCCTCGCTCGAGGTGTACAGGTAGATCGTGCAGCGGTGACCTGCCTTCTCGGCGAAGTCGATGAACCGGAAGAGGTTCTGATGGCCGCCCGACTCCTTGCCGGGAGGGGACATGATCCACGAGATGTCGACCGCGCCCTCTGTGACGACGATCGGGTCGGCGAGCTGAGGAGCCGGAACCGTCCAGTCGACGGCTTCGGCATCGGCCGAGGCGACGAGCATCATGGGCGTGTTGACGGTGAGTCGCGTGTGGGCCTTGCGCAGCACGCGGGCGCCGAGTGCTCGCGGTCCCTCATCGCGGAGGATGCGGAACGGGCGCAGCACGAGCCTGGTGATCTTGGCGGCGAGCGCCCGAGGCCCCTGCTCGCGTAGCACTCTGTACCCTCTGCCGAACGCGCTCAATCGTCTCCCCTAGTCAGTGGCTGGGCGTCCGACGGCCGTGGGCCGGACAGCGTGTAAGTCTAGCAATCGCCCAATGTGCGTTGGCCGAGCGCCGTCCACGCCCCCGGATGCCTCTGATCCTGGCACCTTATGCTTGTGTGCGATGTCTCCTTCCTCCCTCGAGTCCGTCGCTGTCGCAACGGTCGCCTACAACTCGAGCTCGCACCTCGGCCCCTTCCTGTCGTCGCTTCGGGCGGGCGAGGATGCGAACCTCACCGTCGTGATCGCCGACAACGGCTCGCGCGACATCGAGCAGACCCGCGCGTTCTCGCGCGAGTTCGACGCCGAATTGCTGGAGCTCGGAGCGAACCTGGGCTACGGCGGGGCCGTCAATGCCGCTGTGAGGGCGATGCCCGACCGCATCCGTTACATACTGGTCTCGAATCCCGACGTCATGATCGAGCCTGGAGCGGTGACGGAGCTGGTGCGCGCCTTCGAGCGACTCCCCGAAGCGGGAGCGGTCGGACCACGTGTGCTCAACGAGGACGGCTCCGTGTATCCGTCGGCCCGCAAGCTGCCGTCGCTGCGCACAGGGGTCGGACACGCGATCTTCGGCGGCGTCTGGCCATCGAATCCCTGGACACGCTCCTACCGAGAAGATCAGGAGGGCTCGGAACGTGAACGGGTCGTGGGCTGGCTCTCCGGTTCGTTCGTCATGGTCTCGCGCGAGGCCTTCGACGAGCTCGGCGGTTTCGATGAGGGCTTCTTCATGTACTTCGAGGATGTGGACCTCGGGTACCGTCTCGGAAAGCACGGCTACCGATCGGTCTACATACCGACCGCCGAGGTGATCCACACAGGTGCGCATTCGACGACCACCGAGTCGGCGAGGATGATCCAGGTGCATCACGACAGCGCTTACCGGTACCTGAGCAAGAAGTACGCCGGTCCGGTGCTGGCCCCTCTGCGCTGGACCCTGCGAGCTGGGCTTGCTGTGCGCGCCCGATACCTCATCGCCAAGTCACAGCGCTCCCGCTGACCCCGTCCCCAGCCCCCTAGCCCCCAGCCGTCGCAGGTTGGCGAGGGGGAGGCGCGACGGGCGTCAGCCTTCGAGCAACGCCGCCATGTAGGTGCCGTAGCCGCTCTTGACGAGGGGCTTCGCGAGCTCGGCGAGCTTGGCGTCATCGATCCAGCCGGCGCGCCAGGCGATCTCCTCGATGCAGCCGACCTTGAAACCCTGCCTGTCCTCGATCACGCGAACGTACTCGGAGGCCTGCATCATCGACTCGAACGTGCCGGTATCGAGCCAGGCCGTCCCGCGGTCGAGAACCTGCACCTGCAGTCTCCCGGAGTTGAGGTAGCGCTCGTTCACGGTCGAGATCTCGAGCTCGCCGCGAGCGCTCGGCTCGATCGTCTTGGCGATCTCCACGACCGAGTTGTCGTAGAAGTAGAGTCCGGGAACCGCGTAGTTGCTCTTCGGGACCTTCGGCTTCTCCTCGATCGACACCGCCTTGAAGTCGTCGTCGAAGTCGACCACACCGTAGGCGGTGGGATTGCTCACGTGGTAGGCGAAGATGAGGGCGCCATCGATGTCGCTGTGGTCGCGGAGCGACGAACCGAGCCCGGCTCCGTGGAAGATGTTGTCGCCGAGCACCAGCGCCACGGAGTCGTCCCCGATGAACTCCTCGCCGATGATGAACGCCTGCGCCAGTCCGTCGGGCGATGGCTGCGACGCGTACTCCAGCCGGATGCCGAGGTCGGAGCCGTCGCCGAGCAGTGCCTGGAACTGCTCGTTGTACTCGGGGGTGGTGATGATGAGGATCTCCCGGATGCCCGCCATCATGAGCGTCGACAGCGGGTAGTAGATCATCGGCTTGTCATAGATCGGCATCAGCTGCTTGGAGATGCCCTTGGTGATGGGCCACAGCCTCGTGCCGGATCCGCCGGCCAGGATGATTCCGCGCATGGTCACTTTCCTCCGTTGTCGAGCGTGGCGTAGAACGCGCGTGCGTTCTCCCAGGTCGGAAGGAGACCGGCTGCTGCGGCCTCGCTGAGTCCTGGCGCGTCGGTGTCTTTGGGAGACAGGAGCAGTTCGCCCGCTTCGACCGGGAAGACGAGTGCGATCTCGGGGTCGAGCGGGTTGATCCCGTGCTCAGCTGTCGGGTTGTACACATCCGTCACCAGATAGCTCACGGTGGCGTTGTCGGTCAGTGCCACGAAGCAGTGACCGAGACCCTCGGCGACATAGATGGCGCGTCTGTCGACATCGTCGAGCAGAACGGTGTCCCACTGACCGTAGGTCGGGGACCCCACCCGGATGTCGACCACGAAATCGAGCACGGCTCCGAACGGCGCTGTGACGTACTTGGCCTGACTGGGCGGGATGTCGGCGAAGTGGATGCCCCGCACGGACCCTCGCTTCGACACGGAGGTGTTGCCCTGTCTCAGGTTCAGGCTGTGCCCGATGGTCTCCTCGAGCCGGTCGAACCTGTACCACTCGAGGAAGACACCGCGGTCGTCCGCGTGCTGCTTCGGGGTGATCTCGTAAGCGTCGGGGATGGCGAG